>JAESFX010000362.1_pt1 | contig 15312 bp, 19 predicted proteins | sample 9269501 | NCBI WGS metagenome assembly JAESFX01 (sample SAMN14515570, study PRJNA621655) | algae metagenome | isolation source: Desmonostoc geniculatum HA4340-LM1 and co-occurring heterotrophs from cave... | place: USA: Maniniholo cave, Kauai, Hawaii | collected 2009-07-28
GGGTGAGCATCTCTTGCCAAATGTTTCAAGATTTGTAATTCTACATCCATTGCCCTACTTACCTTTCAGGGTTTTATTTTTTTATTCTTTTATTCAGAATACCCGGAAAGTGACAGAAGAGGGATAGGTGTCAACTTAACGTGAAATCCTTGTCAAGACGCGATATTGAGTTCATTCACTTACCATTACTCACCGCGTCACCCCACCCCGGTTTTGTCTAAAGCCAAAACCGCCCCTCCCCTTGGTAAGGGGAGGGGTTGGGGGTGGGGTAAAGCGTATGTGGAACAAGTGTTTGAGCGGAAGTTGACACCAATACCCAATCCCCAATCCCTTTTAGAGACTGCTAATTGCTTCTGCTACTAACTTGGAAACAAAGGGCAAAATTTCACGATTCTTAGCCTGGGCTTTGCCTTCAGTAAATACTACTAAAAGATAGGGGCGCTGATTTGGTAACTCAATATACGCGGCATCATGGCGAACTTGACTTGTCCAACCGGCCTTTGACCAAATTTGGGCATCTTTAGTCAGTCCACCGCCCAAAAAACCTGTTACTTGATCTTCCTCGAAATCAGTGGGCAAATTTTGGAGATTGCGTTTGAGTAAAGCCATCATCGCTTGCGATCGCGCACTTGAAACTGCGACTCCACCGATAATACTATGCAGTAATCTGGCGATCGCATTTGTGGTCAACATATTACGATTGTCCAGTAACTCTCCCACAAACGCCCGCTCCCGTCCATAGGGACCATCGCCCCAAGTCTTTTGACAAACGTTAATCGTCTCCATTTCTTCCCATCCCAAGGATTGGTAGTAACGGTTAACGATATTACGCTGATATTTCCAGGTTTCAAATGGGGCTGCTGGTAGTTCTGGGCCTGAGGTAGTGCCACTGAGAATGTCCACAACCAAGCTGGTAGCATCATTACTAGAGTCTACAATCATATCCCGCAAGGCTCGCTCCAACTCCTTAGAAGTTTGGCTCATGCCTTTTTCCAGCCATTCGTTGACTGCCACCAGATAAAATAGTTTGACTACACTTGCAGGATAAATCCGTTCAACACCGCGATAATTAAAACCCCGAACTGGGTGATTCCAAAAAGCGTTGGGAGTCAGGGCACCGCCAGTATTTACCGGCACAGGTGGATCGTAAACAACCCAAGTCAAGGCAATTTGATTGCGGGCTAAGGAGGGAAATGCTGCCCAAGTTGCATCTAAAATGCCTAACCCAAGATTTTCGAGTTGTTCGTCTTTATTAAAAAAAATCATTCTCGAATAATGTCCTTTAATCTAAAATCCCAAATCCAAAATCCAAAATCAGGGGAGTATCAGTGTCTAGCTGACTTGAACTTATACGATTCTCCTGAGTGTACCCGCTTAGCAACTCAAGCCGCATCTGGGCGACATTTATGGTTAACATCAAATCATCAGAATTCGGCAGTTGAGGTGTATTTGCGTGAAGATGACTATCCGGGATGGGTATCCTTTTCAGATTTTGGTTTATTACAACCTGCTACTGTACTTTATCAGGCTGCAACATTTTCTGAATTTGAAATCCAAAAACTGCTCGCAGAGGTTATCGATTTTACCCAAAAAGCGATGCAACAATCAAATTATTACCTTTGGGGTGGTACCGTAGCGCCAAATTATGATTGTTCGGGGTTAATGCAAGCGGCGTTTGCTTCGGTGGGTGTTTGGTTACCGAGAGATGCTTATCAACAGGAAGGATTTACTCAACCAATTACCATTGCAGAATTAGCACCTGGGGATCTGGTATTTTTTGGAACTAGCCAAAAAGCAACCCATGTGGGACTTTATTTGGCGGATGGTTATTACATTCATAGTTCTGGGAAGGAACAGGGACGCAATGGAATTGGGATTGATATTCTTTCGGAACAGGGGGATGCTGTTAGTCAGTCGTACTATCAGCAGCTGCGAGGTGCTGGTAGAGTTTTTAAGAGTTACGAACCACAGAGACGCTGAGGACACAGAGGAATATGGGGAGTGGGTTGGTTTATGAAGGGGTGAATGGGGCGATTTCGGCAATTGTCCCAGATGTTTCGGTGGTGGTGCCGATACATAATGAAGTGGAAAGTTTACCGTTTTTATTAGAGGCGATCGCATCTACATTATCTTCTAGTCAGATAAGTTATGAAATCATTTGTGTAGACGATGGTTCTACGGATGGTTCCGGGAAATTTCTCAAGGAAGAAGCGCAAACCCGTTCTGATTTAAAGGCGGTGATTTTGCGTCGCAACTACGGCCAAACTGCGGCTATGGCTGCTGGATTTCATTATGCACTAGGTAAAGCGATCGTTTCTTTGGATGCTGACTTGCAAAATGATCCGGCTGATATTCCGATGTTATTGGCTAAGCTGGATGAAGGTTACGATTTAGTGAGTGGTTGGCGACAAAAACGCCAAGATGGTGCCGTAAATCGCTTACTTCCTTCTAAAATTGCTAACTGGCTAATTCGCAGCACCACTAGTGTGAATATTCATGATTATGGTTGTTCGCTCAAAGCTTATCGTGCAGAACTCCTAGCAGATATGAACCTCTACGGGGAATTACATCGGTTTTTACCTGCTTTGGCATATATTGAAGGAGCGAGAATTACTGAAATGCCCGTGCGTCATCACGCCCGCCGCTTTGGTAGCAGTAAGTATGGAATTTGGCGGACTTTTCGGGTATTGATGGATTTGTTAACCATTTTGTTTATGAAAAAGTTCCTCACACGCCCGATGCATGTTTTTGGGCTGTTGGGCTTGATTTCAATGGTTTCGGGGACGGTAATCGGCATTTATTTGACGTTCATCAAATTAGCTTTAGGTCAGATGATTGGCAATCGCCCTTTACTGATTTTGGCAGTTCTGTTGCTTGTAACTGGAGTGCAGTTGTTTTGCTTTGGCCTTTTAGCAGAATTGCTCATGCGTACATATCATGAATCCCAAGGACGGCCTATCTATCGGGTGCGAGAGGTGGTAGCAAAAAAGGTTAACTAAGGTAACAATAGTAATGGTTTGTCATTAGTCATTGGTCATTGGTCATTGGTCATTGGTCATTGGTCATTGGTCATTAGTAAATAGTTAAGAGTAAATATTGGTTGACTCTAAACAAATGACAAAAGACAAAAGACAAAAGACAAATGACAAATGACAAATGACAAAAAACTCATTCAATTGCATCTACCTTGAAACTATTTAATACCTTTGACACCGAACTGCGGTACAACCTGCTGATTTTATTTACAGCAGGTTTATTATTCTGGTCGAGCTTGACTTCGCTCTTACCAACTCTACCGCTTTATTTTGAGTATGTGGGCGCAACTAAGCAAGAAATCGGGATTGTAGCGGGGAGTTTTGCCGTTGGTTTATTGCTAACTCGGCCGATGCTGGGACGATTAGCTGATGAACGTGGTCGAAAATTTGTCTTGTTGATTGGTACGATAGTAGCTGCGATCGCACCTTTTGGTTACTTGGCAACTCAATCCATTGGGCTATTGATCCTGGTGCGGATTTTTCACGGTGTTAGCATTGCCGCTTTTACCACTGGCTACAGTGCGTTAGTTGCAGATTTAGCTCCACCTGAAAAACGCGGTGAAATCATTGGTTACATGACTCTAGCAACTCCCATTGGTTTAGCAATTGGCCCTGCCTTGGGAAGCTATTTAGAAGCTACAACTGGTTACGGGGTGTTGTTTCTATTTGCTGCTGAGTTGGGTTTTGTCGCTCTCTTGGCAATTGTACAAGTCACGAATCCACCAATACAGACAACAGAGCAAACTCAAGAGAATAATCACAAATTTTGGCAAATTCTCAGTAGTCCACGGGTGAGAGTTCCGACTTTAATTATGTTGCTGGTTGGTTTATCTGCGGGTACTGTACATACCTTTGTGTCGTTGTTCATCAAATCAACTCAGATAGACTTTAATGGCGGATTATTTTTTACTGTTGGGGCAATTTCTAGTTTTAGTATCAGGGTATTAGCTGGTAAGGCTAGCGATCGCTTCGGCCGTGGTTTGTTTATATCTTGTGGTATAATTTGTTATACTTTGGCGTCGATACTGTTGTGGCAGGCTCACAGTGTGAGTGGTTTCTTAGTGGCGGCGATTTTTGAAGGTGCTGGTGGTGGTACAGTTATACCGATGACTGTGACGATGATGGCAGACCGATCGCTGCCACAAGAACGGGGGCGAGTTTTTGCTATCTGCGTAACTGGGTTTGACCTCGGAATTGCGATCGCTGCTCCTCTTTTGGGTTCCATTGCAGAAGTTGTCGGCTATCGCAATATGTTTGGCTATGGTGCTGTAATAACTTCTCTGGCACTTGGGATTTTCTTCACTAAGTCCAGCAAAGATATCTCCAATTCATTGCGCTTTGCACTAGGTCGCGCTCCAGATACATATGCTGTGAAGTAAGTTAGAAATTAACAGCTAGGAGATTAATTCCTAACTGCTAACTTGAAAAAACGGGCGAGGAGGGATTCGAACCCCCGACACCGTGGTCCGTAGCCACGTGCTCTAGTCCACTGAGCTACACGCCCTTGACAAGAAACTATATTAACACTTCTCACTAAATGACGCAAGATAATTTTCCATCTAATTTTGCCAACTTAACCCACCTAGACGATAGAGGACAAGCACAGATGGTGGATGTGTCTGAAAAAGCACCCACTGTCCGCCAAGCAGTAGCCGCTGCCAAGGTGCGGATGCTACCGACAACCTTTGCGGCAATTCAAGCTGGAAATGTGCCAAAAGGCGATGTGTTGGGGACTGTGAGGTTGGCTGGGATTATGGCGGCCAAGCAAACAGCTGCCTTAATTCCCTTATGTCATCCGTTACCTTTGCAAAAAATTGCGATCGAGGTTACACCCGATCCCAAACTACCTGGTTATGAAATTCAAGCCACAGTCAAAACCAAAGCTGAAACCGGGGTAGAGATGGAAGCTTTAACTGCCGTTTCTATTGCGGCTTTAACTTTATACGATATGGCCAAAGCTTTGGAAAAGTCGATTCAAATTGAATCAATTCGGTTAATCAGTAAAAGTGGCGGGAAATCAGGAGATTATTCCCCGCCAGGGCAATAATTTACGCTATCTCACCTAAAGCTTTATTCAGATCCGTGGGGCTTTCAAATTCTTTGTCTCCTGGCACTTTCTCTAACAAAGAGATAATGTCCTTATCTGCTCCGTGCTTTTTAGCGTGTTGAATCAAATCTTGCCTTTTAGCAGGATAGTCAACACCTTTCAAGTGTTTTTGGATTTCAACTGGGTTTGCCTTAGCCATTTTTGTCCACCTCTAAAGATTATTCCCATCTTCACAAGTGGATATATTTGCTCCCTCTATCAAACAGATGAATCATTTGTAACTTAAAAAATGCAAAGGTCATCCACTGGGTTGATGAATCATTTATGGGGCATTGGGGAGTTAGGAGTTAGGGGTTAGGAGTTAGGAGTTAGGAGTTATATCATTCGATTATGACTGCTTGTTGAGGAAGGATAGCAACCACATACCCAAAAACCTTAGAATGAGTAGGGTGTATTTAAATCTGTAACAAATATTTATGCCTCCTCGTTGGCCTCGCAAACCCGATCGCAATGACCCAGAATATCGTAAAATCGATGACCGGATGAATTTTGCTGTGCATGTGGCGATCGCTGCTACTATCAATTCTGGATTGTGGTTCTTCCACATCTTGAAAGGCACTAGCTGGGAGTGGCTGCCCTGGTTGACTGTCAGTTGGTTAGCGATATTGTTGGTGCATCTAATTTATATTAGTGCGATCGCCAACTACACCGAAACTCCACCCAAATCCACCTGAAGATGGACTACTGATGCTAGGGCGATTTAACCTGTGGCAGTAGAATCAGCCTCGTTAATTGAGCAATAATGTAAATAAGCCTGAAATTTCGCGCTCTTTCTCAATATAGGGTTATTTTTATGGCTAAGACTAACACCGCAGAACTACTCGAAGCCCTAGCAGCTGAAATTGGTGAAAACGTCTATATAGACGTTGCCAAATGGCATCTTTATTTATCTAATGCCAAACTGCATACAGTTGTTGCCGAGCAATTATATCCTTTAATTACTTCCAACGCTGTCAATGAAGACCGAGTTACACAAGTATTGCAATCTATTCCAGTAAAAATTGGTGGCGGCAAACGCGAACTGCCTTTAATCGATTTCCTGCCGTTGCAATGCCAGGTCAATTTAGTAGATATTTTGGAAAAATATCAACGCGAAATTTAACAAAAAAGAATTCAGGAGTCAGAATTCAGAATTCAGAATAAATTCTCTATCTAGCTTTGGCGAGTTTCAATATCAACTCGCTGCAAATTTTCATGCAAAATTACTGAGGTTTAGTTATATGCTTTTACAACTTAAAGATACCGGCGACTTGATAAAAATTCTGGAGATTCAGGAATTACTCGACCCTAATAGTGATGTTGTTCATGCACGAGAGCAAGAAGGTGAAGAAGAACAGGAACCTGATTCTTTTAAAAAAGAAAATCTCGTTTTTCCTTCTGGTGAAGGTTTACCGCGCTGTTGGTTAGATGCTGATTACCGAACTGCCAATGCTTAATTAATTTAAAATCAATAGGTTGGGTTTTAGCTTGCTTCCTGTCGAGTATGAAACCCAATCTTGTATGTTAGAAGAAGTGGTGGAATTATTCATATTAGGGACTTCCAGAAAATAAATTATCCCAAATTATTTTACATTTTTCGGGTAGCACAGCTGTCATTTGTGTCAACTTAACGTGAAACCCTTCATTCACTTACGGTTACTCACCGCGTCACCCCACCCTAACCCTCCCCTTGTAAAGGGGAGGGAACCGGATTTCTTTTTCCCCCCAATACATCGGGGGGATTAAGGGGGGTAAAAGGTATGTGGGACAGGCATTTGAGCTTAAGTTGACACCTATGCACAGCTGTGCGCCCCTACGATGGGATATTTTTTTAATTGGAAGTCCCTTAAAAAGCTACCCGTTTTTTAAGGTGAACATTTATCCAAGCACGTAAACTTACCTGACTCAACCTTCACTAAGACAGCTTCACTCTGGCGTTCCCCGTTCTGAAACTTCAGTTCGTTTCCTGATGTTAGTTTGGCTTTAAGATCTATCTGTGGTAATTTTTGCAAAATTGTTTCTCTCGAAGGTTGGGGTGACAGAGAGTTAATAAAAGCTTGAGCAGCATCATAACTAGTAGCTGTGCGCCAACTAATATCTCCTCCCCATATTTGCTTTGCAGCTTGGGAGAAATCTCTAGCTTGTGGTGCTTCTCTAAACCAAGGCACAGCAACAACTAAGCCTTCAACAGCATTTTCACCATTCTGTAAGGTTCTTGCACTATAAAGAGTATCGACACCTAACAGCTTTAGTCCCAAATTTTTATCAAGATTAACTTTAGCAATATCAAGTGCTGTGGCTGTATGTTCTACATCTGGGAATAATATAACCGCCTGCACTTGTTTAGATGCACTAACTTTAAATTCTTGTTCAATATTCAGTGTCGGATCTGTCAAATCTGTCAGACTAATAATCTGACCTTTAAAGTAAGTTCTAAACTCTTGCCTTAAAGTGTTGCTATAAACGTCTTTGGTATTATAAAAAATTACAACTTTATTTAAACCAGAATCAATAGCATATTCCGCTAACTTTTTACCAGATGCAGCATCAGAAGGTGTTGTTCTAAAGAAATTTTTTCCTTCCAAAGTGTTAGAAGCGCTAGTAGGAGAGATGAAAGGTATACCTGCTTGTTCATATATATTAAGAGCAGCTTTTGTAGTGTTGCTAGAACCATGTCCAATTACTCCCAATACAGATTTATCATTAACTAGTTCTTGAGCTATTTCTTCGGCTTGCGTTGGGTTGTCACCATCGTTAGCAATGAGAATTTCCAGCGAACGACCATACTGACCACCATTGGCATTAAATTGCTCTTGTGATTGTGCAATTCCACGTAAAATTTCTAGAGATCTATCTCGTCCATTTTCTGCGGGTACTACTACTGCTAAAGTGAATGGATTACCTCTTTGACGAGCTATTGCATTATTGTAGTAAATCCGCACTTCTGGATCGCTGCGATTAGCCGTTATAGCCTGTTGAAATAATTTAATGGCTTGTGTGTAATTACCTTGTTGAAATGCTTCTATACCTTGGTCGCGGTAACTGTTGGGGATAGTGAAAAAGAGAGTGCGATCGCCACCACTAATATTACTCTCAATAGGATCATTTTTTATTGGTAAATCCGTCACAGTTGTAACACATTCATCATTCAATTTCTGTTGACCTTGAGGGCAAGAAGTTGATGATTGATAAATTATATTACCAAAAATATTGCCTATGATAGCAATAATTCCTACGACTATAAACAATATAACTGAATTAATTTGTAACTTTTGTTTATAGCTTATCGGTTTTATTTCTAGCTGTTGTTGTTCAATTATTGCTTCAATTTCGCGTAGCTTATCTCTTGCAGATTTTCTATCAGACTCAATTTCTAAAACTTCTTTAAAATGAATTTTTGCCTTACTTAACTCTCCTTTTTTTATCAAATATTGTCCATACTTTTCTAGTGCCAGCAAAAGCCCTTCTTTATTACGAATAGGGTCAGCTTGATAAGCTCGTGTGTAGAGTGTTAATGCTCGATCAAAATTTGCAACTTCTAAGTCCAGTATACCTTGTGCTGGTATAGTAATTAGTCGTCTAGCACTTAGATCGTTGAGTAAACCAACTTCTTGAAATGGTGCATCTTTGAATAAATCAAGCAGGTTTTGTAAATCATCTTTAATTCGCCCTAATACTGGGATAATAAATAATTTTTCCTGCTGTTTGAGAAGTAATTGTAAATATCTAAAAAAACTACCGCCCTGATTTATGATGCTATTATCACCACTGGCAACATCAAATTCATCGAGTAACAATACTAAATTTTTATTACCTAATTTGTGATAAATTTGCGGGAGAAAATCATGAGAAAATATATCTGGATTATTCTTGAATTCTTCTTGAGAAGGAAGCCGAATAATCTCTGAATCTAGCTCTAGATTTTCGGCTATTGCTTCAGCTAAACTGTGTAATATCTCACCCAGAGAAGATTGGCTGTGTTCTTGTAAATCAAAAGTAACAAAAACAAATTTATCTTGAGCAATTTTATGTGGAATTTGCTGGAGTACAGAAGATCTACCAATACGTCGTTGACCGTGCAGGAAAATAAATTTCACATCTCTAATGAGATTATCTTCAATAAACTGGAATAATTCTTCGCGTCCGAAAAATTTTTCCGGTTCAAAGATTGGACGACCGATGATATAAGGATTTCTGCGAGCAGTAAAATTATTCTTCATATTAAAAAGCTAGCCGTCTCCTCCTAAGGGGAACATTGCTCCAAGTACTTAAACTTACCTGACTCAACGTTGACCAAGATAGCTTCATTTTGGCGTTCTCCGTTCTGAAATTTCAGATTATTTCCTGATGTTAGTTTAGCGGAAAGATTCGTCTGTGGTAATTTTTGCAAAATTGTTTCTCTCGAAGGTTGGGCTGACAGAGAGTTCATAAAAGCTTGAGCAGCATCATAACTAGTAGCCGTGCGCCAACTAATGTCTTTTTCCCATAGTTTGTATGCGGTTTGGGAAAAAACTTTAGCTTGTGGTGCTTCTCTAAACCAAGGCACAGCAAGAACTAAGTCTTCAACACCATTTCCACCTTCGTCTAAGGTTTTCTGATTATACAGAGCATCACCACCTAATAATTTTAATCCTAACTTATGATTAATATTGACTTTAGCAATATCGAGTGCTGTGGCTGTATGATCTACATTTGGTAACAGTATCACAGCTTGCAAGTTTTGAGATAGATTATCTTTATTTTTAAGTTCTTGCTCAATATTCAGTATTGGATCTCTCAAATCTATCTTGGAAATAATCTGACCTTTAAAGTTCTTTTCAAACTCTTCTCTCAAACTGTTGCTATAAATTTCTTCAGCGCCACTACTAATATTACTCTGAATAGGATCATTTCTTACTGGTAAATCCGGCACAGTTGTAACACATTCATCATTCAATTTCTGTTGACCTTGAGGACAAGAAGTTAATGATTGATAAATGATAATACCGATAATACCACTGACAATGGCAATAATTATTAGAATTATAAGCAATATAAATGGATAAATTTTTAATTTTTGTTTATCGTCTTCTGGTTTCATCTCTAGTTTTTGTTGCTCAATTATTGCTTCAATTTCGCGTAGTTTATCTTTTGCAGATTTTCTATTATGGTCAATTTTTAAAACTGCCTCTAACTGAATTTTAGCCGGACTTAATTCTCCTTTTTTTATCAAATATTCTCCATACTTTTCTCCTACAAGTAAAAAACCTTCTTTATTCCGATTAGGGTCAGCCTGATAAGCTCGTTTGTAAAGTGTCAAGGCTTTATCAAAATTCTTAATCTCCAAGTAACTCTCAGCTAGAATAGGTATAGTACTGAAATGATTTGGATGAAGTTGCAATATATTTTCATAATGGTCTATTTCTTCTTGAATTTTACCTTGTTTATACAAGGCTTTTGCTTTTTCGGAAATTTGATTAATCTCTTCTTTTTTAATTTCCTCCAATTTCAATATTTCTCTATTTAGTGGATAATATTGCACGATCCAACGGCGAATTAATTCTATTTTAACTCGCTGCTTATTTTCATCTAAATAACCTTTATCAACTAACTTTTTTGCTGCTTGAGTTAGTTCTTCAGTCTTAATTACTCCATAGTTTTCCAGGTGTGTAAATGTGTTTTCTGGAGACGATTTATTTTGCTTGATAGCTATTTCTTGAGCATCTGATACTGCTGAAAATAATACTTTCTCTTCAGGAGATAGTCCATCGTAGAACCAAGCTATTCCACCTTCTGCCGTTTCAATTGCATTATCTAAAATTTGTTCTACATCTTCACGAGTAACTGTCAATCTTCTTTGCAACCTTACGTATATGAAAAGATTAAAACAGATAAATTGAATCAAGCAGGGATGTCCTGATGAAAGTTTCAAAATTTCTGTGATTGCATGTTCGTCATACTCCAAATTACCTTGTACTGGTTGAGTAATTAATTTTCTGGCACTTAACTCATCAAGTAAACCAACTTCTTTCAATGGCGCATCCTTAAATAAAGTACGCAATTTTTTGAAATCATTTATAGTTCGTCCTACTACTGGAATAATAAATAAGCTTTGATGCTGCTTTAGAAGTGACTGTAAATATTCGGAAAAAGAAAAATTATTAGGATTATTTAATATGTTGTCATCACTCCCGACAACATCAAATTCATCCAGTAATAATACTAAATTTTTTTCACCTATTGTCTGATAAATTTTCGGGAGAAACTCGTTAGAAAATATATCTAGATTATTATTGAATTCTTCTTGAGAAATAAATTCTGTACTTATCTCTAATTTTTCTGCTATTTGTTGGGCTAAATTGTATAATACATCATTCGGAGAAGATTTACTGTGTTCTTGTAAATCGCAACAAATAAAAACAAATCCTTGAAGAACAATTTTATGGGCGATCTGTCGGAGTATCCCGCACTTTTATAAAGTGCGATCGCAATTTCTCAATTGCAATTCATCAGGCGGTTGTTATTCTTCGTCATGCTCTAATGAGTTAACAATTCCTATTAGCTTGTCGGAAGCTAAATCAAGTATTTCTCTCATTTCTATATCAGTTACAGGATTTACATATTCCTGCTCGTTCATGATTTCCAAAGCCTTGTTTATTTTGGCTTTAATGTGATGTAATGAATGCCAAAGTGGGTAGTAATCCCATGCTGGATCGGGTTGTGGAATGTCTGATAAATTTTCATTATTCATAAATTTCATCATCCTCAAACTCGTCATCATATCCAACCAACGAATATTGGTTTTCGGGGTCAATGACGTTTAGAGCATCAACCATTGCTCGTACGCTACTCAGGCGCTCCAAATCTACAATCCACAATGCCGTCTGATTATTTTGTGAATCTGTGACTCGCTCCAGGGGGAACGGGTCACGCATGGGAATCATGCCGTCTGGAAATAAATTCAAAATTGGATCGATTGGGCTACCGGGTTTGAGTTTCACCCAGGTGTCATGTTTAGTCATGAGATACTGATATAATTTGCATAATTCTTGGTGTCCGCTAAAGCGGATTCAAGGGCGATCGCACTTCCTCCTTAACAGCAAGTGCGTTCGCCCTTTGGCGTTGGCAAAGCCATCGCTAAAAACTTCAAAAATTGCCAGGGGACGTTTCCAGCAACACCGAAACGTCCCCTGGGTTAAACGCGTTCACGCGTGAGGTGCATGAGTTACCCTTGAGCAACTTCTTGGCGTTGCTCGTCAAACATGACCTCAAATTTCATGTTTGGAAGGTATTTACGTAAGAATTTCAGATGATCTTCGGCGTCGCGGCGATTACAAAATCATGTACCGCCGCACTGGTGAGGTGATGGGGGGGATGAGGGGGGATGAGGGGCGTTCGGGTTGTCCTCGATGTGATTTTTTTTAGCGATCGTAGTTGACCAATGCCCAATGACTAATGACTAATGACTAAAAAACCAAAAAGCCACCAAAAGAAATAGCTTTCGTGGTGGCTCCTTGAAAAAAATAGCAATAGTATTATGGCACAAAATAGCGAAAAAAAGCCTAATTTCTGGACACAGAAACATCAAGAGCTTTGCCTCAAGTACCGGGTAAAAGGAGCATATCAACAGTTTTGGTGTTGGTTAACAAACTACACCAAACCAGGCAAAGTAATAGAAGTCACATTGCATGAATTTAACGCTTGGGTAGAGAAGCAATCAGGCGTACATTTACCCGAGAGACACCTAAAAAATCTGATTAAAAGACTACTTGATTTCGGACTAGTAAAACTCATCAAAAAATATAGCTGGCACGAATTCAAGTTAATAATCAAACCTCTAGAGTGGTTAGAACCACCGAGAAAACAAGTAGAACAAAAGTCCGAAATTAGTACTAGTAGTTCCAAAATAGAGCCTCAAACACAAGAAAATACTTCAGAAAATTCTCAGGGGTCTAATCAGCAGCAGCATACATCTTCTTGTCTTAACACCCATGTATCTGAAGAGACCAAGAAAGAAGTTAAACAACTTTGTCTAAGTGCAGATATTCACTTACCAGAGAAATGTGATATCTACTATTACCCCATTGAAAAAATCAGCGTGGCTTTAGGGTTCTTACTTTTAAAAAATAAACGAGACACCATACCTAACCGTATAGGTTGGCTAATTGACTGCTTGCGATGGGAATACTGGGAAGAACCAGAAAACAAACGTTTATTACAACACAAAGGATTAATTACAAAAGATTCTCCTTTCTACGAATACTACGTATAAAAACTGCTTCCTTTTACTGGAAGCAGCAACATTTAATAACCAGTTTGATTATGAACCAACCAACACTTTTTGACTTAGAAGCTTTTACGCTTTCCCTAGTCCCCACTCCCGTTTACGATCCTTACTGGGATGAAATCGAAACTGCCCCCCAACACAGCGACGATGACCGATGGAACCCTGCCCACTTTGGAGAAGTACCGAGAAAGGCTGAGGGCGACCAGCTGACAATTTTTTGGGATGACAGCGACGAACCACCAGCGCCGGACGATTATCAAAACTTGGATGATTACAACTCTTCTTGGCGGGAGTGGGAATTACGTGTTGGGGGGCAAAATTCCCAGGCAGAACAACCGTATCAAAGTGTTGGGGGGCAAGTAACTCTTAACACCCAGAATACTTGTACTCCCCACACTAGGGAAGTTATCTGTAATACTCAAAAATCTGCCCCCCAACACGATACCCACTGGGTAGAGCGGTACTGGGTAGAGCGTTCTGGTAATAAATATTGGTATTTTCGGTATTGTTGGATGGTAGGTAGAAAAATACACCGTCATTACCTTGGCAGTGTAAACAGTAAGCTAGCTAAACGTAAAAAGGCAGATATCGAAGTTTGGATTAGTGACGGGCAGCCGCCAGGTGAGATTGAGAAGTTAATTCACTCTTGGAAATCGTACCAAGAGCGATCGCCTTTTTAAATCGCCGCAGTTCATCCCAACGACGGCTAGTAGTTGAGCCAGTACGGCTGTACTGATTGGGGTGAAATTCTGCAATTCTTTGTTTTATAAAACAGTCAAGAGTTTTTAAAAACAAATACTGGTCAACTACCAAACCAGAGTCAATCGCGTAAGCGTATTCTAAAATCTGTTCTGCTAGTGCGACTGGTACGCGGATAGTTTGGGTTTGACCGTGGTTCCAAGCTGGCGGGAAGCTGGTACTGTTTCGTCCCGGTTTGAGCATTGCCTGTATCCTGAAAGGCCTGTGTCAAGGCAGGATACAGGGTTTTTATGAGAAATGCAATTATTAAAAATGGCGTAGGCGTACTCGCCCGCCGCAGGCATCGCGCTTTTGAATTGGTTTTAAAGAGCGATCGCGTTGAGTATGATCAGATATCTCAAGTTAGTCGCCAGGTTGAGTTTTGGGTAGTAACTCTGGGTAAAGTTGCTCAACTTCGTCCCATGCTTGATTGTTCAACGCCTCCAGTGCCACCGCCAAATCGAATGGGTGGTCATAGCAGCCGGCTTGGAGTTGGCAATAGAAAAATTCAATTCTCACAAATAATGCATTGTTCATAAAGTGGCGATCGCTCCCTTGATTCTGTCAGATGAAATTTCGACGTAATGCCCAAGGGCTTTTAAGTCGCGGTGTCCGGTAATTTGTTGGATAGTGTACAGGTCTATTCCCTGCTCATGAAGTCTGGTGATAAAAGTGCGGCGGGTGCTGTGAGTGCTGATACCCAAAGTATCTAAACCGGCATTTACCACGGCTGCACGTAAGATTTTGTCAGCCCAGCGTATAGTCATTGGCTCATCTCCCTCACGGGAGGGAAATAACCATGTCAGACTTGTCGGTTTATACGCTCGTAGCGATTCGATCAGAACTGGATGTACTGGAATTTGCCGAGTTTGGCGACTCCCGTCAGGTGCAGCCTTGCGAGTACAAGCCCGAAAGGTAATGTATTCAAGGGGCGAGCCATTGGCATTGTAGACATCCTCAACCCGCAGTTGAACTAATGCCCCCCACCTTTCCCCGGTGTGATGATATTAGGCGCTACAACCCACAATGCTCTCATGCTTTCTAATGATATAGGACAAACGTAGCTAACGTGCTTCGTACTTTGCTCGCTAACTACACTACTACTGCCACGGAATTTGCAGCACTAAACACGCCAATTTTAATTGACGCGAAAAAGTTTAAGTTTGCCAAACTAACACTTACTTCGG
>JAESFX010000363.1_pt1 | contig 15303 bp, 18 predicted proteins | sample 9269501 | NCBI WGS metagenome assembly JAESFX01 (sample SAMN14515570, study PRJNA621655) | algae metagenome | isolation source: Desmonostoc geniculatum HA4340-LM1 and co-occurring heterotrophs from cave... | place: USA: Maniniholo cave, Kauai, Hawaii | collected 2009-07-28
TGGAGTGAAAAGTCAACCTTAAAAGTTATCGCAAAGTGCCAAATTCCAGATTCCAATTCTACGACCCAAATAGACCTAGCGTTCGCAGCTTAAATTCCGACCCTTTTTTGCGGCGACCTGTACTTAGTCACACTAATACTATTAATGTGAGGTATTTATTTGGTTTTTAATACTAATTGAAAACTTGTTTTAGCTTTGTTGTATCTTGGCTTGAGAAAAATAGATAAATTGTTTTATTTTATAAAGCTGAGATATTTATTATTTTTTTTGCCTGAGATAATTTACTATGTAATAAGACTATACCCTTAGTTCATCTTTTCTAAGTGTCATGTCACCCGATATACATAAGAAAAGAATGCCTCCCCAAGACTCAACTTGTGTTCAGCAAGTTGTTTAACAGTCCTAGAAGACACCCAGTCATTTTTAGTCTATTAAATTTCTTTATAACCTAATGTTATCAGTTCCTAGTACTTCTTACAACTTCCTACAACGGGTTTAACGAGAAATTTGATTAAAACTTTGGTGAATCTTCGGGGGAGGTAAAGCCCACACAATTTACCTCACAAGGATTTCACAATGGTAGCCATTTTAAAAGGACAAGAGACCGTTGGCGGCTCCGTTATGCCAGGGGCGTTCGCCTCCTTCGACATCCGAAATTTTCAAGATCAGCTAGAACCGGCCAAAGCTAAAAATAAGTTTATTTGTCCAGCTTGTGGCGGGAATGACTTATCTATCGTCCCAGAAACCGGAAAGTATCAATGCTTTAACGGCTGTGAGTGCAAACACGTCAGAGAGGCAATTAAACCCTGGGCTGAAGTGGTGGCAGAAAGGGCAGGAGCTAATTACACTCCATCCCTAAACCGTTTGGCTGCGAAGCCTAAGAGAATCTTGCCCAAAAGGGCGCCAATTCCAGATGGTGAATTAGGTTTGGTGATGTTGACGGATACTGTAACAGATATACCCCAACCGAAAAAATTAACGAGTAGACCACCAAAAGATGTTGAGGGCAGTGCCACCGAAACAATTTATCCTTACTCAGAGTCCCAATGGGTGGTTCGCTACCAGTGGCCAGATGCCAATAAGGAGAAAGGTTACAGCAAGACCTTTCGGCAATGGCATAGGCTTTCTGATGGCACACCCCAAATGAAAAAAGGCGATTTGCCTTGGGGAGCATATCGCATTGATGAAGCTTTAGCCTGTGCTAAATCAGTAAATGTCACCCCGGCACTACTCCAGCATGAAGGCGAGGGATGCGTAGAAGTTGGCAGAGCAAATGGTCTTGCTGGAATTACGTTTCAGGGCAGTGGATGGGATAAAAAGACTATCACAAGAGAATATCAACGCGCAATTGAAGCAGGCATAGGATTAATCGTTTTTCTGCATGACCCCGATGACACTGGCTTGAAAAAACTCCAGACGTGTTCTGAGTGTGCAGCCGAGGTAGGAATTGCATTTATTGGAATTAACCCTCACGACATCTGCCCCGATTTACCATATAAATCAAGTGACATCAAAGAAATCTTGGGGCAGATGGAAACACCAGAATTTATCCGTCGGTTAGAGCAGGAGATTCACGCAGCCGTAGCAGAGCGAAAGCAAGCAGAGCGAAAGCAAGAGGTAGAATCTGAAACTCTTGAAAAAGAAGTTACGGATTTATCTAATTTCAGTATAGATATTGACCCAGCAGACCCAGAGGCATTTTACTTGCCTGTATGCACTGCCATGAATTTACCCTATTCTAACTGCGTAACGGCGGGTACTTTTGATGGCTGGGCTTACCGAAAAATCTTTCCTCAAACAGAATGGATGGTAGTAAATTCATCCTTTTACAAGTGGTCACAAGAGAATAAGCAATGGCAGCACCAAGATGATAATAAAGCTTACAAGCTCCTCGCTGACGCTGGAGAATCCGCTTACAAGCTCTCTTACACAAAGACATTTGGCTGGAGAATAACCAAGCCTTACGAAACTAACGCACACAAGGAATCTGCCTTTAAATATTGCCGCAGTCGCTTAGAACCAGCAGAACCACTGCCAACCAATACTCATTTATTAGGGTTTAACAATTGTGTCGTTGATTTGCGAACTGGTGAACAAATGCCTCATCGCAAAGATTTTTACCTCACTAATATCATTCCCCACGATTATGAAGCCAACAAACCATGCCCAGAAGTTTTTCTCAAATTTCTAAATGAGAGCTTTGGGTCAGAATTGGTTGAAGTGATTCGGGCGTTCACGAGTATGTTTTTAGACCCAACTGCCCCTTATGGTCGGTTCCCCCACTTAATTGGCTTAAGTGGTGGGGGCAAGGGGACGCTAGGACGGTTTTGGAGTAGTTTGTTTGGCGAGTCCGGCTCTAGTAGCGCTTCACAATTTGCGGATATTTCTACACCTGAAGGACGGCATCAATATTTAAGTGGAAAGCGGATATTTGGATTCCCTGACGTAGGAGGTTATGCCGAAGGAGTCCGAGCTTTTTACGAATTAGTTGACAATGGGGCAATGAGCGGACGCGCTTTATTCAATCCAGTGGCTTATTCAATCCAGTGGTACATTCGGTTTTGGGTTGCCTCTGTAAGTCATCTACAAATCGAAAATGCTGGCGACGGCTTTCTGCGTCGAGCTTACCCAATTCCAGTAAAAAACCGAGATGTAACCCCTGACCCAGACTTGTGGCTGAAGCTACAAGAAGTGAAGTCGGACATAATTTCTTGGGCTTTAGCAATGCCACGAGCAGAACGCGATGGCATTTTGTTATCGCCTCCAAGTTCGGAACGGGCGAAGAATCTGGCGCTAGAGGCATCTTTGTACGGGGACTCGACCAAATCCTTTGTGGACTTGTGCTTACGCCCCTCAACGACCGAAACATTTATCCCACAAAGTCGTTTACACAGTTGGTATGTACTTTACTGCCGGGAACATGGTTATGCACCTTTGGGGATGTCCAAATTTATTAGTCATTTAAAAACAGTCTTGCCCCACAACTTCAAGGAACGTAGCTGGACACCCACGGTCAACGGAAAGCGTGAAAGAATTCAGTCCCACTTTGCATTCATTGAACCACTGGCTGGGGTATTTGAGATGAAAGTACCGGAGGGGCCACCGGATTCTTCACTTTCAAGAGCGGAATTTTGGTATTGCTTTAAAGATAAATGCCTTGAAGGGGGAATAGAAGAATTTGAGGAGTTTTTTCACCCTACCAAAACGCCAGAACCCTTACACAGCAGGGCTGTCCACCCTGTCCACCCACTAAATACCCCTCGATTTGACCCTGGACAGGCTGAAAGCCTTACACAGCAAGGCTGTCCAGCCTGTCCAATTGTCCTCCCCCAAGAATTAGCATTGCAAAAAAAAGATGAACAAAATTCTGAAAGTGGAGTTAATCAAATTGTCAATTTAACTGATAACCCTTCAGTCCCCCTAGACTTTGTGTCCAACCTGGACAGCCCTACTGTGACTGGGTTTGAGCCTGTCCAACAAGTTGATCAAACCGAAAACTCTTTGGACAGCCAGGACACCCCTGCTGTGACTGGGTTTGAGCCTGTCCAACAAGTTGATCAAACCGAAAACTCTTTGGACAGCCAGGCCACCCCTGCTGTGACTGGGTTTTCTCCTCGACAAGATGGTGAATTGATAAATACACGAGAAAGCGAATTATCCCGCCCGGAATTGAAAGTTGGGGATAAAGTTGAGTTTTTCAACGACAGTATTCACAAGTGGCAAGTCGGAATCATTAAGAGCGTTCAACTAATGGAAACATATTTTTGTAGCGCAACAATTGAGTATCGAGGCAATAAATGTCAATTATGTCAATTAGAAATCTTCAGGAGTGATTGGATAAAATTTCTGCATTAGGGTGTTAAATCAGTTAACAGTTATTGTCACCGATGTAAAACCCGATTAGGGAATTTGGCAGCATCGACAATGCCGCCAGTCATGTAGACAGTCGATAGACAATTAAGATTGAATTAGATTGCGATTTCTCCCCTATTAACAATCAAAGAACAATAATCATGGCATCTGCTGAACTTACCTCGCTTGAGTCAACCCAAGCAGTACCGACAGTTGAAACTCCATCCGATGAAGAGCAAGTAAATGTTGATACGCCAACAGAAACAGAAATTGAATCGCCAGCAGCAATATTTCAAGCTGTTGGGGTAATTACTGGGTCGATCAACTTCAGTTCAGATGGACAAAGCACTGTTACTATCGGTAGCTATGAATACCCACTTTACTACTCGAAGCGACAATGGGATGTATTAAACGCTCTCAAGAAGGAAATAGAAAATACTGGAAATCATAATCAGCGTTTGGTTGTTTATCCAAAGGCAATTCACTTTCCACGCAAAGAGCAACCGCATCGCATCGCTTTTCAGTTAGTGGGCTTTGACAGAGGGCGAAAACTAGATGCAGTTTCAGGGGAGTTAGAAGACCTGGAGTTTAAGTTATCAGGATTATGGCAGTTCATTCCTGTCTGCTCTACTCCCTGTATCTCGGTGTTCCGAAATTTCTCTGATGAAAGACTCGAATTTATTAAGCAGGCCGAACCTGCCCGAAAGGTGAAATTCATGAAGGCTAGTCATATACCCTTGCTATGGAAGGATGCACCCGTCCGACCTTTCAGATTTAATCCCAAGGTGGCTAAAGAAGAACAAGGACGCGCAGTTTTTGTCACAATCAAGGCCAAATTTCTGCCGGGGCGTGATGTCTTCGGTTTTGTTGCACTGACTGCGCTACCACAAGAAGCTGCACCGAGATTTCTCAAAGCGTCTAAGGAGGATAAAGCCACAGTGCAGTCAGCAGCTAAGAAAGCGCAAAGAGCAGCAGCACCACCTGCACCAAAGAAAGGTAAGTCAAAAGCGACTACTAGTCAGAATAATACCTCTGTACCGCGCCCCAAACCAAAACCAAAGTTAAAAACGGGTGAGTAAAACCGCTTTTTTGTTTTATCAGTCAATGCCATCATGGGGTTATATCTGTTGTGTGGCCCCCTGAATAAATAAGTATTTGCAATAGTCGAGTCAGCCCTGACTGGCGCTCACGTCAAATTAGGGTTTTCGCTTGCTACGCGGTCTTATTGACAAAAGCTAGTCATCTCAAAATTTTCAACGCTTTGTTGATTTCTGTGTCACTGAGGCAGTTGGATTTAGACTTGAAGTGATGGGACTGGAGGAAAGACTGATGACCAGAGCAATTGGTATAGAGCTTCTTATTGCCCAAAAGGTTCTTACCTTATCAAGAGAACAGCAGCAGCAAGTACTTCACTTTGTAGAATTTCTGCAATTGAAATCACCAACAGTGGAGTTTAAGCACGATGATGGCACGCCAATGTCTGTTTTAGAAGCAGCGTCCGACTTAGTTGGCTGCGTGGATTCTGGCCCTGGGGATCTCTCGACAAACAAGGAGTACCTTAAAAGACCATTAGCAGAATGAAGCAAGCGGTACTGCTAGATACAGGCCCATTAGTAGCTTTAGTCAACCGGAGAGAGCAGTTTCATAAATGGGTGACAAATCAGTTTGGACAGATTGAACCACCTTTGTTAACTTGTGAAGCGGTAGTTACAGAGGCTTGTTTTCTCTTACAAAATGTTTATGGAGGAGAAGCAGCAGTAATTTCTTTTGTACAAAAGGGAATTATCCATCTTCCGTTGAGCTTGAGTGAAGAAGCTGGGGCGGTTTATGAGTTGATGCTGCGTTATCAGTCTGTACCGATGTCGTTAGCGGATGCCTGTTTGGTGAGGATGGCAGAACTGTATCCTACTCGTGAATTGCTCACATTTGATAGTGATTTTAGGATTTATAGGAAGAATCGGAATCAATTAATTTCTGTGATTATGCCAGAAGAACTGTGAGCCTACAAGTTTCAATCCCTAATAGGGATTTTGGTTAATTGCAATATTTTCGTTTCATTCGGTAACTTCAAGTTACTCGTTTCAATCCCTAATAGGGATTTTGGTTAATTGCAATCGCTGGAATCAGAAAGCTTTGCTGTATTTGGTTTTCAAGGTTCAATTGCGCGAATGCAAGAATAATAACACGACGGTTTGTAATTTAGCTAGATGTAAATCGCTGAAAAGTATTCTCCATAAGGTGCGCGGATGGTTGAGAAATGCGATTGCGTTTTTTGGAGCATTTAATGCTAGAAAATAAATGCTTGACACTTTACGCCGTAAGGCTTTCAAAAATCAAATGTCTTTAGCTAGCCATCAAAAAAAACCTGTTTTGATGTTACTATAGCTTTATCAATTATTTTAAAAACTAGCCCCTGTTAAAAAAAACAGGGGCATTATTGACCAGAATATTCGACCGGACTATGAAAATATATGACGTTAAGAATTAAAGTCTCAAAAACAGCCTTCTCTCTAGCAGAGTCTAACGGATGGGTTGATGGTTTGCTTTCAGGGAAGTTAGAATGCTGGGTTTATGTGGAACTGGGTAAAGAGTACGAGTACAACCCTAGCCCCAAAGATGACCCAAAAACCGAGTACCGTATCTTTAAAGGTTGTGATCTTTTTTACGCTGATACTTTAGAAAATTTAAAAAAGGAGGAGTATTTAGGTAACGCAGAAAACCAGACAGTCATTATTTATTGCTAAACATTAACATTTTGTGACTCTAAACCTTCTATTCTCAGTTCGCCACGTCTCTTTTTGTGGCGAACTACTATGTTATCTCGGTTCTCATTTACGAACTGCTCCAAGTTCTCTAAAGCTATTTGAACGACTTCACCAGTTTTTAGATGAAAGGTAAACATAAAATAACCTACTGTCCAAACAACACCTTGGATGCTTCACTCTTGAAACATCCATGAATTAAATTTTATTATCAATATACTCAAAATATTGTAACAGCTACAACGAGTTGAGTTCATCAGGTGGGGGCGCTTATTCTAGCTGAAGGATTATTTATCCTGAATACAATTTTACTTTTGTACAAAAGTAAAATTGCACTATAGTACAATTATACAAAAGTAAATTAGTATATTGGTTACATTGTACTTTAGTATTTTTATGTAATTGTTTTATGCCAAATCCGCCAACAGTCGTCTCCTTGGGCTTGGCTGGGGGTCAGGGAAAGTCTACGGTAGCCTTGATGCTGGGCAGGTATTTGGGTCGCTTGGGAATTCCCGTTTTGTTTGTGGATTGCGACCCTCAATCTAGCTTGACCAGTTTCTTAGGGGTACAAGTGCAGCCTAATACCCCAACCTTACTGGAAGTTCTGACACAGCCAGAAGAGAAAACAAAAATTATCGATGCCATTGCGTCTGTACCTGACGTTAAACTGGGCGACCGTACCATTAACAATACCAACCTGTTCTTAATTCCTTCCGATGATGGGTTGGAGAGTGCTAATTATAAATTGGCCTCCAGCGGCTTAAGTCTGTTTATTCTCAGGAATCGCCTGCAACCAATTGTGAGTAATTTTGGCGTGGCAATTGTAGACCCACCGCCAGAACGTTCGCATTTAGCGCAGACTTCCTTGGGTGCTGGCGATAGATGGGTGATTCCAGCAGAGTCAAACGTCAAGGGAGTGCAATCGCTGTTGCGGACTATGGAATTAATCAAAGAGTTTAAAGCAGCCCTACCTTACGGTGAACTAATGGGTGTAGTGCCGTTTCGCGCACGCTGGACTGGGTTGCATCCAACAAACGCTACTAAAACCAGTATTGATACGATGCGGCAGTTGGTGGGGGATGATTTAATGTTGCCGCATATTTTGGAATCGGATGTATTCAAAAATGCCATCAACCAACGGGTTGCGCCAACAGACTTGGGGCAGCCAAATCTGGAATATGCGATGAGAGTCTTAGCTCAACGCCTCAAGCCAGCTTTGCCACAAGAATATGCCAAATTAATTCCCTCTGAACCAGCGTAAGAAATTTTACTATTAGGTGAAAACATGAATATTCTAGATGAAATCAGAAATAGAGCGGTTGCACCAACAGTTGCACCACGAGAAGATGTGTTAGCTCCACAACAGCTTCCTTCACCAAAAAGCGATGTTGATATGCCATCGACTGCTGATAGCTCCGTTTCGGAACTCACTTTATTAGAAGAGCAACTAGCCAACTTCCCGGAAATTGCGCCTAGAGTACCTGTACGTTTGGAAGTAAAAATCAAGCAAGAACTCGATGAACTATGCAACATTGAAAAAATAACAGTTGAAACGCTCCTGGAAGCTTTTTATGTTACTTGCTTAGATAAAGATTCAGTCATGAAACAAGTACTAAAAGAAGCCAAAAAACGGCTCAAGAGTCGCAAAGAAGCAGGTAACATTCGCTCTAGCATTACTCGTTTAGCTAATTTGGCTAAAAAACTAAAGTAGCAATCAGGCCGAAGTGCGAACACAGACACAATATCTAGGTGTGGAAAGGCTTTTAGCCCAAAATAGATGTAGAGAAATGGTGTTCTCGCAATCTGTAGGGGCTAGGAGGTATACAGGAAGCCACATTTAAGAGAGGATTTATTCATTAGCTCTTGATTGACTGCTGTGAACACTCTTGCGATCGCATCCAATTTTAATCCAGAGTCGCTGGCGTTAACTGAACCAGTACCGCTAACCATGCACCCGGCTGAAGTTTATATCAACAGTCTAGGTGAAGGTTCCCGGCGGACGATGCGGGAAGCACTCAACGCGATCGCTCAACTGCTGACCAACGATATTTGTGATGCAAGCACCTTAGATTGGTCAAAGTTGCGTTACCAGCATACTGCTGCGGTTAGGTCAGTGCTAATGGAAAAATACAGCCCAGCAATGGCAAACAAAATGCTATGTGCATTACGGCGGACGCTCAAGGAAGCTTGGCGCTTGGGATTAATGTCCACGGATGAGTATGGACGAGCAGCTGATATTGAGTCCGTGCGGGGCCAAAGTTTATTGAAGGGGCGCGAACTGGATGCCGAAGAAATTTCTGCACTGTGGTCTGATTGTATTCAAGATGACTCAACATTAGGAAGGAGGGATGCAGCACTGCTGGCAGTTTTGACGGTAGGTTTGCGTCGCAGTGAGGTAACATATCTTGATTTGAGTGATTTTAAGCCGCGCACTCGGTCACTAACAATACGTGAAGCGAAGGGGCGGAAGGAACGAATTGTCTACTTACCCGAAGCTGGTGTGCAAGCTGTTACTGATTGGTTGTTGATTCGGGGTAAAGCACCAGGGGCGCTATTTTATCCTTTAAATAAAGCAAAGAAAATCATACTGAGACGGATGAGTGAGCAGGGGGTGTTACGAGCATTGCAACGGCGAGGGGAAAAAGCTGATGTAGATGCGTTTACACCTCATGATTTTAGAAGAACTTTTATTGGTAATCTATTGGATGCTGGTGCAGATATCGTCACGATAGCGAAACTTGCAGGTCATGCGTCGCCAAGTACTACCAGTAAGTATGATAGGCGTGGGGAAGCGGCGAAGAAGAGGGCGATTGATTTGCTGAATGTGCCTTACAGTAGGCGGAAAAATCGCTAATTTTCTCAGAATCCATTAAAACATTTATTTATCTTAAGGTAATGGAATTCCTGCGGAACGAATAGCAAGCTTTACAGTTCCTTTAACAACATCAGTTACCGTTGCATCCCCAAGTGACTGCACCCACTTTTCAAGTTTCGCTTTCATCGTCGGATTATTTTGAGCCTGGGTTGCAATATCTGTTGCTACTTGCTCCTGAGCAGTATCAACTGTCATACCGCGTTTTTGCAACTGTTCAATTAAGTCTTGAATCTGAGTCGCTGCTTGAGTTAAATCCTGGCTCATATTAATGTAATCACCTTGAACGTAAGTTCCAGTATTTGACTCAATGTAATTGCCACCATCTGTGTTGATTGTACGATTATCCACGTTAAAAACTCCTATTTGTTAAATGGGAACATTTGAGTCAGTCGCCTCCACTAGTGGAGGTGGAATTGATGTAGTCACCCTGAACGTAAGTTCCAGTATTTGACTCAATGTAATTGCCACCATCTGTGTTGATTGTACGATTATCCACGTTAAAAACTCCTATTTGTTAAATGGGAACATTTGAGTCAGTCGCCTCCACTAGTGGAGGTGGAATTGATGTAGTCACCCTGAACGTAAGTTCCAGTATTTGACTCAATGTAATTGCCACCATCTGTGTTGATTATACGATTATGCACGTGAGTGGGAACATTTGAGTCAGTCGGCTGCGCTAGTGGAGGTGGAGGAGACTGGTAAATGCTTATTATGAGGCTCGTCTTAGCGACACTCTAAACGTGCAGCGACACGCGATTAATTTAGCTATGTTACCTCAAGCTGAAGTTTCTCTTCGATTAAAAGAGGTACTTTTACAAGAAGCAGAACCAACTCGTCGTCAACTTGAGAGACTCAAAAAACGGGAGTTTCGTATTGCTGTTGTGGGTTTAGAGAAGGCTGGAAAAAGTACTTTTATTAATGCTTGGTTGGAATGTGATTTACTTCCGGCGAAGGGAGGAAGATGTACATTTACAACAACACAAATTTATTCAGTTCAAAATGAATCAGATCAAAGACTTGAAGTGCAAGCGAAAACAGACGAGGAGTTTATCAACTTACTAAAGGAACTTGATGAAGCAAAAGCACAAGAAGACCTCAATACTATACAAGCAAACGAAATAACTTTACAACAGGTAAGAAGAGAAGGTAATCGTACTTTTCCATTTACTAGATTGGAAGATATTAGAGAATCACTAAAGAAGTATGTAGCCGATGAGAGGTATGCTCATGCTGTTTTAGAAGCTAGACTTTATACTAACAAACTTGCTCAGGCTGAAGGTATCGTTTTTTATGACGTTCCTGGTTTGGATTCAGGTTTAGCAAAGCACGTTGACGAAGCACAAGAAATGTTGTCAGACTGTGATGCTGTGATATTAGGGACTAGCAGGAAAATAAAGTACCCGTTAAACAGGGACGATAGTAATATCCCATTTGGGTAATGTTTCAGAACGTTGCCATTGGGGTTGATACTGTTCTAACTCTTGTGAAAGAACCTTAATTCCTTTTTCATAAGTGGTTTCAACCAGATGTATAATGGGTGCAATACCTTTCCAAGTCATATTAGAAGCCCAATTTAGTGCGGTTTCAACAGAATCTAAAATCGCGCCATTCCAATAGTTTTCTAAAGCAGCCCAACACCGCTCTATGGGATTGTACTTGCTATGGTATGGGGGGTAATAAATCAGTCGGATTTTGAGATTAATTGCTTGAGATAACTCAACCATGCGTTTGATAAATTGTGTGCGGTCACTGCGAGTCGCCGCACCGCCATCGAGATCAATCACCCATTCATCGAGCTCAAGGTAATTGTGTTGATTCTCACGCCACCAAACGGTTAAACAATCGACAATAAAATCAGTAGTTTCAGCCGACTGACCGAAGTAAATTGATAGCTGCTGGCTGTGTGTGTTGAGAATACCAAAGGGAACTAAGACTTCTTGCCACTGAGTATCATGATCATCCGCCGCTTTTGCCTCCAGTGTCCGGGCTTTACCGCCTCTAGAAAGGTTCCCAATCTTCACTTTGGCTTTAGTATCAATAGACACTCTCAACGATTTGGAATTCTCATCTGATGCCTGATTTTCCCGGAACACATTCTCAAATATGGCATCTGTTTGGGGAATCTTTTTCAAGGGCTTGGTTTTTTGTGTTTTTTTAGGCGATACCCTAAGCCATTAAGAATCGTCCCCAGGGTTTGGCGAGAGGGTAATTCGCTCTGGTCGTATCCCTTTTCACTCAACAATGCCTCTCTTACTGCTCTGGCACTAATGCGCGCATACAGAAAGGTTGATTGAAATTTTGGGTCGGCTTGAGCTTGAGCATCTACCAATGAACGAATATCCGATTCTAAATTGGGTAGAATATCAACACTTTTGTGTCTTCCTCTTGCCTGATAGTTATCTACACACACTATCCCCGTCCGCCGTTCATCCAAGCCAAGTTGTACACAGGAGCGATTCCACCCCAACACTGTTTCTGCTTTGCGGGCTGAACTATCGAAGTAATCTTCGGTGACTTTTGCCATGAAGTCTCTTTTGCAACTGCCAGTTAGTTTTTTGGCTGCATCTTTAAAGGTAGATTTGATAGTGTCGGTCAGCATGACTTGAGGGATTTCCATTCTACAGATTTAGTGAGGGCTGATAGATCCGCGCTTCCTAAATATTCTAGAATTACTGGTACTTTATTTTTTCGCAAGTCCCTAACTACTGGGTAAACAACATCCTTAACAGGTTCTTCTGGACGTTCGAGTGAAGCTTGAGCAATTTCAAATAACAAGCGTGGCTTACCATCCACCCGTTTAAATTCCTCAATGAGTTGTTTATCCACCCGCCGTTCGGCATTAACATAAATGCGGTGGATAATTTGAATGAGCAACTCCACCAAACTGTCGGTAATCTCCTGGTTGCGTTGCCAACAGAAAGCGGCAACCAATGTGTAGCGAATTTTTGCAGGATGACGACGCAGTTCGCGGGGTGTCTCTGCACTTGCCCGCCGACGGTAGTGAGTAATAATTTTCGGGGGAACATGAGCAAACAGTTTGGTTGGTAGTCCCAAATCCCGGATACATTCAAGTTTGGAGACTTCTTTGAAGATACTCTTGAGACTGGTACGACCGGGGTCTGTTTTGAGGAAATTGAAGACCGACTGTTTAAATTGGCTGATGTTATCATCTAGAGCATCTTGAGTATTGAGAAGGGCATCCAACGGTCTTAGATATTGTCAAACGACATCGACTTTCGTCAAATGCAACTAAGGACAATCGGACGAATTTGCTATCTAATATTGAGCAACCAACTATGGCAACAAAAAAACCTGCAAGCAATCAAACCGTTTACCAACTCAAAATCACCCTCAAGAACATTCGACCCCCTATTTGGAGAAGGATACAGGTATTAAGTTCGACAACACTTCAACAGTTACATCTGATTGTGCAAGAGGTAATGGGCTGGGATAACTATCATATGCATTCATGGACGATTGCTGGCATTGATTACGGTCAACCTCAACCAGAGTTTAATGTGCGTTCGGAGAAAACTATAAAGTTAAGTCAGGTGGTTAAGGGTGAGAAGTCCAAATTCTCCTACACTTACGATTTTGGGGATAGCTGGGAACACGAAATCTTGGTAGAAAAAGAACTACCATCAACTCCTGATATAAACTACCCCATATGTATCACTGGGAAGCGTGCTTGTCCTCCTGAAGATTGTGGTGGTTCTTGGGGCTATGCAGAGTTACTGGAAATAATTACTTCACCGTCACATCCAGAATACGAAGAGAGAATGGAGTGGGTAGGTGAAAGCTTTAATCCAGATACCTTCAACATCAATGAAGTTAATCAAAGGTTACAAGAATTCAAATAATCTACTGGTCTCTCCAATAACAGTTTTGGTAAGTAGGTAAATTAGTTTTTTTTTCTGAAATGCTTTCTAGATATCCTTTTCAGCCATTGCGTGGCGGCAAATTCTCTCTTCGCTATTTTTACCCCTTCTTCCAATGCCTTGAGGTGTTGCAGTGGTTCGGTAGGGCGGAGGTGACGAGCGATCGCTTCCACCAATGCCGCCACCTCTCCCAGCGTGTCTATCTGTCCAGTGGACGTGTCCAGTCTGTCCAGTGGACTAGTTACTAGTTCAGTTCTGGGGGATTTGAAATCATCCATTTTCCCCCCAGATTTGATGTGGTCGTGTAGAGAGTCGAGTAATTCCACATCAGCAGCAGTGATGTAAGACTTATTCCCCTCTTTGAAGGTTTTAATTTCTAGAGCATCAATTCGGTTATAAACTGCCTGCTTGCCAAGGCTGTATCTATCTTGCAACGCTGCAAACGGAAACGGATCAATTTCTACTGCCATAAGTGTCCAGTGGTCGTGTCTAGTCTGTCCAGTGTGTCCAGTGGACGTGTCCAGTGCGTCCACTGGACAGACTAACATACCAGAAGCGATCGCGTCACTAATGGCATAACTGAACTATTACAGCAGAAACATCCAGCCTGGAATCGACCGAATTATGCTAAAAACCTGTTAACTTCATTCTCTTTCTGCAAGCCAGACACAGCAGGCGATTTAACCGCTTGCTATTTTTTATTGATACATTAAATACAAAATTTATACGTAAATTAACTTAATAAAAATTTAGAAAAATTATCCAAAACTTCGTCAAATTCTGGTGTAAACGTTAGAAATTTTTCTGGTAAAGAATCCATATTATGAATATTCGCTACAAAAAATTATCTATGACCAACCAGAATTCCACCGCACCAGAAAAGTACACGCCAGAAAGCCTCATCGAAAAATACGGTATAAAAACAGCAGCGTATTATGAGCGGTTAAAGTTCCTCGGAATCAAGGCTAAAAAAGATTCTCAGAACAAAGCTTACCTTGATGCCGAACAAGTTGAGTTACTAGATGAACTTCACGAACACATTATTTCTACTGGGAAGATGGAAGGCTTTTCTGGTGGTGGGCAGCTAGCGATCGCTCCTAAGTACAAGTCACCGCAAAAAAGGGTCGGAAATAGAGGAAGATATTTTTTGTAGGGTGGCAAAAAAATCACATATGCAGGGACGTAGCTCAAATATCCAGGTTGAAATGACAGGTGAGCAACAAGATGTACTAAACAGTTGGCTTCGTAAGTCAACAACCCCCGTGGGTTTGGCAAAACGCGCCCGTGCAATATTAATGTTGGCATCAGGGGAAACATTCTGTAAAACCAGTCAGTACGTAGGAATGGGAGAACGTCATATCAGAAAGTGGGCAAGACGGTTTATAGAACAAGGAATCGAAGGATTATATGATGGCAAACGACCGGGACGACCCCCGGTTTTTTCCCCCTCAAGTCGCATTGTATCTGGTTAAAATTGCTTGTGAGCGACCCGATATGATGGAGCGTTCGTTATCACAATGGGACTGTACAGAATTAGCGCAGCAAGTAATAGCAGCTTCCATAGCAGGCAGCATTTCTGCGTCTACTGTTCGACGAATTTTAAATAGTCATAAATTAAAACCTTGGCGACATCATTTGTGGTTATCACCAAAAGCCCCAAGAGATGAAGCGTTTGTTAAAAGCATAAAAGAAATTAGTTCTTTATACACTCGACCATTAAATCCGGATGAAATGGTGTTGTGCGTTGATGAGAAAACCAACTTACAACCCCGACCACGTAAATCCAAAACTCTTCCAGCTAAACCAGAACTACCTATAAGAGTTGAGCATGAATATGAACGTAAAGGAGCGCTCAATTTATTTGCTGCATTTGATACTCGTACTGGGAAAGTATGGGGACAGACTTATGACCGTAAACGTCAAGAAGAATTTATTG
>JAESFX010000364.1_pt1 | contig 15187 bp, 15 predicted proteins | sample 9269501 | NCBI WGS metagenome assembly JAESFX01 (sample SAMN14515570, study PRJNA621655) | algae metagenome | isolation source: Desmonostoc geniculatum HA4340-LM1 and co-occurring heterotrophs from cave... | place: USA: Maniniholo cave, Kauai, Hawaii | collected 2009-07-28
GAAGCCGGCGATGCTGGAGGTGACGAGCTGGTTGACCGGCGCGCCCAGGCCCTCCATCGCGATCTCGACCAGCGCCGGCCGGTCGATGGCGAGATCGATCGCCTCGCGGACCCTGGTGTCCTGCAGAGGGTTCTTCGGCAGGGGCGAGCCGTCCTTGGCGCTGACCTGGGGCGGCTTGTCGCGCAGGTCGAGCTCCATGTTGAAGACATAGACCGTGTCGATGGTCGCCACGGTGAGCTTGGGATCGCGCTTCAGCGTGGCGACGTCGCTGGACGGCACGCGGGTGATCAGATCGACCTGACCGGCCTTGAGCTGGGCGACGCGCGCGGCGTCATTGGGCAGTTCCTTGCGGGTGACGCGCGCCCAGGGCTCCTTGGGGCCCCAGTAGCCGTCGAAGCGCTCGATCACCATCTGGTCCTTGGGCGTCCAGGAGATATATTTGTAGGGGCCGGTGCCGATCGCGGCCTTGCCGGAGTTGAAGGCCTCGTTGGCGTTTTCCTTGGTCAGGCCGGCGGCGGCCTTCGAGGACACGATGAACAGGCGGATGAAGTCGTTGGGCAGGTTCGGGGCCGGGCCGTCGGTGACGATGTGGACGGTGAGCGGATCGACGATCTTCACCTCCTTGACGCGCCGGACATAGATCGTCGTCGGGTTGGGGCCGGCGACGACCGGGATGCGCTCGATCGAGAATTTCACGTCTTCCGCGGAGAAGTCCGAGCCGTCATGGAACTTGACGCCCGGACGCAGCTTGAACTCCCAGACGTCCGGCTGGATCGCCTTCCAGCTCGTGGCGAGCCTGGGCTCGATCTGGAGCTTGTCGCCAGACCAGGTCAGCGTGTCGAAGACATGCTTGAGCGCTTCGGCATGGGTGCCGGTCGCGGTGAAATGGGGATCGATCGAATCCGGCCCGGCGCGGACGCCGATGGTCAGGTTCTGGGCGAGCGCGGCGCCGGAGACGCCGCAGGACAAAAGCGCGGCGAAGGCGGCGAGGCGCAGTGTCCGGGTCTTGGTCGCGATCATGATGCAGTCCCCTCTTGTTCGAGATCGTTTGGCCAGGTCGGCGAGGCAATGACGAGTTTGTCCATCAGTTCGCAAAGCTGCCGCTGCTCGGCCTCGGTGAGGCCGGCCAGCATGGCGCTCTGCTGCTGCACCATCAGCGGCATCGTCTCCTCGAAGATGGCGCGTCCGGCGCTGGTCAGCTTCAGGACGTAGCTGCGAAGGTCGTCGCGATCGGTCTCGCGCTTGAGCAGGCGGCGTTGCAGCAGCTTCTGGATGGCGCGCGAGAGCGTGTTCTTGGGCAGGCCCGACGACGAGACGATGTTCTTGGCGGCGACGCCTTCCTTGAGGCCGACCGCGTAGAGCGCGACGAATTCCGGCCTGACCAGGCCATAGCGCGTCTCGATCCAGCGATAGACCGGGTCGTTGAAGCGGAAGGCGACGAAATTCAGCCTGAAGGACAGCCAGCAGGGATTGTCCCAAAGCTTGGTGATGGTCAGCGGGTCGAGATCGCGAAACGCCGCCTCGCGCTCATGGTCCAGTCGCGACAGGGCGGTGGGAGCGCGGCGCATGATCACCCTCGTTTAGTTCCAGATGGAACTTGACGCTGTCGATGGCCAGAGTCAAGGATGGCGCAGCATAGGCATATTCCAACAGGCAAAACAGAGTGCTGCCGCGCGACCTGCGCTTGCCCCGGAATGACCTGACGCTTTCGCTGGACTAGCAAGGATCACGCCGTGCGCGTCGCCGAGATGAACTGGATGCAGATCGAGGCGCAGGCCGCCCGCGACGACCGCTGCGTGCTGCCGCTCGGCTGCGTCGAGCAGCACGCCTATCTGAGCCTCGCGACCGATGCGATCCTCGCCGACAGGATCGCCGGGGAGGCCGCCGAGCCGCTCGGGCTGCCGGTCTTTCCCGTGCTGGCCTATGGCATGACGCCGGGCTTCCGCTCCTATCCCGGCACGATCTCGCTGCGGATGAGCACCTATATCGCGCTGCTCGAGGACCTGCTGGAGGGCTTCTATCGCTCCGGCTTCCGCCGTATCGTGCTGCTCAATGGCCATGGCGGCAATTCTCCCGCGATGAACTTCGCGACCGAATGGATGGGCGCGCGCAGCGATGCCAGCGTCAAGATGCACAACTGGTGGGCGGGACCGCGCTTCCAGGCGGCGGTCAAGGCGGTCGATCCGGCCGCCTCGCACGCCTCGTGGATGGAGAATTTCCCGTGGACGCGGCTCGAAGGCGTGACCATGCCCGATGGCGCCAAGCCGCCGTTCAACGCCGCGCTCTACCAGGCCGCCAACCCCGACAGGAAGCGCGAGATCCTCGGCGACGGCAATTTCTGGGGCCGCTACGAGCGCTCCGACAACGAGATGCTGAGCCTCTGGGATGTCGGCGTCGAGGAGACGCGGGCGGTGATGGAGGGGGATTGGCCTTGAGGGGGGAGCGGGGTCGCTATTCCGAGAGGGCGGCCCTGCCCCCTCCCAACCCTCCCCCGCAAGGGGGGAGGGCTCCTGCGTCCTTCCGTTTAGCATTGTGCCGGTCGATGCGGGCTCCTCTCTCCCCCCTTGCGGGAGAGAGATGGAGAGGGGGCAGCACTGCGCTTGCAGGACTGAAACATTCCACGCCCCGCCCATGCTAGGCCACGTCATCGAGCGCGTGGCGCAGGCGCTGCTGGTCATGCTGGTGATGTCGATGCTGGTGTTCACCGGCGTCTACGCGATCGGCAACCCGATCGACGTGCTGATCGGACCCGACGTCTCGCAGCAGATGCGGCTCGACACGATCCGCGCATACGGCCTCGACCGGCCGCTCCACGAGCAATACGTCACCTTCCTGCGGCGCGTGCTCCAAGGCGATTTCGGCCGCTCCTTCGTCTTCGGCCTGCCGGTCCTGGACCTGATCCTGTCGCGGCTGCCCGCCACGCTGGAGCTGACGCTGGCGGCGGTCTGCGGGGCGGCCCTGATCGGCGTGCCGGCCGGCATCTATGCCGGCTACCGGCCGGACGGCGTTCTGGCCAAGATCATCATGGCGGTCTCGATCCTCGGCTTCTCGGTGCCGACCTTCTGGATCGGCCTCGTGCTGATCATGACCTTCGCGGTCGAATTGCAATGGCTGCCGGCGGGCGGACGCGGCGAGACTGCGACGCTCTTTGGCGTGCAGTGGAGCTTCCTGACGGTCAACGGGCTCTCGCATCTGCTGCTGCCGGCGCTGAACCTCGCCTTCTTCAAGCTCGCTCTGCTGACGCGGCTGGCGCGCGCGGGAACACGTGAAGTCATGCTGACCGACACGGTGAAGTTCGCCCGCGCGGCCGGCCTCTCGGAATGGACCGTGCTGCGCCGGCATGTGCTGCGGCTGATCGCGATCCCCATCGTCACCGTCTTCGGGCTCGAATTCGCCTCGACGCTGGCCTTTGCCGTCGTCACCGAGACGATCTTCTCCTGGCCCGGCATCGGCAAGCTCATCATCGACTCGATCCAGTCGCTCGACCGGCCGGTGATGGTGGCCTATCTGATGCTGGTCGCCTTCGTCTTCATCACGATCAATTTTCTGGTCGACCTGACCTATCTGGCGCTCGATCCGCGCCTGCGGAAGGCGCGTGCCTGATGAAGCCCGCCTCGCCGCTCGCACGATTCTGGGCCGAGTTCCGCGAGAGCAGGGTCGCGCTGGCCGCGCTCTGCGTCGTCGTCGCGCTGGTCGCGGTCGCCCTGCTCGCGCCGGTGATCGCGCCGCAGAACCCCTATGCGCTGGCCGATCTCGTGCTGATGGATGCGCGCCGGCCGCCGGGCCATGTCGGCTCGGGCGGCTTCACCCATATCCTTGGCACGGACGCGCAGGGCCGGGACCTGTTCTCGGCGATCCTCTACGGTCTGCGTATCTCGCTCCAGATGGGGCTGATCGCGGGCTTCATCGCCTTCGTGATCGGAGTCTCGCTGGGACTCGGCGCGGCCTATATGGGAGGGCGGCGCGAGGCCTTCATCATGCGCGTCATCGACCTGCAGCTCGCCTTTCCGGCGATCCTGCTGGCGCTGGTGCTGTCGGCGCTGCTCGGGCAGGGCAAGGCGCAGCTCATCACCGCGCTGGTGGCGGCGCAATACGCCTATTTCGCGCGCACGGCCCATGGCGCGGCCGCCGCCGAGCGCGGCAAGGACTATGTCGAGGCGGCGCTCTCGACGCCCTTGCCGGGCTGGACAGTGGTGTTTCGCCACATCCTGCCCAACTGCCTGCCGCCGCTGATCGTGGTCGCGACCGTGCAGGTCGCCAACGCCATCGCGCTGGAGGCGACCTTGTCTTTTCTCGGCGTCGGGCTGCCGGTGACGGAGCCCTCGCTCGGGGCTCTGATCGCCAACGGCTTCCAGTACATGCTGTCGGGGCGCTACTGGATCTCGATCTATCCCGGCATCGCGCTGATCGTGCTGATCGTCGCGATCAACCTCGTCGGCGACCAGATCAGGGATCAGGTCAATCCGAGGCTGAAGCGATGAGCCCGGCCCCCCTCCTCGAAGTCGAAAACCTCGCCACCCATTTCCACACCCGCGCCGGGGTGGTGAAGGCGGTCGACGGCGTCTCGTTCTCGCTTCGCAAGGGCGAGGTGATGGGGCTCGTCGGCGAGTCCGGCTCGGGCAAGAGCGTCACCGGCTTCTCGCTGCTGGGTCTGATCGATCCGCCCGGCCGCATCGCGTCGGGCTCGGTCAGGCTCGACGGGCAGGAGCTTGTCGGCATGGCTGCGTCCCGGCTGCGCCGGCTCAGGGGCAAGCGCATGGCCATGGTCTTCCAGGACCCGGCGACGACGCTGAACCCGGTCATCACCATCGGCGCGCAGATGAGGATGGCGCTGGAGGCCCATGGCGTGACCGGCGCGGAGCGCACGCGCGAGCGCAGCGTGCAGGTCCTCACCCGCGTCGGCATTCCCGATGCGGCGCGAAGGCTCGAGGCCTTTCCGCATGAATTCTCCGGCGGCATGCGCCAGCGCGTCGCGATCGCGATCGCGCTGCTGCATAACCCGGAACTGCTCATCGCCGACGAGCCGACCACCGCGCTCGACGTCTCGATCCAGGCGCAGATCCTGGCCGAGATGAAGAGCCTCGTCGCCGAGCTCGGCATGGCGCTGATCTGGATCAGCCACGACCTCGCCACCGTCTCCTCGCTCGCCGACACCATCGCGGTGATGTATGCCGGCCGGATCGTCGAGGCCGGCCCGACGGCGGCCGTGCTGCGGAATCCGCGCCATCACTACACGCAAGGGCTGCTCGACTCGCTGCCGGCCCGGGCCGAGCCGGGCCGCGACCTCGTCCAGATTCCGGGCACGACGCCCTCGCTGCTCTCGCTGCCGCCGGGCTGCGCCTTCGCGCCACGCTGCCCGCGCGCGGACGCGGCCTGCGGAGCGATGCCGGAGCTTGTCAGCGAGGGGGCGAGGCAGCACCGCTGCTGGCATCCGCTCGGGCTGGAGGCCGCGGCATGAGCGACGCCTTCCTCGACATCCGCGACGTCTCGCGCCGGTTCGCCCCGCGCATCGGCTTCGGCCAGAAGATCGCAGCCAGGCTCGGCCAGCCGGTCGATGCGCGGGTGACCCATGCGGTCGACGGCGTCTCGCTCATCATCGCCAAGGGCGAGGCGCTGGGGCTCGTCGGCGAATCCGGCTGCGGAAAGTCCACGCTCGGCCGCGTCGTCGCGGGCATCCTGCCCCCCAGCGAGGGCACGACGGCGGTCGCCGGCGCGCCGGTGATGGCAGGCGGCCACAAGACCACGACGCGCGTGCAGATGATCTTTCAGGACCCGTTCGCTTCGCTCGATCCGCGCATGCAGGTCGGCGACACGATCGCGGAAGGCCCGCTGGCGCATCGCCTGACGACGAAGGCCGACGCCGCATCCTATGTCGGGCGCTGGCTGACGACGGTCGGGCTCGATCCCGCTTTCGCGGCGCGCTATCCGCACCAGTTCTCGGGCGGGCAGCGCCAGCGCATCGCGATCGCCCGCGCTTTGGCGATGGCGCCCGACATGCTGGTCTGCGACGAGCCGGTCGCCTCGCTCGACGTCTCGATCCAGGCGCAGATCATCAACCTGTTCCTGAAGCTCCGGCGCGAGCTTGGCCTGACGATGCTGTTCATCAGCCATGATCTCGGCGTGGTGCGCCATCTCTGCGACCGCGTCGCGATCATGTATCTGGGACGGATCGTCGAGCTTGGCGAGACGCAGGCCGTCTATGGCAAGCCGCAGCATCCCTACACGCAGGCGCTGCTCGATTCGGTGCCGAAGCTCGTGCTGGCGGACGGGGTGACGACGTCGTTCCGGCCGATCGCCGGCGAACTGCCCTCGCCGCTCTCGCCGCCCACGGGATGCCATTTCCACCTGCGCTGCCCGCTGGCGCAGCCGCGCTGTCGCGAGGAGCGGCCGGCGTTGCGCGAGGTCGCGGAGGAGAGGCTCTCAGCCTGCCATTTCGCGCCGTTCTGACGGCGGATCAGCCGATCCAGTCGCGCTGCTTGAACCATCATACTAGGCGTGATAGTTTAGGAAGATAAGCTGGGGCGATTTCGTGCAGGTTCTCAAGACCTTTTGGTTCGCGAAATTTGCCCGAAAAGAGAGGATCGGCGACGAAGCTCTTTGCGAGGCCGTCGCACGGGCCGAGAGGGGGCTGATCGACGCCGACCTCGGCGGGGGTCTGTTGAAACAGCGCGTGGCGCGGCCCGGCTCCGGGAGATCAGGCGGCTACCGGACGCTGATTTTCTTTCGGGCCGGAACACGAGCGGTTTTCGCTTTTGGGTTCGCCAAAAGCGACAAGCCCAACCTCGAAGGCGACGAAGAGGCGGTCTTCAGGAAGGCGGCGAAGCTCGTGCTGGCGTTTTCGGATCAGCAGATCGCCGCGGAGGTCGAGCGCGAGCGTCTGACGGAGATAAACTGCGATGGTCAAAACCTATAAGAGCGAGGCGATGGCGGCCGTGCACGAGATGATGGAAGGCTTCCATCAGAGCGGCGCGATCGACAAACAGACCATGAGGGAGTTCGACGAGGCGTGCCTGACGGCGGCCGGTCCCCTCGCGCCGGAGGAGATACGCGCGATTCGCGAGCGCGAGCAGCTTTCCCAGTCCGTTTTCGCGCGCTACCTGAATGTCAGCAAGAACCTGATCTCGGACTGGGAGCGTGGCGTGAAAAAGCCGGGAGGGCCGGCGCTGCGGCTCCTGACCGTCGTGCAGCGGAAAGGGCTGCAAGCCATCGCCTGAGCGCGCATCCGGGAGTGCAGTCAGGCCGACCTCACAGCCCCAGGCGCTGCCCGCTCACCGGATCGAAGACATGCACCCGGTCCGGGTCGACGGAGACCCAGAGCCGGCCCGCTTGAGCCGCGATCGTGTCCGTCGCCGCCTGCATGATGAAGGGCAGGCCGGCGAGCTGGCCGTGGAAGAGCTGCGTCGCGCCCAGTTCCTCGATGAATTCGACATCGAAGGGCAGAGCCCCGGCCTCGCCCTCGGAGGCGATCTCGACATCCTCGGGGCGCAGGCCGACCTCGACGGCCGCGCCCGCCGCCAGATCGGCGCGCAGGTCGCGCGCCTCCAGAATGGCGTCGCCGAGCGCGACGATGCCCGGCCCGTCGATCGCGCCCGGCAGGATGTTCATCGGCGGCGAACCGATGAAGGTCGCCACGAACTTGCTCGCCGGCTTCCTGTAGACCTCCGAGGGCAGGCCGATCTGCTCGACCTGGCCGCCATTCATCACCACGAGCTTGTCCGACAGCGTCATCGCCTCGACCTGGTCATGCGTGACGTAAATCGAGGTGACGCCAAGCGCGCGCTGCAGCTTCTTGATCTCGACGCGCATCTGGACGCGCAGCTTGGCGTCGAGATTGGAGAGCGGCTCGTCGAACAGGAAGACCTGCGGCTTGCGAACGATGGCGCGGCCCATGGCGACGCGCTGGCGCTGGCCGCCCGAAAGCTGCTTCGGCCGACGGTCGAGCAAAGACTCGATGGCGAGGATGCGGGCGGCCTCCTTCACCCGGCGGTCGATCTCGTCCCTGGGCGTGCCGAGATTACGCAGGCCATAGGCCATGTTGTCGTAGACGGAAAAATGCGGATAGAGCGCGTAGTTCTGGAACACCATCGCGATATCGCGGTCGGCGGGTTCGACCTGGTTGACGACGCGGTTCCCGATCGAGACCTCGCCCGAGGTGATGGTCTCCAGCCCGGCGACCATACGCAGCAGCGTGGACTTGCCACAGCCGGACGGGCCGACGAGGACGCAGAAGCCGCCATCGGGTATATCGAACGACACGCCCTTCACGGCTTCGACGCCGCCGGCATAGACCTTCTTGACGTTGGTGAGGGTGACCTGGGCCATTTAGTCCTCGGCAGTGGGCAATCGGCAGTAGGCAGTCGGGGAGATGTAGAGTTGCGTCAATCGACTGCCTACTGCCGATTGCCGACTGCCCCTCTTCACTTCTCCGTCTCCACCAGGCCCTTTACGAAGAGCCTCTGCATGGCGATGACGACGAGGACGGGCGGCAGCATCGCGAGCATGGCCGTGGCCATGGCGAGCTGCCATTCGGTGAGCGCGTCGGAGGTGACGATCATCTTCTTGATACCGATGACGATGGTCTGCATCGAGTCCTTGGTCGTCACCAGCAGCGGCCAGAGATACTGGTTCCAGCCATAGATGAACTGGATCACGAACAGCGCCGCGATCGTCGTCATCGAGAGCGGGATCACCGTATCCTTGAAGAACTTGAACGGGCCGGCGCCGTCGATCTTCGACGCTTCCAGCAATTCGTCCGGGATCGTCATGAAGAACTGGCGGAACAGCAGCGTGCCGGTGGCCGACGCGATCAGCGGCACGGCCAGGCCCTGATAGGTGTCGAGCATGCGGAGATCGGAGACGACCTTGAAAGTCGGGAAGATACGGACCTCGACGGGGAGCATCAGCGTCAGGAAGATGATCCAGAACGCCGCCATGCGGAACGGGAAGCGGTAATAGACGATCGCATAGGCCGAAAGCACCGAGATGAAGATCTTCCCGATCGCGATCGCCATCGCCATGATGAAGGAATTCAGCATCATGCCGGCGACCGGCTCGCGCGTCGTGCCCGAGGTGCCGACGAACAGGATCCTGTGGTAGTTGTCGAAGAAGTGCGGGCCGGGCCAGAGCGGCAACTGGCCGTTGATGATGGTGGCGTTGTCCCAGGTCGAGGCGACGAAGGTCAGCCAGACGGGGAAGGCGACGATCAGCACGCCGATCGTCAGGACGACATAGGCGATCGCATCGCCGAGGCGGCGGTCCTCGACCATCAGCGGGAAGCTCCCGCCGTTATTGCGAGGAGCGCAGCGACGAAGCAACCCGGGAGACGTCGAGCGCTACGTCCCCCTGGGTTGCTTCGCTTCGCTCGCAAAGACGGGACCGGAATGGGAAGACGCATCAGTAGTTCACCCTGCGCTCGATGAAGCGGAACTGGATCGCCGTCATGCCGATGACCATCATCAGCAGGATGACCGACTGCGCGGCCGAGCCGCCCAGATTGGAGCCGCCCTTGCCGTCGGAATAGACCTTGTAGACCAGCGTCTCGGTGTGGCCCGAGGGGCCGCCGCCGGTGACGGTGTCGATGATGCCGAAGGTGTCGAAGAAGACGTAGACGATATTGACGACGAGCAGGAAGAAGGTCGTCGGCGAGAGCAGCGGGAAGACGATCGTCCAGAAGCGCCGCCAGCCCCGCGCGCCGTCGATCACGGCGGCCTCGATCACGCTCTTGGGGATCGATTGCAGGCCCGCGAGGAAGAACAGGAAATTGTAGCTGATCTGCTTCCAGGTCGCGGCCAGGATGACCAGCGTCATGGCGTCGTTGCCGTTGAGGCGCGGATTCCAGGCGATGCCGAGCGTGCCCAGACCGCGCGCCAGCATGCCGAGCGAGGGATCGAACATGAAGATCCAGAGCACGCCGGCGATGGCGGGCGCGACCGCATAGGGCCAGATCAGCAGCGTCTTGTAGATCTCCGCGCCCCTGATCTGCCGGTCGGCCATGACGGCGAAGAGCAGCGCGATCGACAGCGAGAGCACGCAGACGAAGGTCGAGAAGATCGCGGTGTTCCAGAACGCCTTGAGATAGCCGGGGTCGGTGAACAGAAGCTGGTAGTTCTCGAACCAGACGAACTCGGTCGAGGTGCCAAAGGCGTCCTGCAGGAGAAAACTCTGCCAGACGGCCTGGCTCGCCGGCCAGTAGAAGAACACGAGCGTGATCGCCAGCTGCGGCGCGAGCAGCAGGAACGGAATGGTCAGGCCCTTGAAGGAGGCGTTCTTCAGCATCGTGTTCTTGTCTCGGAACGCCGTCGGATGAACTCTATCGGGCGAAATAAAGCCTTCCCCGTCATCCTGGCCGAAGGCCGGGATCCATCATCGGGCGCGACCGCGCTTCAGGATGAATCCCGGGACGACCTTCGGTCGCCCAGGATGACGGAGAGGTTTTGGCCAACCGCTCAACGCGCCGCGGTGCGCTCGAACTGGCGCAGCATGGTGTTGCCGCGCTCGGCGGCCGTGTCCAGCGCCGCCTTGGCCGTCTTCTGGCCGTTCAGCGCCGCCTCGAGCTCTTCCGACCAGACGTCGCGGATCTGGACCAGACCGCCATAGCGCAGGCCACGCGAGTTCTCCGTGGGCTCCTTGTTGTTGAGCTGGAGCAGCGGAGTCTCGAGGAAGGGCTTGTCCTTGTAGAAGCCCGACGCCTTGACCTTCTCATAGGCGGCCCTGGTGATCGGCAGATAGCCCGACTCGGTGTGCAGCTTCACCTGCCGGTCGACATCCGACAGGAAGCTGAAGAACTTCGCCACGCCCTTGTACTCGGCCGCCGGCTTGCCGCCCATGACCCAGAGCGAGGCGCCGCCGATGATCGAGTTCTGCGGCGCGCCGGGGGCATCGGGATAATACGGCATCGGCGCGTTCGCCCAGTCGAACTTGGCGTTGGCGCGGACATTGCCGAAGAAGGCCGAGGAGGTCAGGAAGATCGGGCATTCGCCGGAGGTGAAGCGGCCCTCGCCGGTGTTGGTGCGGCCCGAGTAGCTGTAGACGCCCTCCTTCTGCAACTCGACCAGATTGGCCCAGTGCTTCTGGAAGATCGGGCTCTGGTTGAAGTTCAGGACCGCGTCGAAGCCTTCCATGCCGTTGACCTTCGTCGACAGCGGAACATTGTGCCAGGCGCCGAGCTGCTCGATGTTCGCCCAGGTCGCCCAGGCGTTGGAGAATCCGCATTTGTCGAAGCCCGCCGCCTTGAGCTTCTTGGCGGCCTCGAAGACTTCGGGCCAGGTCTTGGGCGGCGCGTCGGCGTTGAGGCCAGCCTTCTTGAAGGCGTCCTTGTTGTACCACATCACCATCGAGGAGGAATTGAACGGCATCGAGAGCATGTCGCCCTTCGCCGTCGAATAGTAGCCGGTGATGGCAGGCAGGTAGCTCTTGGGATCGAACGCTTCGCCGGCTTCCTTCATCAGCTCATGGACCGGCTTCACCGCGCCCTTGGCCGACATCATGGTGCCGGTGCCGACCTCGAAGACCTGGAGGATGTGCGGGGCGGCGTTGGCGCGGAAGGCGGCGATGCCGGCGTTCAGCGTATCGGGATAGGAGCCCTTATAGGCCGGAACGACCTTGTAATCCTTCTGCGAGGCGTTGAATTCCTCGGACAGGCGCACGACGACGTCGTTGTTGGCGCCGGTCAAAGCATGCCACCACTGGATCTCCGTCTGCGCCATGGCCGGCGCGGCGCCGGCCAGCGCGAAGGCGGCGGCCGACATCAGGATGCGAGATTTCACTGTCATCATGGTTCTCCCTGTCCGCCCCGGCGACAGGCTCGGGCGGCTGTTGTTCTTGGTGTGCAAGCTAGCATGAAGGCGCCGCGACGTTTCAATGACAATTCGATGACGCCTTGGAAAGCCCCCCTATGCGCCACACGGCGCTTGCGAATTTTCGCGTAAGGGGTTGTTCTCCCGGCCTCGCCATTCCTGATGGACCGCATCGATGAAACTGACCACGCAGGCCACCCTCCCCTCCGACGCGGCGACGGCCGCGCTGCTCGGCCGCGTCTGGCGGGCCGATCTCGCAGGCCCCTCGGTGGTGACGTTGCGTGACGGAGATGTGATCGACATCAGCGCCGCCTTCCCGACCAGCCGCGACCTCTGCGAGAGCCCCGACCCGGCCGCCGCGCTGAGGCAGGCCCGGGGCGAGAATCTCGGTTCGCTCGCGGCCATCCTCGCCAACACGCCCATCGACAGCCGCGACGCCGGCAAACCATGGCTGCTGTCGCCGCTCGATCTGCAGGCGGTGAAGGCGGCCGGAGTCACCTTCGCGGTGTCGATGCTGGAGCGGGTGATCGAGGAGAAGGCGCGCGGCAACCCCGCCGCGGCGGCCGCGATCCGAGCCGAGATCGAAAAGCTGATCGGCGACGATCTCTCCTTGCTCAAGCCCGGCTCGCCCGAGGCGATGCGGCTCAAGGAGGTGCTGATCGCGCAGGGCGCCTGGAGCCAGTATCTCGAGGTCGGCATCGGCCCCGACGCCGAGATCTTCACCAAGGCGCCGCCGATGTCCTCGGTCGGCACCGGCTTCGACGCCGGCCTGCACCCGTCCTCGACCTGGAACAACCCGGAGCCTGAGGTCGTGCTGATCGTCGCCTCGGACGGGCGGGTCGTGGGCGCGACGCTCGGCAACGACGTCAACCTGCGCGATCTCGAGGGGCGCTCGGCGCTGCTGCTCGGCAAGGCCAAGGACAACAACGCCTCGGCCACCGTCGGGCCCTTCATCCGCCTGTTCGATCAGAACTTCACGCTCGACCATGTCCGCAACACCACCGTGACGCTGACGGTCGAGGGGCAGGACGGCTTCGTGCTGAAAGGCTCGTCCTCGATCGCCAGGATCAGCCGCGACCCGGCCGATCTGGCTGGCCAGATGCTCGGGCCGCACCACCAATACCCGGACGGGGCCGCGCTCTATCTCGGCACGATGTTCGCGCCGATCGAGGACCGCGATACGCCGGGCGGCGGCTTCACGCACAAGTACGGCGACATCGTCACCATCGCCGCGCCCGAACTCGGCGCGCTGGTCAACCGCATGCGCGTGACCTCCGACTGCGAGCCCTGGACGTTCGGCGCCTCGCATCTGATGCGAAACCTCGCCAAACGCAGGCTGCTGTGAGGCCAGCGACGATTCTCGTCACGGGCGAGGCGATCGGCGATTTCATTCCGCGCGACGGGGACGGCCGGCATTACGAAGCGGTGCTCGGCGGCTCGGGCTTCAACGCCGCGCTGGCGTTGGCGCGGTTCGGCGCGGCCGTCTCCTATGCAGGCGCGCTCTCGACCGACGCGCTCGGCCGCCGCTTCCGGGCGGCGCTCGCGCAGGAGGGCATCGGGTCCGATCTCATCTCCGACAGCGCGCGGCCCAGCGCGGTCGCGATCGTCTCGCCGCTTGCGGCGGACGGCGTGCCTGAGTTCGGGCTGCATCTGGAAGACAGCGCCCATGCCGAGCCGGAGGGGACGCCACGCTCGCTGCCGGCGGGCGTGAGCCATCTCCATGCCGCCTCCTTCGGCGCGACGGCGGGCCCGTCCGGAGAGGCGACGCTGGCGCTGATGCGGGACGCGAAGGCCAAGGGCGCGAGCCTGAGCTACGACGTCAATATCCGCCCGGCCGCCCTGCCGCCGCGCGAGGAGGCGACGCGGCTGGTCGAGGAGCGCATCGGGCTGTCGCACATCGTCAAGGCGAGCCTCGACGACATCGCCTGGATGTATCCGGGCGAGGCCCCCGAGTTCGTCGCGCGGCGCTGGCGGCGGCTCGGCGCGGTCCATGTGCTGGTGACGCGCGGCCCGCATGGCGCGAGCGCCCATGGCGACGGGGAGGCATTGAGCGCGCGCGCGCCGGTGGTCGCGGTCAGCGACACCGTCGGGGCCGGAGACAGCTTCGTCGGCGGGTTCCTCGCCGTTCTGGCGGCGCGGAACCTGCTGGGAGAGAAGTTCGATGCGGCGACGCCTGCCGACATCGCGGCGGCGCTCGCCTTCGCCTGCGAGGTCGCCGCCGATAGCTGCACGCGGCCGGGCTGCGACCCGCCGCGCCGCGATGCGAGGGACGAACCGCGATGACCGGGCTGACCTGCCTCGACTACCATACCTGCGGCGAGCCGGTGCGGATCGTCACCGAGGGCTACCCGGCGCTCGACGCCCCGACGATCCTCGGCAAGCGCCGGCAGGCGCGCGAACACCACGACCATCTGCGCCGCGCGATGATGCTGGAGCCGCGCGGCCATGCCGGCATGTATGGCGTGATCCCGGTGGCGGCGAGCCATCCCGAGGCCGCCTTCGGCGTGCTGTTCACCCATAACGAGGGCTATTCGACCATGTGCGGCCACGCGACCATCGCGCTCGGCCGCTATGCGATCGAGCATGGGCGCGTCGCCTTGGTCGAGCCGGTGACGCGGTTTTCGATCGAGGCGCCCTGCGGGCTGGTGCGGCTGTCCTGCAAGGTTCGCGGCGGAAAAGTCGGGACCGTGACCTTCGAGAGCGTGCCGGCCTTCGCGCATGCGCTCGACCTCGTCGTCGATGTGCCGGGCCTTGGGCCGGTGACGACGGACATCGCCTATGGCGGCGCGTTCTACTGCATCCTGCCGGCGTCGCGCCTGCGGCTCGACCTGTTCGAGACGCCGGTTTCCGAGATCGTCGAGGCGGCCGGGCGGCTGACCGATGCGGTGCGCGTCACCCTTCCGATCGCGCATCCGACCGAGACCGATCTCGGCTTTCTCTACGGCACGATCGTCACCGACGAGGCCGGGCCCGACGAGACCAGCTTCAATCTCTGCGTCTTCGCCGAGCGCCAGATCGACCGCTCGCCGACGGGGTCCGGCGTGACCGCGAGGATGGCGCTGGACCATGCCAGGGGGCTGGTCCCGGCGGGTAAAGAGCGGCTCTTTCGCAGCATCACCGGCGGCACTTTTTCCGGGAAGGTGGTGGGGCCGGCGGACGTCCCGGCGCAGGGCGCGGTGACGGTCGTGGTCGGCGGCACCAGCCATTTTTCCGGGACAAGCCATTTCGTCATCGAGCCGCACGATCCGCTCGGCCACGGCTTCGCGCTGCCAGCGCGCTTCGGCGAGGTCGCGGATCGTTGAAGCATCCCTCGTTCAGATTGAGGCGCGGGAAGCACGACGCGAACCCCTCCCCCTCGTGGGGAGGGGCAGGGGTGGGGGGGGGACGACCCG
>JAESFX010000365.1_pt1 | contig 15003 bp, 13 predicted proteins | sample 9269501 | NCBI WGS metagenome assembly JAESFX01 (sample SAMN14515570, study PRJNA621655) | algae metagenome | isolation source: Desmonostoc geniculatum HA4340-LM1 and co-occurring heterotrophs from cave... | place: USA: Maniniholo cave, Kauai, Hawaii | collected 2009-07-28
GTGCGACTTCGATGATGAAGGGCTCACCCGGTCGTTCGGCCCCCCATCCCTAGCCCTTCCCCACCGCAAGCGGGGGGAAGGGGACAGGGCGGCGCTTCAAGCGCGTGACCTCGTTTCAGCAAGCCAAGCCTCGATCCCGGCCGCCGCCACGACGCCGGTCGAAAAGCAGCCCTGCAGCAGGTAGCCGCCGGTCGGGGCTTCCCAGTCCAGCATCTCGCCCGCGGCGAAGACGCCCGGCAGCGCCGTCAGCATGAAGCCGTCATCGACCTCGCTCGCCATCACGCCGCCGGCGGTCGAGATGGCGCGGTCGATCGGAAACAGCCCCGTCAGCCTGAGCGGCGCGACCTTGATCAGCGCCGCCAGCCGCGCGGCGTCCTCGGGCAGAACCCCGCCTTCGCGCAGCAGCGCGATCGCGACCGGAGACAGGCCCGCCGCCTTGCGAAGATGATTGCTCAGCGTCTCGCCCTTGCGGCGGCTGCCGAGCCGTTCCGCCAGCCGCTCGGCCGTCATCTCCGGCCGCAGATCGATGGCGATGTCCGCTGCGCCGTCGCGCAGTACCGCCTCGCGCAGCACGGATGAGAGTGCATAGACCGCGCCGCCCTCGATGCCGCCGGCGTCGATCATCGCCTCGCCCGTCGCCTGCGCCCCGTCGAAGCGGATGACGATGCGCTTGAGCGGCTGGCCACTGAAGCGCTCGCGCATGAACGGCGACCAGGCGACTGTGAAGCCGCCATTGGCCGGATGCAGGGCTGAGACCGCGACGCCGCGCGCCGCCAGCAGCGGAACCCAGCCGCCATCGGAGCCGAGGCGCGGCCAGCTCGCCCCGCCCAGCGCCAGCAGCGTCGCGTCGGCGCGAACAGGCTCGCGGTCGCGAAAGCTCAGCGCGCCATCGGCGTCCCAGCCGGTCCAGTGATGGCCGGCGGCCAGCCTGACGCCGAGCCCGTCGAGCCGGCGCAGCCAGGCGCGCAGCAATGGCGAGGCCTTCATCGTTTTCGGAAACACCCGCCCGCTCGTTCCGACAAAACTCTCCGCGCCGAGCCCGTCGGCCCAGTCGCGCAGGGCCTGCGGCGGAAAAGCGGCCAGCGCCGGCTCCAGCCATGGCCTCGCGGCGCGGTAGCGCGTCGCAAACAGCTCCAGCGGCTCGGAATGCGTCAGGTTCAGCCCGCCGCGTCCCGCCAGCAGGAATTTGCGCGCCGGCGACGGCATCCTGTCGTAGAGCGTGACGCGATGGCCGGCCCGCGCCAGCCTTTCGGCCGCGATCAGCCCGGTGGGGCCCGCGCCGACGATCGCGATGCTGCGGCAGATGTTGCGATCTCGGTCCCGGTCCGCCGTCACGACGATACGCGCGCCGGCTCGAAGCGAGGCAGGACCGCCCTGAAGGTCGCGCCCTCGCCCGGCGCGCTCTCGATCGTCAGCCGGCCGCGATGGCGCAGCACGATATGCTTGACGATCGCCAGCCCCAGCCCCGTGCCGCCGGCCTCGCGGCTGGCGGCGGTGTCGACCCGGTAGAAGCGCTCGGTCAGGCGCGGCAGATGCTCGGGCGCGATGCCGGGCCCGTCGTCATGGACGCTGACGCTGGCCTCCACGGGGCCGTCCTGCACGTCGATCTCGACCTCGCCGCCCTCGCGGCCGTATTTGATCGCGTTCTCGACAAGGTTCTCCATCAGCCGCAGCAGCTCGTCGCGGTCTCCCGGCACGCGAACAGGATCGGGCGGCGCGGCGAGCCTCAGCGCGACCTTGCGCTCGCGCGCCATCAGGGCGAGCGAATCGACGATCTCGCGCGAGATGCCGGCGAGATCGACCGGCGTGTCGGGCGCGAGATGGGCGCGCAGCTCGATCCGCGACAGCGAGAGCAGATCGTCGACCAGGCGGGCCATTCGCAGGCCCTGCTCGCGCATGATCGTCAGGAAGCGGTCGCGCGCGCCGGCGTCGTTGCGGGCCGGGCCCTGCAGCGTCTCGACGAAGCCGAGCAGCGAGGCCAGCGGCGTCCGCAACTCGTGGCTGGCGTTGGCGACGAAATCGACGCGCATGCGCTCGGTGACGCGCAGCTCGCTCAGATCCTCGAAGGTCAGCAGCACGGGCCTGCGCCACTCGGCGCCCGGCAGCGCCGCGATATGGATGCGGAAGGTGCGCTCCACCGGCACGCGCTCGATGAACTCGATGACGCGCCGGCCGCCGCCGCGCGAGACCTCGCCGATCGCCTCGATCAGGTCCGGATCGCGCAGCACCAGCGTCAGCGGCTTGCCCGTGTCGAGGCCCGGCATCAGCGCGCGCATCGCCGGGCTCAGCGCCTGCGCCACGCCCTGCGCGTCGAGCAGCACGGCCGCCGCGCCCATCGCCTCGACGAGGTCGGCGACCGGACGGGCCTGCGGGTCGAAGGGGAGATCCATGGGCAGGAGCCTTGACGCGACGGCAGCATCGCGGCGGACGAGAGGAAGAAGGGGCGCATCTTCTGGGCGCAACATGGGCGAGCGTCAATTCCCTTGCCACGCGGAGCCGGCTAGGCTCCGGCCCACAGCAGGGAGACGAGAGATGGCCAAGGCGGTTGCGACGAAGACGGCGAGGGCGAAAGCGGCCAGCCCTGCGGCCAAGGCGGGCAAGATCGCGCCGCGAACCCGCAAGGTCGTGAAGGCCGTCGCCAAGGCGAGCTTCGACATCGAGGCGGAGACGCTGCCCGAGACGATCGTCGACGCGGCCTACCATTCGGGCGGCTATCCCTATGGCAAGCGGATGAAGCGCAAGCGCTATGACAAGGAGATGGAACCGCTCCAGATCGAACTGCAGAAGCTGCTCGCCTGGGCGCGCGAGAGCGGCGAGCGGGTGGCGATCGTGTTCGAGGGCCGCGACGGGGCCGGCAAGGGCGGCGCGATCGGGCGCTTCACGCAGCATCTCAATCCGCGCCAGGCCCGCGTCGTGGCGCTGTCGAAACCGTCGGACATCGAGAAGGGGCAGTGGTATTTCCAGCGCTATGCCGCGCAGATGCCGACGGCGGGCGAGATCGTGTTCTTCGACCGCTCCTGGTACAATCGCGCCGGCGTCGAGCGGGTGATGGGGTTCTGCACGCCGCAGCAGACCGACGATCTGTTGCGCGAGGCCCCGGCCTTCGAGGGCATGCTGGCGCGCGACGGCATCCGCGTCATCAAGCTGTTTCTGACCATCGGGCGCGAGATGCAGATGACGCGGCTGCATGCGCGCTGGCACGACCCGCTCAAGCGCTGGAAGCTGTCGCCGATCGATTTCGAGGCGATCCCGCGCTTCGACGCCTATTCCGACGCCTTCGAGCAGCTCCTGTCGCGTTCGTCGACGGAATGGGCGCCCTGGAGCGTGATCCGCGCCAACGACAAGCTGCGGGCGCGGCTGAACGCGATCCGCCACGTCCTGCACGCCATCCCCTATGACGGCAAGGACGAGGCCGCGATCGGCGAGATCGACGGCAAGGTCGTGATGAGCGCGAAGGCCTATCTCGACCAGGGTGGAGAAAGCTGAGCGCCGCATCGACTGCGGCGCGAAGCGTCGCAGGGTCCGCCGCTCTGGATCAAACCCGCTTGTCCCGCGTTGCCCAGGAGGCACTCCGAAACAAGCGATGATGATGATCCAGACCGACGAGGACTACAAACTGGCGATCGAACGCCTGAGCCGGCTGGGCGAAGCCGCGATAGAGGACACCGACCACGAGGAGTTCCTGACGCTGACGGCGGCGATGCTGGACTACGAGACGCGCAACCATCCGGCGCTTGCGGCGAAGTGACGAGGTAAGGTCACCAAGTCCGACCGAGCCGAGCCCTCACCGTCATTGCGAGCGCAGCGAAGCAATCCAGGGTCGGCGCGAAACGCGGGATTGCTTCGCTGCGCTCGCAATGACGGTAAGGTCGTCTTCAAGGGCCGGGCTCTCAGCCCAGAACGTCCTGCGCCTCCTCGGCCTCGACGGAATCATGGGCGGCTTCCCAGCCATCCATCCAGGAATCGTGTTCGGGGGCGTCGGCGGGATAAGGGCATTCGGCGCGCGTCATGCCGTCAATGCAGGCCTGGTAGCCCTCGTCATAGGCGGCGTTGCCGGTTTTCGACATCATCGGATCAACTCCTATCGTCGCGTCCGGCGAGCGGGGCGGTCAAGCCTTCCGGCATGGCTGGAGCCAACGATAGTCGGCCATGCGGGTCACCGGATCGTGAATCAAAAACGCAGAGCACGCGAAATTGATCCGATGGCCGGACCCGGAAGATTTTCGACAGGTAGATGTCCTACCGCTCCCGCCCCCTGATCCGGCGCGCCATCTCGTTGAGCGCCAGCAGCGCCAGCGCGAGGATGAAGGGCAGCAGGTAATAGGCGATGCGGAAGAGCAGCAGCGCGCCGAGCACGCCCTCATAGGGCAGACGCGAGAGCGCGATCAGCATCGTCGCCTCGAAGACGCCGAGGCCGCCCGGCGCGTGGCTGGCGATGCCGATCAGGCAGGCGAAGACATAGGCCGCGAGGAAGGTCGGATAGGCGATGTTGTGCCCGCCCGGCAGCAGCACATAGAGCACGGCGGCGGCGGCGCAGACCTCGGCCGCGCCGAGGAACATCTGGCCCAGCGTGACGCCCAGCCCCGGCAGCGGCAGGTTCCAGCCGCGCACGCGGATGGTGCGCTCGCCGGTCGCGACCCAGCCGAGATAGCCCGCGGTGCCGATGGCCACAGCCGCGCCGACGCCCTGCACCACCAGCGGCGAGGTGCGCGCCAGCACCGCGACCGAGTCCGAGGCGTAGAACAGGCAGGCGCAGAGGATCGCGCCGAGGCCGAGCCAGAAAGTCAGTCCCGCGATCACCGTCAGGCTCGCGACCTCGGAGGCGCGGACGCCCCGGGGCGAATAGATCCAGTAGCGCACCGTTCCGCCGGTCACGATCGGGAAGCCGAGCGTGAAGGAGACCGAATAGGAGGTGAAGGAGGCCAGCGCCGTGGTGCGGTAGGGAATGGAGAGGCCGAGCCGCTTCAGCGCCAGCGCGTCATAGCCCGTGAGCAGCAGGTAGCTCAGCGCGGTGAAGCCGAGCGCCAGCCCGATCTGGCGGGTGCTGGCGTCCTGGAAGGCCTTGGCGAGCTCGCCGGGCTCGATCTCCTGAACGATATAGTAGAGCACCACCAGCGAGGCGCAGAAGATCAGCGCGCTCGCCAGCGGCCCGAGCCACCACCAGCGGCTGCGCCGGCGCGGAGGCATGGCCGGGCGAGATAGTCCTGGCTCATCCTGGCCGAACGACATACGAAACTCGGGGCTGGTCTGGACGCGCGGGTCCGGGGGAAAGGCGGTCGACGACGCGACCCTTGCCGGCAGAGATAGCGTCTCTCCGCCGATCCACAAGCCGGAAGGGGCGCGTCAAGCCGCCGCCAGCGGCATCAACCCGCCTTCTGGAACACCCTGAGCGTCTTGAAGGCCGCGACCTCCTTGACCGGCGCGGTCCTGGCCCATTCGGCGATGATCGGCTCGGCCGTCGCATAGGCGAAGGAGCCGGTGTAGAACAGCAGGTAGCCGCCGGCGTCGGTCTGCTGCGTGAACAGGTCTATCACCTCGCGGTCGGTCAGCGCGCCATAGGCGTCGTTCATCTCGTGCCGGAATTCGCAGGCGTGGAACAGCGTCACGATGTCGAAACGCGGCAGCAGCTTCGCGTTGGAGGTGTAGATGTCGCCGAAATAGGCGCTGTAGGTCTTGGTGATGGTCGGGTTGCCGGTCGCGAGCTTGACGAAGGCGTCGTATTCCTTCGGCGAGGCGGTGATGCTGAGCACGGTGCAGTTCAGCTCGGCTTCCGCGCAGCGGATGCCGACATAATGGTGCCCGCCGCTGCCGAAATGGTAGATGCGCTTGCCGGTCAGGCCCAGCTCCTCGAGCCATTCGACGAAATGCACGTCGCAGGGGCACTGGTCGACGCGCAGTCCCCAATAGACGTCCCAGATGTTCATCGGCGCGGGTGCGCTGGCGGCGGTCATGTCGGCTGTCTCCAAATTTCGTGTGCGGCTGGGTTCTAACAGGAATAGATGAAACACGCCCGTCATCCCGGACAAGCGGCGAAGCCGCGCCGATCCGGGACGACGAGGCCGTTGTTGGATGTCAAAAGACTGGTTTCCCGCTGAACTGCGCCTGAACGAGCACCGTCACGGCGCGCCGGGTTCCGCCAGTTCCGGCCGCGCCTCGGCGCGCGCCGAACCGGCCATGCGGACGACGCCGCCGGCGCGCTTCAGGGTCAGGCGGTGCGTCGCGGCCTCGGCGAATCCGGCGCTCTGGCCGAAACCGAGGATGATGGCGTCGGGCCGCGCGGCGCGCAGCTCCGAGATCAGGTCGAGCGCGATCTCGGTTTCGAGCGCGCTCGTCGCCTCGTCGAGCAGCAGGATGTCGGGCGCTTCCAGCTCGGCCCGCGCCAGCGCCAGCCTCTGCCGGTCGCCGGTGGCGAGCTCCTTGTCCCAGTCGCGCAGCTCGTCGATCCGGGGCGCGAGGCTGGAGAGGCCGTAGCGCCGCAGGGCGTTGGCGATCTCGTCGCCCGCATGCGCCGCGCCGGAATCGAACACCGCCCGCAGCGTGCCCTCCGAGAGATGCAGCTTGTGCGGCACCACCGTGACCAGCGCATCCTCCGGCAGCGCGATGCTGCCTCGCCCCCAGGGCCAGAGGCCCGCGATGGCCTGGATCAGCGCCGCCTTGCCGAGCCCCAGCTCGCCCGACAGGTGGAGCATCGCGCCGGGCGCGGCCGACAGCCCGATCTCGGCTGCGAGCGTGCGGCCGTCGCGGTCGACCAGCGTGACGTCGTCGAGATGCAAAGCCCCGTCGCGGCTGGGCTCCAGCGCCAGATGCGCGCCCGGCGGATCGCGTTCGAGCCGCTCCAGCGCATCGGCCAGTTCGTTGACGCGGCGCGCGGCGGCGAGCCATTCGGCGATCCGCATGAAATTGTCGAGCAGCCAGTTGAAGGCGTTCTGCACCGCGACGAAAGCGGCCGCGACCTGCACGACGCCGCCGAGCGACATCTCGCCCGAGAGGTATTTCGGCGCGGCCAGCAGCAGCGGCACCACCGGCACCAGCGCGCCCGAGCCGTTGGTGATCCAGGTCAGCCGTCCGCGCTGCTTGATCATGGCGAGCCAGCGCTGCACCAGCCCGTCATAGGTCTGCTTCACGGCGCGACGCTCGCCGGCCTCCGCGCGGGTCAGCGCGATTGTCTCGCCATGGTCGCGAATCCGCATCAGCGAAAAGCGCAGCCGCGCCTCGCCCTCGTTGCGCGCCGCGATCAGGCGCGGCAGGCGGCGGCCGACGATGCTGATGAGCAGGGAGACGAGAACGGCATAGACGATCGCCGCCAGCACCATATAGGCCGGTATCGTCACCGGTCCGCCGCCGGCCTGGACCGTGAGGCTGCCGCCGATGCTCCAGAGGATGCCGATGAAGGTGATCGCGGTGATGATCGAGGAGAGCAGGCCGATGGCGAAATCGACCACCGGCTCCGTCGCCCAGCGGACATCGTCGGCGATGCGGTATTCCGGATTGGCCGGCTCGTAGCCGGACAGGCTGAGCCGGAAGAAGCGGCGGCCGCCGATCCAGCCATCGGCCAGTTTCGCCGCCACCCATTCGCGCCAGTAGACCTGAAAGGTTTCGCGCGAGACCAGGATGGCGACGCCGAGCCCGGCCGCGACGAAGGCCAGCACGGGGAACACCGCCATGGCGATCAGCGCGCTCTCGGCGTCCTTCTTCTCCAGCGCGTCGAAGAACCAGCCGTTCCAGCGGTTGACCGTGACGTTGGCGAAGACGCCGATGATGATCGCGGTCGCCAGCGAGAGCGACCAGAACCAGGCTTTTCCGGCGCTCTTGCCGCGCCAGAAGCCGCCGGTCAGCTCGAAGAACCGCAGCGCGACCTGACGGTCGCCCGGCCCCGTTGCCTGGACCGGTCCCTGCGCCTCTCCACTCGACCCGGTTCCAGCCAAAGACGCTACAATCCCCCGGGATCGCCCCCGTTCACGACGATGACGGCCAGCCCCCGCAGCCGAACCATATAAGTCGGCTAGCCGGATGCGAATGAACTGCCGGTGAACGGCGCGTGATCGGGCCCCGGCGAGCCGGCGCTCACGCAAACGTCATGGAAGAATCCGGCGGGCGCTGCGTTGTCTCCTCGCCCGCCGGCGCGCGCCGGCGCAACAGAGGGGACTGACGATGACAGCCGACACTGGGAGGCGCTCGTTCCTCGCGGCGCTGCTGGGTTTGCCGGCGGCGGCGCTCGCCGCCACCGCGCTGAGCCTGACGCCGGCGCAGGCGCAATGGCGCGACGACGACCGCAGAGGCCGCCGCAGGCGCGGCGACGACGATGACGACGACGATCGCGGCCGCCGCCGCCAGCGCCGCCGCCGTCGGCGCGACGACGACGACGATTGAGCGACAGCCGGGGCCGCGCGAGCGGCCCCGTTTCATTTCGGCGCCTGCGCCCTGAGGATCGCCTCGTTGAGATCCTGCCATTCATGGCAGCGGCCGCAGAGCGAGGCGAGCTTCGCCAGATTGGCCTTCGCGCTGGCCATGTCGCCGGTCTCGATGAACCATTCGCCCTGATATTCCAGCGCCGGCAGGAAGGTCGGGTCGCGTTCCAGCGCCGCGTCGTAGTAGGTTTTCGAGAGCGGATAGTTCTTCAGCTTGCGGTGCGAGAAGGCGAGCCAGTTCAGCAGCACAGGAGAGTTCGGCGAGCGCTTAAGCAGAACCTCCAGCTTCTCGATCGCGGGCGGAAAGTTCTTCTCCTCGATCCAGCGCCGCGCCTGACGGTATTCCGGGTCGTCGTCGAGCCAGGTCCAGTCCGGGCCGACGGCGAGGGCTGCGGCGGGGGCGCAAAGGGCGAGAGCAAGAGCGAGGGCGAGGCGGCGCATCGGGGGACTCCGGCGTGAGACGCTTCAACGGCGCCGAGACTGGCACGGAATTGCGACAGTCGCAGCATCGGGAGAACGGGACGCTCCAGCGCCGCTCCTGCCATCTCCTGTCACCATTCAGCCCCGCCATGCGCCCCGCCCTCTCGCGCCCGCCGGCGTTCCGCCCCATATTGCGGCCATGCCGAAACTCTCCGACGCCGCCAAGGCCAAGCCGCCGAAAAAGCCCGCCAGCGCCCGCACGCCCAATTCCAAGGCGTCTCGCGAGCAGCTCAAGCCGCTGGAGGGCTATCTCGCCGATCTGCTCAACCCGGCGATCAACCGGGGCAACGCCGTGCCCGGCGGCGCTGCCGGCTTCAAGGACAGGCCTCAGGCCGGATATGAGCCAAAACCGGACTACGCGACCGAGAGGCCCGGCGGCGAGGAGAGGCCGAAGCGCAAGCTCTCGAAGAAGGCGGATTCGGCCTTCGACGGCGAGGAGGGCGCCACCGCCGCCTCGCTGACGGCGCAGTCGCTGCAACACCTGCTGGAGACCGGCAGCCCCTTCATCGACCCCCAAAAGGCCTGGACGCCGCATCGGCCGCCGCGTCCCGACAAATCGGAGGGCGGCATCCGCTTCCGGATGAATTCGGAGTTCGAGCCGGCCGGCGACCAGCCCGCCGCCATCGCCGATCTGGTCGACGGCATCAGCCGGCAGGAGCGCGACCAGGTCCTGCTCGGCGTCACCGGCTCGGGCAAGACCTTCACCATGGCGCAGGTCATCGAGAAGACGCAGCGCCCGGCCCTGATCCTCGCGCCCAACAAGACGCTGGCCGCGCAGCTCTATGGCGAGTTCAAGAGCTTCTTCCCCGACAACGCGGTCGAGTATTTCGTCTCCTATTACGACTACTACCAGCCCGAGGCCTATGTGCCGCGCTCGGACACCTTCATCGAGAAGGAAAGCTCGATCAACGAGCAGATCGACCGCATGCGCCATTCGGCGACGCGCTCGCTGCTGGAGCGCGACGACGTCATCATCGTCGCCTCGGTCTCCTGCATCTACGGCATCGGCTCGGTCGAGACCTACACGGCGATGACTTTTGGCATCAAGCTTGGGGAGAAGATCGAGCAGCGCCAGCTCATCGCCGATCTGGTGGCGCTGCAATACAAGCGCACCCAGCATGATTTCGCGCGCGGCTCCTTCCGGGTCCGCGGCGACGTGATCGAGCTGTTCCCGGCCCACTACGAGGACCGCGCCTGGCGCATCGGCCTGTTCGGCGACGAGGTCGAGCAGATTTCCGAGTTCGACCCGCTCACCGGCCAGAAGACCGCCGACCTCGAATTCGTCAAGGTCTACGGCAATTCGCACTACACCACGCCGCGTCCGACGCTGACGCAGGCCGTCAAGTCGATCAAGGAGGAGCTTCGCGGCCGGCTCGACGAACTCAACCGCATGGGCCGCTATCTCGAGGCGCAGCGGCTCGACCAGCGCTGCACCTTCGACATCGAGATGATCGAGGCGACCGGCTCCTGCAACGGCATCGAGAACTATTCGCGCTATCTCACCGGCCGCAAGCCGGGCGAGCCGCCGCCGACCCTGTTCGAATACCTGCCCGACAACGCGCTGGTCTTCACCGACGAAAGCCACGTCACCGTGCCGCAGATCGGCGGCATGTATCGCGGCGACTTCCGCCGCAAGGCGACCTTGGCCGAATACGGCTTCCGGCTGCCCTCCTGCATGGACAACCGGCCGCTGCGCTTCGAGGAATGGGACGCGATGCGGCCCCAGTCCGTGCATGTCTCGGCCACGCCCGGCTCCTGGGAGATGGACCGCACCGGCGGCGTCTTCACCGAACAGGTCATCCGCCCGACCGGGCTGATCGACCCGCCGGTCGAAATCCGTCCCGCCAAGCACCAGGTCGCCGATCTGCTCGACGAGATCAAGGAGGTCACCGCCAAGGGCTACCGCACGCTGGTCACCGTGCTGACCAAGCGCATGGCCGAGGACCTGACCGAATATCTGCACGAGAACGGCACGCGGGTGCGCTACATGCACTCCGACATCGACACGATCGAGCGCATCGAGATTTTGCGCGATCTGCGGCTCGGCGCCTTCGACGTGCTCGTCGGCATCAACCTGCTGCGCGAGGGTCTCGACATCCCCGAATGCGGCTTCGTCGCCATTCTCGACGCCGACAAGGAGGGCTTTCTGCGCTCCGAGACCTCGCTGATCCAGACCATCGGCCGCGCCGCGCGCAACGTCGACGGAAAAGTCATCCTCTATGCCGACCACATCACCGGCTCGATGGAGCGGGCGCTGGCCGAGACGACACGCCGCCGCGAGAAGCAGGAGGCCTACAACGCCGCCCACGGCATCACGCCGCAGACGATCAGGCGCGCCATCGGCGACATTCTGGGCTCGGTCTACGAGCGCGACCACGTCACGGTCGATGCCGGCCTCGGCGTGCCGGCCGCCGGGCATAATTTCAAGGCGGCTCTGGCCGACCTCGAAAAGCGCATGCGCGAGGCGGCGGCCGATCTGGAGTTCGAGACGGCCGCGAGGTTGAGGGACGAGATCAAGCGCCTGCAGGCGACGGAACTGGCGATCGCCGACGACCCGCTGGCAAGGCAGGGCGACGTCGAGGCGTCGGCGGGGCGCTACAAGGGCGAGCGGGCGTTCGGGGCGAGCGCGAACCTGCCGACGCGGGCGAGGAAGCCGACGGATGCGGATATGGGGCCGCATAATTTCGGCGGCGGCGAGGGCAAGCCGGTGGGAAGGGCGCGGCCGAAGAAGCCCGGGCTGGATGAGATGGGGCCGAGGGTGGAGGCGAGGCCGGTGGGGGCTGGGGAGAGTGGGGGGACGCGGCGGAGGTAGCCATGTTCTTTGTTTGTTCAAAAAATTATAGTAGTCCGAAGCGTGATATGATATTTGCATTATCCGATTCGCATTTTCGGATCATATCGTGAGCGGGCTCCGTCATGGAAAATAAGACCTTGGTCCTTAAGCTGTTTTTGGACACCCTAGGCATATCTTCCGATATTAACTCAGTGGATGATCGAAAAAGGGTGCAGAAAGCTGTCTACCTCGGTCAGTTATCAGGAGTAGATCTTGGATATCGATATAGCTGGTATCTCATGGGACCGTACTGCTCTTCGTTGACAAAAGATTACTACGCATTGGCAGACGATTTGGCAGCTGGAGATGATGCGGCTAAAGGCAAGACACTTCGGCCCGATCTAAAAGCGAATCTCCAGAAGGTTAAATCATTCATTGAAGTTCCTGATGGCGTGGACCTTACTCAAGAAAACTGGTTAGAATTGTTGGCTTCTTACCACTTCTTGCGAAAAGTCAGCGGCCACGCGAAGGAAGAAGCAGAAAAATTAATTCAGGAAAAAAAGCCTCACGTGGCACACTATACAAATCAAGCTGAGCGCCTGATGGCGCAGGTTGGATAAAGACATATGGAGAATTATAATGTTAGAAGAATCTCAGACCCGGTCCATACCAGTATTGGCTTGAGTAAAATTGAACTTGATATAATCAATGCCCCATCTTTTCAGCGGCTAAGGAATGTAAAGCAATTAGGTCTAGCCTATCTCATTTTCCCTGGCGCAGACTATTCAAGGTTTTCGCATTCTATTGGGGTTTGCCATGTCACAGGGCAGATACTAACGGCCCTATCAGAAAACTGTCCAAGTGTAAAAATTACTGCCTCAGATATACAACTGTATCGATTGGCCGGCCTTCTCCATGACGTCGGACATTACCCATTTTCGCATACGACGGAACATGCGATTGCAAATTTTTATAAGGGCCGGATGTTTGATGATGCTGCCAGTTCTGTTGATGGGTCGCCAGAAGATTTTCAGTATCTGAATCATGAGCAGGTCGGGAAAGAGATACTTGAGAATGATGACCATATTAGATGCATACTGCGCGCTGAGGGAATTGAACCAGAAGACATCTATTCGATTTTCTTAAGGGAAAAGCCTATAAAATTCAGCAATATGATCAGCTCTGATTTGGATGCCGATAGGATAGATTATCTTTTGAGAACAGCGCATCATACAGGGCTTCCATACGGAAATATAGATTTGCCTTATCTTTTGACTCAACTTCGGGTTGATAAAAATGATCGAATTTGCTTGTCAGAGAAAGGGGTTAGAACTGGCGAACATTTCCTGCTAAGTAGGTATTTTGATTATTCGCAAGTTGCCTTTCACAAAACGGTCGCTGCTCTTGAATTGATATTATCAGATGTCATCTCTCTTTTACTTCAAAAAAATTACTTGGAATTTACCAAAATAAGAGTACAAAAATATATTACTGATAACGAATGGTCATCTATTGATGACAGCGATGTTATTCGGTGCATTGCACGAATGGCGGCCGATGCTAGCGATCCAGTTGGCCAAAAACTGGCAAACGCCATTATCTTGCGACGCCCCCCTAAGATGGTTTGGGAATCGAGCTACTTGGGAGATCGAGGAAAAAAAACCGATTTTGACTTCAAGAAGAAGATATTGCGAGAAAAGAGAACCGCTGTCGCATCAAAATTTAATATCCCTGAACAGTTTATATGGGTTTGGGACAAGCCAGGGATAACGCTCACAAAAATTGGATCCCGAATTTCTGTCGGAAGCATTGGCGATTTGGCAGAAAGCGATAGAGATAAATACGAGCAATCGATTAGAATTTGCTATAGAACCGGGGAATCCACAGAGATAATGAGTATCAATAATTCTCTGATGAGTATAATTTCCGACCAAGCTCTATATTCTCTGCGCCTTTATATTCTCTTTGATGATTCAACGATTAGCGTGAGAGAAGATGTCGAAAAATTTTTACAAGAAGAGATGGCCTAAAGGTAATCTATGGAAGAGTGCTTGGTCGCCAACCCGATTTTTATCATGGGCTAAATTAAACCGAGTCGGAGATAGTTAAATCTCTCGCGGCAGATCGCCGACCTAATTCAACTTTCTCACCTATGCGAAGACCGTCCGACCCCTCACCCTGCCCTCTCCCTCCGGAGACCTCTGCGAAACTGTTCGACTGGCCCCCTCCCCAGCCCTCCCCCCTTGCGGGGGAGGGCTGGGGAGGGGGCAGCACTGAGCTTTCAAGGTTCAGGGCGCCAAAGCCCCCTCTCCATCTCTCCCCCGCAAGGGGGGAGAGGGCCGGTCGAGCCAGCCAGCACACTTTCGCAGAGGTCTCCTCCGGGAGAGGGTTCCGCGTCGGGCTTCCGCGCCATAGCCGCGACGCGCGCTGGAAGAACCCCTCTCCCGGATGGGAGAGGGGCAGGGGTGAGGGACCGCCGCTCGTTGGTGAGGCGAGACGGAGCCGTCGCACCATTCGCGGCAACGGCAGGCCCTCATCCGGCCCTCCGGGCCACCTTCTCCCATCCAGGAGAAGGAAAGAGGCGGTGGCGCTGCGGCGAGGCCTCGCCTCAAGCGGAGACCGGCCGACCCCTCACCCTGCCCTCTCCCTCCGGGAGAGGGTTCCGCGTCGGGCTTTCGCGCCATAGCCGCGAAGCGCGCTGGAAGAACCCCTCTCCCGCATCGAAGTCGGGTATACCCGACTTCGATCACTTTGAGTGCTGAACTCGGGTATACCCGAGTTCAGTGAGAGGGGCAGGGGTGAGGGACCGCCGCTGCCTGTTGAAACGATACGGTGCCGTTGCTCCCGGAAATTAAACCGTCCGGCCCTCATCCGGCCCTCCGGGCCACCTTCTCCCATCCGGGAGAAGGGAAGAGGCGGCGGCGCTGCGGCAAGTGGAGCATTCCGCCCGACCCTCAAACCGGGAACAATCACCCCCTCCCCCTGTTTTCCGCCCATGGGGCCACAGCGCCCGCACAGGGAGAGAAACCATGTTCAAATCCACCATGACCCTCGCCGCGCTCGGTCTCGCGCTGGCGCTGTCGCCGGCCCAGGCGCAGGCGCCGAACACCGCGCCGCTGCCGCCGACGACCTGCAGCGACGCGGAACTCGCCAAGATGAACGCCGAAACGGCCAAGATGACGGATGCGGACAAGAAGGCGGCCGCCATGAAGGAAATGACCATGGCCACCGACATGATGGCGAAGGGCGACATGAAGGCCTGCGCCGGCCATCTGGGCAACGCCATCAGGATGATCCCCGGCCGTAGCTGAGGGGGCCGGGAGGTAAAGCGCGGGGAACCCC
>JAESFX010000366.1_pt1 | contig 14890 bp, 16 predicted proteins | sample 9269501 | NCBI WGS metagenome assembly JAESFX01 (sample SAMN14515570, study PRJNA621655) | algae metagenome | isolation source: Desmonostoc geniculatum HA4340-LM1 and co-occurring heterotrophs from cave... | place: USA: Maniniholo cave, Kauai, Hawaii | collected 2009-07-28
CGGCGTCTTCGTCAATGCCCTCAACTGGTCGAAGGAGCTGTCGCAATGACCGGCATACCCATCCGCCGCGCGGCCTCGGCCGCGCTGTTCGTCTCCGCATCCGCGCTCGCCGACTGCGCCACGACGTCGGCCAGGCCGCCCGCGATCGCTTTGGACGATCCGCCCCCGGCGATCGTCGCGACGCTCGCGGCCGAGCCGCCCCGCGCGGTCGAGATCGTCACGATCCCCGAGCCGTTGCCGCTGCCCGGCCAGTTGAAGCCGGTGACGGAGAGCGCACGACCGCCAGAGCCCGCCGATCCGCGCCGCCGGGTCGGCGACGCCAACGACGCCGCGCGCATCCAGCCGGTGCGCGACGGCTTCCTCAACGCCATCCAGCAATATCCGTGGACCGAAGGCGCGCTCTATCAGGTCTATACAGCGCCCGGCCAGATTACGGACATCGCCTTGCAGGAAGGCGAGCAGCTCGTGGGGCCGGGGCCGGTTGCGGCCGGCGACACGGTGCGGTGGATCATCGGCGACACGGTGAGCGGCAGCGGCGCGACGGCGCGCGTCCATATCCTCGTCAAGCCCACCCGGCCCGACCTCGCCACCAACCTCGTTATCAACACCGACCGGCGGACCTACCATCTGGAGCTGCGCGCCACGCCCGCGACCTACATGGCGTCCGTGTCCTGGACCTATCCGCAGGACCAGCTCATCGCCTTGCAAGGCCGCAACGCGGCTGCTGCCGCCGCTGCGCCGGCCGCGACGGGCGTGGACGTAACGGCGCTCAATTTCCGCTACCGGATCGAAGGCGACCGCGTGCCGTGGACGCCGGCCCGCGCGTTCGACGACGGACGGCAGGTGTTCATCGAGTTTCCCGCCGGGATCTCGCAAGGCGAGATGCCGCCGCTGTTCGTGACCGGCGCGCGTGGTGACGCCGAGCTGGTCAACTACCGGGTGCAGGGCCGTTACATGGTAGTCGATCGCCTGTTCGCCGCCGCCGAGTTGCGCCTGGGCGATAGGCGCACCGAGCAGCGCGTCCGCATCGTGCGCGACGACGGACGGAGGGGGCGGTCGTGACCGACAGCCGCGATACGCCAGCCGTAGCGCGGCCGGAGCCGCAGGCTGCTCGCCCCGATCCCGCCGCGTTCCAGCTTCGCGGCGACCCGCCTCGTGTCATGCGGCTGTCCCGCAAAGCGCTCGCCGTCGTCGGCGTCGCCGCTGGGCTCGGCATCGGCGGGTCGCTGATCTATGCGCTGCGGCCGCCCGGCGAGAGGGCCGCACAGGAACTCTACAACACCGACAGCCGCACCACGGCCGAGGCCATCACGTCAGGTCCGCGCGACTATGCCCAAGCGCCCCGGCTCGGCCCGCCGCTTCCGGGCGACCTCGGCCGCCCGATCGTGTCGGCGCAGCAGCGCGGCGAGGACGGGCCCATGCCGCCGATCGGCGCCCAGCCAGGTCCGCCCGATCCGCGCGCTCAGGCGGCGGAAGCCGCCCGGCAGCGCGCGGCGCAGGAGCGCGACGCGGCCCGCACCAGCTCGGTCTTCCTCGGCAGCGGCGCCGCGCGTGCGGGTGTGGAGCCGGTCTCGACGCCGGGTCTGCCAGCGCCTTCCGGGCAGGAACCGGCACAGCAGGCGGCGCAAGGCGACCAGGCCGGCAAGCGCGCCTTCATGGCGCAGGCGGCCAACCAGCGCACGGTCAGCATCGAGCGGCTGACGGCGCCGGCATCGCCCAACATCGTGCAGGCCGGCAGCATCATCCCGGCTGCGCTCATCACAGGCGTCCGTTCGGACCTGCCCGGCCAGATCACCGCCCAGGTGACGGCCAACGTCTATGATAGCCCCACGGGGCGCATCCTCCTCATTCCGCAGGGCGCCCGACTGATCGGCGAGTATGACAGCGAGATCGCCGCCGGGCAGACCCGCGTGCTGCTGGCCTGGGATCGGCTCATCATGCCGGACGGCCGCTCGATCGTTCTCGAGCGCCAGCCCGGCGCGGACGGAGCCGGGTTCGCCGGCCTGCAAGACCGCGTGAACCAGCATTGGGGCAACCTGCTCAGAGCCGCAGCCGTTTCGACGCTGCTCGGTGTCGGGACCGAGCTGGGTGCGGACAGTGAGGACGACCTGACCCGCGCCCTGCGGCGAGGGTCGCAGGACACGATCAACCAGACAGGCCAGCAGATCGTGCGGCGACAGCTCAATGTGCAGCCGACGCTGACCGTCCGGCCGGGGCACCCGCTTCGTGTCATCCTGACCCGCGATCTTGTGCTCGAACCGATGGGAGCGACACGATGACGAAATTGAAACTGGGGCCACTAGCCGATGATCGGCCTGTCAAGCTGACAGTCGAGCTGCCCGCCGCCGTCCACCGCGATCTTGTCGCCTACGCTGCCGCGCTCGCGACCGAAACCGGCGGAGACGCCGTGCCTCCCGAAAAGCTCGTCTCGCCGATGCTAGCGAAGTTCATGGTGAGTGACCGGGGGTTTTCGCGGCGGCGGGGAAGCGCGAAGGACTGATGCGGCGACCTCGCCTCATTCTCCGAGGAACCTCAACACCGCCGAAAAATAGGCTTCGCGCTACGCCAGTTGCCCACCCGTAACGTCGAGGTCCATGCCGGTAACGCTCGTTGCGTCATCGGAGGCTAGGAAGAGGACGGCGCGGGCGATCTCGTCGGTGGACATGATGCGCGGCGCCACGAATGAAGCGGCCATCGTGTCAGCTTCGACGTTCTGGTAAGCGAAGCTCTCCCGGAGTTGAGGCGTATCAACGGCCAGAGGGCTGACGGAATTGATACGAATGTTGTGCTTCACTTCCTGACCCGGTCACTTCGCATTGCGTTCGGCGCCGCTCTCAAGTATCGCTATCGCGAACGTCTCGCATCTGGTTGGTCGATTTCCATTTCTGCGCGAGACCCATGCCCCTGAAGGAAGTGAGCCGACTTGGGAGATGAACGCCTAGCTTTGCGCCTCTACAGGACGCACCGCGAGACGCTCGTCAGCTATGCCGGCAAGCTGTCCGGCGACCGATCGGCCGCCGAAGACATCGTCCACGACGCTTGGCTACTGTTGGACCGCCAGCCCGAGAGCACGGTCATTCGTGAGCCGGTGGGCTATCTGCGCCGCATCATCCGCAACCTCGTGTTCGCCGATTCGCGGCGGCAGCGGCGCGAGCCCGAGCTTTCGGTCGAGGACGTCCCCGACATTGCCGACGAGCGCCCTTCCGTCGAGGCGGAGGTCATGGCTCGGCAAGCGATCGCCTTGGTCATGGACGCGATCGACGCCATGCCTTCGCGCCAGCGCGCCGCGATCAAGATGTACCACTTCGAGGGCATGAAGTTGCGCGAGGTCTCCGAGCGGCTGGATCTGTCCCTGTCCTACACGCACAGCCTGATCGTCGATGGCATGGAAATCTGCAATCAGTGCCGAAGGCGAGGGCTCTGACTTGCATGGCTTATGAAAAAATTGCCGGAAAAACCGCGCGTCAAAGCATCATCCAGATATGCAGGCCCAGCCGCCCCATTCGGCTCCGCGACTTTACCGTCATATGTGTATCCTGCCGGATGGGCGACGGCCGATGACTGCCGCCGGGGATAGCGCAGACCGCGCGGCCGCGGAATGGTTCGTCTTGCTTAGGGAGGAGCCGGACGCGGCAGACCTGCAAGAACACTTCAACGCCTGGCTCACGGCCGATCCGCGACATGAAGCCGCTTGGGCCGAAATTCAGGAAACCGCCCGAGCCATCTTATCGGCGCCGCCCGAGCGGCAGAGTTACGACATACCGCGCGGCAAGGCCATCCGCCGACGCAGACGTTCCCGTCGGATCAGCGTCCCACGACCGCAACGTCGCCCTCGGAGATGGCAAGCCGCCAGCTTGGCCGTCGCATTCGCCTGCGCCTTCGTTTTGGCGCTGCCATCCCTTATGCTCCGGCTAGAGGCCGACCATGTCTCCGCCGTGGGGGCGGTGGAAATCGTCCGTCTCGACGATGGCAGCATCGTCACACTCGGCCCCGACAGCGCCATCGCCGTCTATTACGATGCGGCTGGCCGCAACATCCGGCTGATCTCCGGTCAAGCGATGTTCGAGGTAGTCCGCGCACCCGAGCGGCCATTCCGCGTCGCCGCGCGGAATGTGACTACTACGGTGCTCGGCACCGGCTTCGATGTGCGGATGATCGGCGAGTCGACTGGCGTAGCGGTGCGGCATGGCCGGGTCCGCGTCCAGGATGGACGAACATCTCGCGAGCTTGGAGCCGGCGATTGGGTGCGGTTCACGCCCAATTCCGAAACGCTGGCAGGCGAGGTGCCGCCTGATCTGATCGGCGCGTGGCGCACCGGTGGCCTGCCCATCCGCAACCGCCGCATCGCCGACGCGATCGAGGAGGTGCGCCCCTGGTATGACGGCAAGATCGTGCTCGCCAGTAACGTCCTTGGCGAGAAACTCGTCACCGGAACCTACGATGTTCGCAATCCGGTCCGCAGCCTCAATCTCATGGTCGCGCCTTATGGTGGCCGGGTGATGCGCATCACCCCCTGGCTGCTTGTCGTCACAGAGCAATAAAAAACCTCGCTCGATCAACGGCTTCGCTGCTCTTCCAAAAAATTATCAGCGTTTCACAGGAAAAAGCTCCGCGCCGATCATCCAATCAAGTGAGACGCAATTGCAAACCATTTGCAATTGCATTTGACGTCGGGGTGCAAATGAGAAGTTGGACGGTGAAGAGCGCGGGAATCTGTTCAGCGCTGATGACGACTACGCTCTGTGCGTTTGCGACTGCTCAACCCGCCTACGCCCAAGCGGAGGCATCGGCACAGCGCCGCTTCGACATTCCGGCACAACCGCTTCGAGAGGCGCTGCTGACGTTCGGCGCGCAGTCCGGATTGCAGGTGACCGCCGAAGGGCCATTGGTTGAGGGGCGCATGAGCACAGGTGTCTCCGGCGATCTGTCCCCGACCGAGGCCCTCAGCCGCCTGCTCGCGGGGACCGGGCTGACGTTCCGTTTAGACGGGGGCGATGCGGTGCGGATAGAGCGCGTTCCGCAGGCGGCCAGCGGGTCGATTCAGCTCGGTCCGGTTCGGGTCGAAGGCGCGACCACCGGTACATCTTATGCAACACCACCAACTGCGACCATAGGAAGGTCGCCCGAAGCCTACCCCGGCGGGCAGGTCGCGCGAGGCGCTCGCCTGGGTGTGCTCGGCAACCGAGACTATATGGACACGCCGTTCAACACCTCCAGCTACACTTCACTGACACTTCAGGATCAGCATGCGCAGGATCTGATCGACGTCGCGGTCAACGAACCGGCGGTGCGAGCCATTTACGGCCCCAACACCAATGACGACCGACTGGTCATTCGAGGCTTTCTCTACGCCAACGAAACCTTCGACGGCCTCGGCAGTCTGCTACCCGCTACAAAGGACATCTCCGGGATCGACAGGATCGAATTCCTCAAAGGACCGACCGCACTTGTAAATGGGATTTCTTCGAATAGCGGAGTCGGCGGAGCTGTTAACTTCGTGCCGAAAAGAGCCGAAGAACAGCCGCTCACACAGCTCTCGGTCGGCTTTTCGGGCGACTCGCTTTTCAGCGGTCATCTGGACGTTGGTCGCCGCTTCGGAACCGACGGTGCTTTCGGCGTTCGTTTGAACGCCGTCTACAAGAATGGCGACACCGCAATAGACAATAATGCCTTGGAGCTTGAGAATCTCTCTATCGGCGCTGACTATCGGTCGGACGAAACGCGCCTGTCATTAGACGTCACCCGTCAGCGAATTCGTTACGAGGGCATTCAGGTCGGTGTCTATTTCGAGACAGGTATACCAAATGCTCCGGACGGCTCCATCAACTTTTATCAGCCTTGGACCTATTCCGATTCCGAGTTCACGATCGCGTCCGGACGCCTCGAACACGACTTGGCGCCGAACGTAACAATGTTCGCGGCGGCAGGCGCCCTGTGGTCGACGACGAGCTTCTTGGGTCAATATGGCCTTTCAGTGTCTCTCGATGGAACAGCGGCGATGGAAACTTTCGTCGATCCAAGCTTCAACGACGCCGTTTCCACCGAAGCTGGTATCCGCAGCAACTTCAGGACCGGACCGTTCAAGCATGAGATCACACTGGCGGCCAGCTACACCGCCGAGACGATCGGGGACAGGTTTGTATCGCTGCCCGGCAATATCACGAACATCTATCGACCGGTCTTTGTAGCGGCTCCGGCGCGGTCAACATTTGATATGAGCACCCCTGATAAATCGAGCGGAACTCGCTCGTCGAGCGTCGCATTGATCGACATTATCTCAATCATTGACGGCCGGGCTCAGCTCACGCTCGGAATACGCCGCCAGCAAGTCGAGACACTCAGCTACAGCAGCACGGGCGCACGAACGACCCAATATAATGAAGGGAAGTTTACCCCCGCTATAGCTTTTCTGGTAAAGCCAACCGACAAAATTTCCGTGTTCGGCAACTATGTGCAGGCACTGGAGGTCGGCCCGACCGCCCCGATGGGCACGGTCAACGTTGGCCAGATATTCCCTCCGGCGACCACGAAGCAATATGAACTCGGGATCAAGGGCGATTTCCAGGGTATCGGCGCTACGCTCAGTGCTTTCGACATCACTCGACCGAGTGGCGTTACTGATACGGCAACCAACAGATTTTCCGTTGACGGCGAGCAGCGCAACCGCGGTGTCGAACTGAATGTCTTTGGCGAGATCGCGCCGGGGCTGCGTCCTCTTGGTGGCATCGCGTATCTCGACGCACGGCTTACATCGACCCAAAACGGCGCGAACGACGGCAATCGTGCCGCAGGCATTCCGCATTGGCAGATCAACTTCGGGATGGAGTGGGATCCTCGGTTCGCGCCCGGTCTGACGCTTGTCGGGCGCTTCATTCATACAGGCTCATCCGCCCTCGATGACGCCAATTCCGCTTTCTATCGGGATTGGTCTCGGCTCGATGCTGGAGCTCGCTACTCGGTTTCGCTCCCTAGCGGCGAAGCGCTCACGCTCCGCGCGACAGTCACGAACGCGCTCGGCAGCAAATATTGGATCGGTAGCAGTAATTACGGTCTGCAAGGACCGCCAAGAACGCTGACGTTGTCGGCCACCATCAGCTTTTGAATGGGCGATCGTGCGACGTCAGACCAGCCAGCGATGCGAAAGGCGGCTTCATGCAAAAGATTCAATCTATGGTGGCCACCTCGGCCCGACTTGAGATCTTCAGTCGATGGACTGCCACCGTCATGGGCGGGTTTATTTTTGCCTACGGCTTTGTCGCGCTGGCGACCGTGCTGAGCTTCACGTTCGGCCTCCGCTTTTCCGAAGCATGGACGCTGTCAAACATGCTGGCGTTCGTCGTCTATCTAGGGGCGCTGCTTTGGGGCTTCACCGTGAGGCGGACGCCTTGGGTATGGCTCGTGCTGGGCGGCGGCGGCGCAGCGATGAGCGCGGCGGCGTGGGCGCTGTCGCGGTTGGTGCCGTGAGTAGGGACGATAAAGATGCGTGAGACCTTCCGGCTTTCGATGGCCTATCTGCACACTTGGCTGGGCCTGGTCCTCGGCTTCGTGCTGATGGCGGTGTTCTTCTTCGGCGCGCTCTCGGTGTTCGACCGCGAAATCGATCGCTGGAGCGTGCCCGAGACGCGCGCTGCGGCGTCGCCGTTCCCCTCGTTCGATCGCGCGGTCGCGCCGCTGATCGCCGCGGTCCGCCCCGATCCCGAAAGCATCCGCGAGACGGCGAAGGAGGTGATCGGCCCGCTGCCGCCCGCCGACACGCTTAAGCTGTCCGACGGCGGCGCCTATGCCAACCATCGCGACCCTCTGCTCCGAATTTACACCAGCTACGACGTCCCCAACAAACCGAAGGATGCAAACGTCGAGCACGCGCATGTTCATGGCGATGCGGCGCTCGATCCCGCGACCGGCGCGAGAGTGGATGACTCGGTCGGCGAGCGGCTGGCGCTCGGCACCGGCTTCTTCTTTCCGCTCCATTTCATGCTCCACATTTCGTGGGGCGACATCGGCTATTGGATCGTCGGGCTCGCGGGCATGACGATGCTCGCGGCGCTGGTGTCGGGCATCGTCATGCATCGCCGCATCTTCCGGGAGTTCTTCACCTTCCGCCCCGAGCGGGCGCGGCTGCGCTCGACCCTCGACCTGCACAATTTGACCGGCGTGATCGCGCTGCCGTTCCTCTTCCTGATCACGTTTTCCGGACTGCTGATCTTCGCCACCTTCTATTTCCCGTCGCCCACGCAATTGATGCAGCCGCTGGTCAAGGCGCAGGAGAAGGTCGAGGAACAGCGCACGCCGCTGCCGCCCGATCCTGCCGGCCGGCCGGGATCGCTTGCCTCGGTCGATGCGATGATGGCCTCGGCCAAGGCCCGCTGGGCGGCGCAGGGCGTGCCGGGCGATATCGGCGCCGTCGCGATCACCCATTATGGCGACGCCAACGCCTATGTCTCGATCACCCGCGACACTATCGACCGGGTGGCGACTGCCGAGACGCTGCACTATAGCGGCGCGACCGGCGCGCTGCTCTATGAGAACCCGCCGGCGCGGCCGATCGATGCGGTGAACGGCTTCCTCTACGGCCTTCATTTCCAGTTCTTCAAGCATTGGGGGCTGCGCTGGCTGCTGTTCACCGGCGGGCTGATCGGCTGCGCGTGCATCGCGACCGGCTTCCTGTTCTTCGTCGAGAAGCGCAAGCGCAAGCACGCCGCGGCGGGCGTGGCCGGCGCACGGATCGTCGATGCGCTGGCCGTCACCACCGTCACCGGCATGCTGATCGCTGCCGCCGCGATGATGCTGGCCACCAAGGTCCTGCCGCCCGCGCTTCAGCATCACGAAACGGGCTGGCTGCAGCCGATCTTCTGGCTGACCTGGCTCGCCGCGCTCGTCCATGCCGCGATCCGCTCCAGGCCGGTCGCGAGCGGCGGCGCGTCGCCCGCCTGGGCCGAGCAATGCTGGGTCGCCGGCGGCGTCGCGGCGGCTGCGGCGCTCGCCAACTGGATCACCACCGGCGACCATCTCGTGAAAACGATCGGCGAGGGCTACTGGCCAGTCGCGGGCGTCGACCTCGTTCTGCTCGCCGGTGCCGGCGCGGCGGTCGCGACCGCGCTCAAACTCGGCCGCCGTGGGTCCGCGCGGCCGGCGGGTGAGCGCGATCATGTCCTGGCGGCAGCCGAATGAGCGACGCCGCCTTTCTTCTCGCCGCGCTGGTCGTGTCGATCCTGGGCATGCTCGGTCTCGCGCTCTCGATCGACGCGCACCGGCGGCAGTTGATCGGGCCGCGCCCGAGCACGCGCGGTTCGAGAATCGGCTTGCGGATCATCGGCGCGGCATTCCTGCTGACGGCCTTCGGGCTCTGCGCGGCGGCGGACCCCGTGCCCATGGCAGCGTTGGTCTGGCCGATGCTCCTCACCGTCGCGGCGGCGATCGTCGCACTGTCCCTTTCCCTCCACGCGGCGCTCCTGCGCCGACGCCCCAAGGTTTTCCCGTGATGCGCCATCTTCTTCCCGCTCTCTTGATGCTCACGGCGGCGTCGCCAGCTTTCGCCCAGGATATTTCCGGCACGCTGCCCGAACGGCTGACGGCTTGGGGCATGTTCGTCGCCGCCGATTGGGTGGTGAAGGCCGTGATCATCGGCTTGGCGATCGCATCGGTGATCACCTGGACCGTGCTCGTCGCCAAGTCGCTCGAACTGAAGCGCGCGACCGAGGCACAGCGCAGGGCGCTGACCGCCATTCGTGGCGCGCGCACGCTCGCCGAGGCGAGCAAGCTCGCGGCGGCGCAAGGCTCGCCGTTGATCGCCGAGGCGTTGGCCGAGATCAAGCAGTCGGCCGACGCGCTCGATGACCGTGAAGGCGTGAAGGAGCGGATCGTGTCCGCGTTCGACCGCATCGAAGCGGCGCTCGGCCGGCGCATGACGCGCGGCACCAGCGTTCTCGCCACCATCGGCGCGACCGCGCCCTTCGTCGGGCTGTTCGGGACCGTATGGGGCATCATGAACAGCTTCATCGGCATCTCCGAGAGCCAGACGACCAACCTCGCCGTGGTCGCCCCCGGCATCGCCGAAGCGCTGCTCGCGACCGCGATCGGTCTCGTCGCCGCGATCCCGGCGGTCGTCATCTACAATCACTTCGCGCGCCAAATCGCGGCCTATAAGGCGCTGGTCGGCGACACGTCGGCGGCGGTGCTCCGCCTGGTCTCGCGCGACCTCTCGCGCGGCACGGTCGGCAAGGCCGACCTGCGCGTGGCGGAGTGACCGGCATGGCCGCCCGCCTCCACCACGACGACGACCTGGCGGAAGTCCATGAGATCAACGTCACGCCGTTCATCGATGTCATGCTGGTGCTGCTGATCATCTTCATGGTCGCAGCGCCGCTCGCTACCGTGGACGTGAAGGTCGACTTGCCGGCCTCGACCGCGCAGCCGACCCGGAAGCCCGACAAGCCGGTCTATCTGTCGATCAAGGCCGATGGCGGCATGGCGATCGGCGAACGGCCGGTGACCGCCGCTACCCTTGCGGCCGCGCTGAGGGCCGCCACCAACAACAATCCGGACGAACGCGTGTTCGTCCGCGCCGACAAGAGCGTCACCTATGACGTCATCATGGGCGCGATGAACGCGCTGCGCGCGGCGGGCTATCTCAAGGTCGCGCTGGTCGGCCTGGAGGAGACCAGTGGCTCGTGAGCACCCGCGCGAGCTGCGTGGGGAAGCCGCCGCGGCTTCCGGCGGCGCGCCGCCGGTCGATCGATGGGCGCAAGAGCCGGGCGAAGCCAAGCGCTGGACCGGCTCGCTGGCGCTGGTGCTGGGCTTGCATGCGCTGCCGCTGCTGATCGCCGCCTACTGGCTCGCTCCGCCGCTGATCACGCCGGCGGCCGAGCCCGCGATCCTGATCGACATGGCTCCGCTGGCCGCGCCGCCCGAGCCGCCCTCGGAGCAGCCGCCAGGGCCGCGGCAGATGCAGGCCGATCGGCCAGTTCCGCAGGAGTCACGCGAGGTGGTCGAAACGCCGCCGGTCAGGAACGCCGCCGTCACGCTGCCCGCGCTGCTGCCGGAACCGCCGCGCCCGGTCGCCGAGACGCCGGCGCGCGAGACGACGGCGCCGCCGTCGCGTCCCGCCCCGCCTGCGCCGCGGCTGTCGAACGCCGCGCCGACCTGGCAGGGACTGGTGCTCGGGCGGCTCAACCAGTTCAAACGCTATCCGCGTGAAGCGCAGAACCGGCGCCAGCAAGGCGTACCCTACATCCGGTTCGTGCTCGATCGGCAGGGTCGCGTGATCTCTTCCGCGCTCGAACGCAGTAGCGGCTATGCGAGCCTGGATCAGGAGGCGGCGGCGCTGCCCCGCCGCGCGCAGCCATTTCCCCCGCCGCCCGACGACGTGCCGGGCGCGACCGTCGAGCTGGTCGTTCCGGTCGAGTTCTTCCTTCGCTGATTCGAGGATGGTGTTCTCCACTTTGCCGTCCGCCGCCGAACCCATTTAGAGCGCCGGGTTCTCGCGCTCGTGCGCGGAGAAATCACGTCTTCGGTAGTGCTGCCGAGGCGATCCCGGCAGGCGACCGCTGCGCCGCTGGCCAGCCCCGCGCTGCTCGAAGACCTTGCCGAGTTACGCGACAAGGCTAGCGCCTTCGGCCTGCCGATCCAGCCCCCGAAAACCTCCTACGTCAGCCAAGCGGAGCTGACCTCTTTAGCCTGGCTCGCCGAGGCGAACGAATGGGCGCGCGCAGTCCAACCGGTCTCGCAGCGCTCAACGAAGCGATCCGGCGCTGTGCTGTCGGCTTGGATGCCCCCGATGCTGGCCCGGTTCATGGCCTCTGACCGAGCATTCACGAAAGCACGACGGAGCCGACCTGAGTCAAAACGAAGCCCAGAGAGACCTTAACGGTCGTGCAGCTCGGATCCCCTAGGCGCGGAAGCGGCCAAATCTGAGTTCCGAGCTTGAACGCGCGCAATGCTCAGAAATCGACGAAGTACCGGATTGTCATTCTCATTCAACCAGGCGAGCGACCACCGCAACGGCGGACTACAGTCGACAATCGGCCTCATTACGACCTTCGGATAGGCGACACCGCTCCAAGATTCACTCGCCATCGTTACGCCGAAGCGCATGCCTACGAGATTCATAAGCGTCTCGCGTGCGACATCGTGCCGAGTCACCCGTGGGTGTTTCCCGAGGTCTGCCAGTCGCCGAATGATGTGCTCGTGAATTTCCAGACCTGGCTCGTTGGCGTTGACTATGAAATGCTCATCGACCAGCTGCGTCCAAGCCAGTGTTTCGCGAGCCGCCAAGACGTGACCGGCCGGAAGCGCGACGTAAATGGTCTCGTCGCACAGAATAAGGGATTCACATTCATGCGTGATGTCGCCGGTGACGATTGCCGCATCCAACTGACGATGCTGAAGGCGCGTCAGTAAATCGCTACGCTCGCCCTCTGAGATCATTATCGTGACATTTGGCAGGGAGTCGCGATAGGCGCACAAAAGCTCGCGCTGAAAGCCGCGCGAGAATGATGTAATGACCCCTAAACGTAATCGGCCAGCTTGCCCAGCACCAGCGCCGCAGGCTTCGATGACTGCGCTGTCTAGAATCGCTAATGAGCGAACTACATGCGCCAAGAAAGCTTTGCCGGCATGAGTAAGCTTGACCCCGTCGCGGTTGCGCTCGAATAGCGAGACGCCGACGGCATCTTCCAAAACTGCGATCCTTCGACTTGTCGTCGATCGATCAACGCCCAGAATCTTGGCCGCGCGGCAGATATTCGCTGCCTCGGAAACCGTCACGAACGTGCGCAGATCGCGTAGTTCGATCAACGACCGGTCAATCACCTGTTCAAGGGGTGCGATCGGCGGCGTCTCTACAGGGCTATCATTGTCAGCGCTCGCCATGGCGCTAACGTTCGTCGGATAGAAGAGCCGCCAACCCCGTCAAGAGGCTACCAACGATGCGCTTGGCGTCCGATACACCTAGACGCTGAAAGGCGTCGGGACTCGCGAGCGCGCCCTTCGCGCCCAGCGCAAAGCTCATCCCCTGCATTGTCATCATGGTGAGGGTCACACACCGCTCCACGATGACAGCGTTGGCCCTACCGCCAAGCGATCCTGCGAGCTGTGCTGCCCACTCATCCTGCGACGGTTCGAGAAGAGCAGCCACTTCCGCGTCCCGATGCGCCCGCATGAACAGCTCGTTCAAAACGAGAAACATCGTGGGTTGCTGAACCATCTGCGCGAGGATTGCATGCACATGGGATTCGAGGATCACCATGGCCGAAACGTCGCTTACCGAGCCGCCGATCTCGTTGCGAAAGCGATGGATGAACTGCCCGACGACGGCGCGGACGAGGTCGTTCTTGGTCGGGAAATGATGGTGAAGTGTGGCATGATGGACTTTAGCTTCGGTCGCCACGTCACGAATACGGAAGCCTTCAAACCCATCCTGGGCCAATCGCACGATGGCGGCATCAACAATCTGCTCACGCCTTGCATCGCCTTTCGGCGTCGTGCGAGCTGGATCGGGCGCCCCATCGCTCACGTCGCTCTCCGTCGGAAGTCCGAGGCATCAACAACCTGTTCCACGGTATAGCACCGAAGGCGCGGCGTGGTGCCGATGGGGTATCCTGCAAGAATGATCGGACGACCGAAGAACGTGGCGGGGCGCGTCACGTCCTTGAAGAGAATGGACCCGAAGGCCTTCGCTGTCCGACCGTGGAAATACATGCCGCGGATTTGATCTACCCGCTCATATTGGCCGTAGTTGGCCACCTTTGTGCCATCCAGACTGCGGTGAAGCGCGGTGCGAAGATATCCGTCGTGCTGCCGGGCTATTGGCATGATCGCGTAGGTCGCCTCCAGAAGCCGTTGCTGGCGATCCGGAGTGGTGCCGAAAATATTGATGAACTGAGCGCGGGGATTAGGTCGGGAATCGTCAATTACCGGCCCGACGCCGTGGCCCGCTTCGCAATCGGTGCCCTTGGGGCAAAGCTCGCCTGTCGCGTCGATTAATGTGGGTGCGTATAAGCTTGCGCCGGGTTCGTCGAGCATGCTGCGCGCTGTCGGAGCCTTGCGCGTCAGCTGCTCGATGGCTTCGCGCCCGCCGGGAACTCCCATGAACCCCTGCCGCGCGCCGTCGGCTCGCCACTGAGCATAGATGGCGACGAAGCGGCGTGTCAGTGGAACAGCACCTAGCCAAACCAGTGGCTGCTCGATCGGAGCAAGCGATCTGTGCAACGCACCTGCGATGAAGTCCGCAGAGCCTTTTGCGAGCTCAATGAGCTCCCCGGCCGATCGCAGTGCGGGTTCCAGTGCGTGTGTAGCGATCTCCAGCACGTCGATCGATGCAATCATTGACGGATCGTCTCGGATTACGAACTTCATCGGCCACCTCTTTCAAGACAGGCGATACTAAAGCTGACGAGCCCAAGAATCAACCATCTGGATGGTTGATAATTTGACAATAGTGACTCCTTCTCCAGTTTCTTCAAGCCAAGGGCGTATTGGCGATCTGGTGAGACGGTTTAGATCGTTGATAACGCTCGGCATTCGGAAGCCAGATAATGCACATGCAGTTTCACGAGCCGCAGCGCAGCGCTACCCCTGCCGGGCGAAAGCCGACATCCTCAGACCTATCGTCGTGAACACCGCACCGAGGATCCAGAGCGTGGGACCAATCAAACCAAGGCCCAACGGAACATGGCCGGGCATGACCACAAACAATACGAAGCCCAGATCAACGATGCTCACAATTATTAGGTTAGCGAGCCAGCCCGAAGGACTGTTGCGGCAGTTGAGGACCGCTGCCACCACCATCGAAACTAAGCCGAACAGCGCCACATTTAGCGAGTGGTGCCGGACGACCGCGAGTGTCAATTCGTCGGCGCCTGACCACCGTCCCGGCACAGATCCGGCCATC
>JAESFX010000367.1_pt1 | contig 14854 bp, 15 predicted proteins | sample 9269501 | NCBI WGS metagenome assembly JAESFX01 (sample SAMN14515570, study PRJNA621655) | algae metagenome | isolation source: Desmonostoc geniculatum HA4340-LM1 and co-occurring heterotrophs from cave... | place: USA: Maniniholo cave, Kauai, Hawaii | collected 2009-07-28
TATAGGACTATGATTTGATTTCTGAAAAAACTCCGTACATCTGGAGAGACATAAAATCAAAGGTAGTGTTTCGGATAAACCACTCAAACATCCACTTTAAATGTGAGAATGTGGGAAGCAAGGCACAAAAACGTCGCACCCAAGTTTTTGCTTGTAACCAGATATCCTCAATCGGATTTTGTGATGGGCAATTAGGAGCAAAGCGGACACAATGGATTAACCATTTTTCTGCGGGTAAACCAAGGTTGACCTCGGCTAGAAAGTCTTGGACAAGATGGGAACGATGGTAAGAAGCACCATCCCAAAAAATCAATAATTGTTGGTTAGGCGATTGAGCTTTGTAGTTTTCTTCCAACTGATTCCCGCCGCATCAAATAATTCGTAATAGCTGCGTTTCGACTCGTAAGTGACATCATATTCAAACGCAAGTTTATATTCAAGTTCACCCAGTTCCCAATATGCCTTCGTTTGTAGCCAACTTAATACTTCTTCTCGTTGTTCGGTAGTCAAATAGCTTTTCCTTCCCTTATAGCTCAGACGCAGTCCCGAAACCCCATATTCCTCGTAACTTTGCTTCCAACTTGTTATCGAACCAACTGACACATCTAAAATTGTTTGAATTTCTTCATACTTGTAGCCTTGATAAATCAGTTTGACTGCCAACGCTTTCCTGACTTCACGCGCATCTGGACGAGCATCTATAAATTCCTGTAGTTCTGCGTTAGCGAAGCTTACCGAAGGTATCGCCCCTTGTAGATGCTGATTTATCATGGTTCACTCTTAGACAGATATCTCTCTCAGTATTATCTCGTAGTCTTTTTCAGAAATCAAATATGATTCCTATATAATTTACAATGATATATTAAGTATCTAAGAATAAAATTATATTATTAGTTTTTTCTCTCAAACCACCCTCGTTATTTATTGCTGATTATTGAAAATACATTTGAGCAATTTTTCTATCCCAAATGTGTTTTTTCTAGATAGATGTAATTTTTTACTCTTTTTTCCTAAATTTACTTCCGTAATAACCGATTGTGACAGTTAAGGGTGCGGAATGTGGGTAAGAAAGCTCATCGTTGCAGGCGATAGTGCAAAAACACTTCTTGCTCAACTGTATTAACTTCTAGTAGTTGCAATTTGGGAGCTAAATGTGATAAAAAACCTTGTCCATCCACAGGTGTGGGTGCGGTAGTACCGCCTAAAATCAGTGGACAGACAGTCAACCATAATTCATCGATTAAATCTAGTTCCAGCAAGGAGGCTACTAATTGACCACCACCCAAAATCACCAAGCGTGTTATATGTAGAGTGGCTAGATGGTTGAAAGCCGCCAGGATGTCAATTTCTCCCGTTCGTGTTTCAAAAACCATAATCTGCTTAAATTCTGGAGGAAACTCCTGTGCAGAGGTTTTGGAGTCGCTGGTTTGCTCTGGTTCCGAGAGTTGTTGTAACTGCCACACTTCTGGAGAGCCAGCGCTGTGCTGAACTTTATCCTCTTGGGGCAAGTGACGCAAAAGTGACTTTTGGCGTTTGTTCCAGGAAACTGCTCCCGCTGTTGTTGTCAGTAACCAACGTTCAACTGGTTGCTTAAAAAAGTGAATTTCCGGATTCAGGTTTCCAGACTGTGTAATCACTATATGAACCGGTTGGGGGGGTTTGCCCCCTTGTGCCCGACGTTGCAATAAGGTTGAATCTGATACGGTAAGTGTGCTTCCGTAGGCGGTGAGAGTACCAGCACCGAATAAAACGGCATCAGAGGCAGCGATTTGTTTTTCTAAGTGTGCTTTATCAGCCCTTGAACCAAACCGAGCAGGCGATCGCCTAAAATCTCCTATCTTGCCATCTGCACTCATTGCTAAAACAACTGTAGTATGAGGACGATGTTGCAGCATTAAATTACTTTTATAATTTTGATGTTTTGCTTTCACGTATGTAGATGTTAAGAAAATCCATGCCTACAAGCTACTGTTTCACAATTTAACTACTGTATTCATATGCAACACAAATCGTTTTTACATCCACCGTATATGATTTTTGGTATACTAGATTTCTTTTTTTACTATACCAATTTGTTATTTTTAAACATTGAAAATAAAGCTATGATAACATGACAAAATGTCTCATTTAGCTTGAGTAAGTTGCATATCTTTGCTGTTATGGTTTGCAGATGCAAAGTGAGACACTCGATGAGTAATTCCCGTCAATCATCCTTTCGTCGAATTTTAGTAACAAGAATATTGCTTCTGTTCGTCCCAGTTTTACTTGTAGGTGAAATCGTGGCTTTGAATAAGGCACGTTCTAGTCTATTAGCAACTGCCCGTCAAAATTTAACTCTAAGCGCTATTAGTAAAGGAGAGAAAACAACAGATGCGATCGCTCTTTTGAAAGCTCATTTGCTGAGTGTCAGCAAAACAACAGTCATTCCGTCGCGTTTGCCGCTAGAAGAGGAAGAAATTCTCAAGCAGCTAAGGCAACAACTTCCAGCGAGTATTGAGTGCATCCAATTAACAAATTTTCTCAGCCAAAAAATAATTGCCAGTGATTGTGGCGATCGAGAAATTGGAGAATTAAAGTTACCTTTGCCTAGTGACGGAATTGATGTCAAACCAATCTTTCCGCCAAAGTCAGGAATGACTGGTAAAAGAAACAGCCAAAATCAGCTGCAACTAGTGTTATCTGCACCAGTCTACGATCGCCAAGGCAATGTAGTTTACAGTTTAAGTATTCAGTCTGCACTATCCCAAAAAACCATAAATCGGCCGGGATCGCTCACAGGCGCTATGGTAGTGATTGCTGAGGATGGCACAATTTTGGCGCACCCCTTAACAGGTTGGGTGGGAACAAATATCGAGCAGCATCCAAATGCTCCCCAACTCAAAAGCATAATCAAAAATGCAATTACTGGGCGAAACGATTCAATAAATTTATCTTTTGAGGGAAAAGAATTACTAGCTGGCTATACGGCGATCGCAAATCCACTCAGCCAACAACACCAGCAAAAATGGATTATCTTAGCTGTTACCACTGTTGATAATGCCCTTTTTGGTTTAGAAGAAATCAAACTCATCCTCATCGTTTTAACAGTTGGTTTAATTGGTGCAAGTTTATTAGCATCCCTGTATCTAGCTCCCTACTTAGCAAGTCCTGTAGAAGAATTGCGAGACTACGCTTTAAATATTCACTCTCACCACGCTGCACAACCAGTTCCCCGCAACTTTAAAATCCGAGAATTCAATCAACTAGCCCAAGCACTAGACCAAATGGTAGAACGGCTTAAAGCAGGGTCAGAAGAACTAGAAATAGCTTGGAAAGAAGCAAAAAGCGCTAACCAAGTTAAAAGTCAATTTTTGGCTACAACTTCCCATGAATTGAGAAACCCATTGAATATTATTATTAACTGTATTCGCCTGGTTGCAGATGGCTTATGTGATGACCGAGAAGAAGAAGTAGAGTTTCTCAAACGTGCCGATGAAACAGCAATTCACTTGCTAGGAATTATTAATGATTTGCTCGACATTTCTAAAATTGAAGCAGGTAAGCTTTCAGTGGTCACAGCACCTATTGACCTTAGACAAGTATTGTTAGAAGTAATCAATTTACAATCAGTTAATGTTCAACAGAAAGGCTTGCAATTGAAATGTGAGTTAGGCACTGAACCGATACCCATAAAGGCAGACGCGGCCAAACTCAAGCAGGTGTTAATTAATGTTATTGGTAACGCTACTAAATTCACTGACGCCGGAAGCATTAACATTGCTACAGCAATTGAATATAGTAATGGTAAATCTCAGGTAGTGGTGAGTGTCAAAGATACAGGTATAGGTATCGATCCGGCTCAGCAGCACAAATTATTTCGCCCCTTTGTGATGGTGAATGGCGCAACCACACGCCAGTATGAAGGGACTGGACTGGGACTGGCAATTTCACGGAACTTAATTGAACTCATGGGAGGTAGCATTACTCTTGAGAGTGTAGGACTTCATCAAGGTACGACGGTAAAGATTACCTTACCTTTGATTGATATCTCCCTGTTACCTATTCCCAAAAAAGAAGGAAATATAGGGGATCTTGGATTCTCCTCTGGGAATGAGGGGGTAAAGGTAAGCCGTTACCCTAGCCCACAGGACTCTGGGAAAAGTCTGGTTGCGGGGATCGGCAAATCCGAGAAAGTAGGGGTAGACAAAAAGAACTCCCCGAAGCTTCAGCAGCTACCTGGAAAGGAGATTTATCAAATTAGTCTTTCGCCCCAGCAAACTATCCTCCTCAGTCTTCCAAAAGGAGAGGTTTATGCAAATGGGACATCTCAAAGGTGAGACCATTTTGGATTTTAGATTTTAGATTTTGGATTGAAAGAGACTACCAGGGTACGGAGCTTGGAGATTTTGGATTTGTTTCACCTACAAAGGTCTTAGATAGCGGGACGTTAGTCGGGCATGAACTAACTTTAAAACACAAATGTTTTGTTGTGCATGTTCTTCATGGTTCCTCAAAGAGACTTTCAATATCTCTGGCGCCGTGAATAACTCGCACAATCTCAACTCCTTCACGAATAGAGCGATAAAAAATGAGGTATTTTCCTACAGGAATACTACGAAGCTGTGGTGCTAAGTCGGCACGCGCTCTGCCGATGCCAGGAGTGACAACTAGTTCATCAAATTTCTGGGTGAGTTTGTCAATAATGGTATCTGCGGCACGTTCACTGTCTTGCGCGATGTACCACCAAATGTCAGCTAGATCGCCCTTTGCCTCAGGGGTAACTCGTAGCTGCTTCATGCCTGGGAGTTTTTTCTTGAGGAGGCAAGTTTTTCGCGTCCTGTGGCCTTAATTTCTTCCGCGAGGTCTTGTGAAGAGGTGTAAATAGTAAACTCTCCTCGCTCAAGCTGGTCAAGTCCTTTGTGAATCTCACGCCGCAGATCCTCAAGCTTGAGTTTCCGTAAGTCTTCGCGCTCTTTGAGCAGCCGTAGCCCTTCACGAATTACCTCACTTTGCGATTGGTAGAGGCCGCTTGCAATGAGTTCAGCCACAAATTTATCTAATGTTTCGCCGAGATGTACGTTCATGATGTCGCACCTCCAGTGATGTGCTTATCTTTGAGATCCTGCCATGATTAATAATGACTGTCAATTTTTGACAATTTCGACCGTGCCAATTTTAGATTTTAGATTTTAGATTATTTCGGTTCATGCCCTACCCTTAGTGGGCGGAATAAATCCTTTCATCCAAAATTTAAAATCCCCAAGCCCTTACCCAGAGTGGTTTCTTTCAATCCAAAATCCAAAATCCAAAATCGATTGACTACTTATTGAGAAAAACAGGTTTGCCGCCTTCTTTGAGAGATGCTGTTAAAGCAGCAAGAATTTCTACTAACTGGGTGCCGACCCAGCCAGACGAAACCTCTGAGGGAGTATTGTTAAGAATAGAGACAACAAAGCGATCGCAAACTCGCTGCAATGGTTCACCTGGTTCTAATTCCAGCACTTCCTGACTTTGATTTACAGGAATAAATTGATTGCCCTGCTGTTCAAACTCCCCATGTAGCAGAGTTAGAGGTGACGATCGCAACATTTCATCAAAAATCAAGCTCCCAAGGCTACCTACAATGCCCAACCGTCGCTGCTTATCAGGATTCAACCAGCATAAATGAATATAAGCTTGAAAATTATCTGGGTATGTCAGTGTAAGCCATACTAGGTCAGCTAGTCCTTGGGATGGGGAGTGGTGAGTGGGGAGTGGGGAATGGGTCACTTCCCTACTCCCTACTCCCCATTCCCTACTCCCCTCCCCTTGTAGCCACACCGTACCCGTTGCCTGTACTTTCACAGGTACTTGACCCAGCCATGTGTTAAAAATAGCAATGTCGTGAATCGCTAAATCCCAAAGCGCGTCAACATCTTGCCGCACGGGACCTAAATGGGTGCGAGTGGCGTAGCCATAGCGGAGATCCCCTAATTTACCCTCTTGAACTACAGTTTTCCCCCGCTCAACTGCGGGGTGAAATAAATAGGTGTGGTCAACCGTAAGTATTAAATGATGCTGTTCTGCTAGCTGGCAAAGTTCCCGACATTCTCCTGGGTCGAGAGTGAGGGGTTTTTCTGCCAAAACATGATAACCCTGTTGGAGAGCATCTTTAATTAAGGCATAGTGGGTGTTAGCCGGAGTTGCGATCGCCACTGCTGTCAGCCCTAGCACTTGCTTTAAATCCTGCCACTTTGTTGTTAATACTACATCTTCGTCTAAATTAAACTGCTGTTTTACCGCCATCAATCGTTCTGGATGAGGGTCTACTACAGCAACAACACTTACCTGGGGATGTGCTAAAAAGTTTCGCAGTAAATGCACCCCCCAACGTCCAACTCCGATCGCAGCAATTTTAATTTGGTTTGTCATTTGTTATTTGTCATTAGTCATTATGTCATTAGTCATTGGTCAAATAACGACAAAGGACAAATGACCAAGGACAATCAACTGATTATCAGTTTACTTGCAATCTTTTGAGTTCAGGGTTTTTCCTGATTAGTAATTGCTAAAAAAGCTACCTTAGCAGCCGCTTGTTCGGCGGTTTTGATGGAGCGTCCCTTACCAAGTCCTAGCATGTTTCCGTGCAGCCAGACTTCAGCTAAGAAACGTTCTTGATTGCGGTATGGTTGATTGACTTCCACAACCCGATACTCTGGTAAAACTTTAAATTGTGCCTGTGTCCATTCTTGGAGAGCAGCTTTGTAATTAAGTCTAGCTGGGTCGAGGCGAATTTCTGTTGCTAGTTGTTGAAAGTGGGGATCTAGCCAAGGGCGGATTAGTTCTAGATTTTGAGTACTTAAGTAAAGCGCACCCAGAACTGCTTCAAAAGCATCTGCTAATCGTGACTCTTGACCAACTTTATCAGCCGTAGCACTGCCAGCAACTAGTAAGTATAGCTCTAAACCATAAACTCTTGCTAATTGGGCGAGAATGCGATCGCTCACCAACACCGAACGAATTGCCGCAAAATCCCCTACTGGGCAATCTGGGTAATGTTCCCACAACACAACAGCTGACACTAGCCGTACTACTGCATCGCCAACAAACTCCAACTGTTCATAATTTGCCGACTCAGAAACAGTGGGATGAGTCAGTGCTAAGTCCAATAGTTGCCATTTGATTGGTGCTTCTGTTGGCAAACCAAATTTTTTGACTAAGCTTTCGAGTTGTCGTTGACGGCGTGGATAAGCTAGGGTCATCAGTTCTTAGTCAAGAGTGATTAGTACTTAGTTATTGGTCATTCACAATTAAACAGAGAGTCGCTAGTAAGCCGGGTAACCTACAGATTAACGATATTACACACATTTCAGGTTACTATTTTTCAAAACGTACAAATTTTGTACAAATTAATCGCAATGTTGAGCTACTGATTAATACTACGAGTAATATATGTATTATATTTTTGGTACAGGTAGGCTATTAATTAGTTTACTCAAAATTAATCTAGCCTATATTTGTCTACCTTGATGTTGTTGAAGGGAGTTTGTATTCCAAGACAAGAAGTTTATTGTTTTTGTACACTTTTAAAGCTGATAAGATGCCGTCAAAGCTACTGCCAAAGCATCCGCAGCATCATCTGGCTTGGGAATCTCATCTAAATCCAACTCCCGCGCCACCGCTTCTTGTACCTCAGACTTATCGGCATTGCCATACCCCGTTAAAGCTTGTTTAATTTGAGCAGGAGTAAATTCTACATAGGGAAGCCGACGCTGCCCTAAGACTAACATGACTACGCCCCGCGCCTGTGCAACTAAGATAGTACTTGACATACGATAGAAGAACAGTTTCTCGATCGCCACTAAATCCGGTTGAAATTCCTCCATTACGGTGTGTAAATCATCAAATAAGGTGCATAGGCGCTGTCCCATTTCCACATCCGCTGACGTTTTGATTACCCCAAAATCCAGCATATTTACTGTAGTCTGTTGCATCTTGCCGGGAATTTGTGTGCAGGTAATTGCCCCAAATCCTAAAATTGCCAGTCCTGGATCTAATCCTAAAATACGTTTTTCCATTAAATTCACTTTTACCAAGGTAAGGTATTGTTTAACTGGGAATACTGGCAATCTTGACGACTTGCTTTTAGTCTAATGGGATTGAAAAATATAATAATTTCACCCGTGATGTTTGAAACCAAGTGGTGTAGATTTTCTGTTAATTATTGTTTGTAGCACTGCTGTGAATCATCAAGTATGTCAATTGGTTTTCTCAGACAAGCCCTCAACGCCCTGCGAAAGCAGTCGCCCTCTCGCACTTCCTATCGAGTTAACCAGTGGTTCAAATGGTTATCCCCCGGATTATCGATAAAACGCTGGCTGTTAATCAGTGTTGGGGGTGTACTGCTAGCGATTTTGGGGTTAGCTATTTGGGTTAAGCTGACCCCAATTTTTTTGATGATCGAGTTGCTTAGGAATTTCCTGGGAGTAATCACCGAGATCTTACCCAACTATATCAGTGGACCTTTAGTGCTGCTTGGCGGCTTGCTGTTGCTGCTTTGGGGACAAACTCGCACCGTAGGCTCAATTACTAGGGTATTAAGATCGGAAGGTGAAGAGGAACTCATTGATGTTTTGCTGGCACATCGTCGATTATATCGAGGGCCAAAAATAGTAGTCATTGGCGGTGGTACAGGGCTTTCTACCTTGTTGAGGGGATTAAAAACTTACAGCGCTAATATTACTGCCATTGTGACTGTAGCTGATGATGGTGGATCTTCTGGGCGATTGCGCCAGGAATTTGGCGTTCTACCCCCAGGGGATATTCGCAATTGTTTAGCAGCCCTAGCAGATGAAGAAAAGTTATTAACAGAATTATTTCAATACCGCTTTCGTGCTGGAGATGGCTTAACAGGTCATAGTTTTGGCAATTTGTTTTTAACGGCGATGAGTGATATTACCGGAGATTTGGAACAGGGAGTTGCAGCGAGTTCCAAAGTGCTAGCTGTGCGGGGACAAGTACTACCAGCAACTCTGAGTGATGTTCGCCTTTGGGCAGAATTAGCCGATGGTCGCCGCATTGAAGGAGAGTCTAGCATTCCCAAAGCTGGCGGAAAAATTGTCAAAATTGGCTGTATTCCAGCGAATCCCCCAGCCATACCAGCAGCTATTAAGGCACTTAAAGAAGCAGATTACATTATTATTGGCCCAGGTAGCCTTTATACCAGCCTGATTCCTAATTTATTAGTACCAGAAATTGCCGATGCGATCGCCAAAACAGATGTTCCCCGTATCTATATCTGCAATATAATGACTCAACCAGGAGAAACTGAAGGATATACTGTTGCCGATCATATCCGTGCAATTGATGATGCTTGTGGACAAAGACGACTATTTGATGCTGTACTAGTACACAAAAAATCCCCCTCCGAGCAATCACTCATCCGCTACGCCCAACAAAATTCCCATCCAGTTTTCTTAGATAGAGAAGCTGTAATTGAACTGGGACGGCGAATTGTGCCAGCTAATGTTTTATATGAAGATCAAACAGGTATTATACGTCACAATCCGCAGAAACTAGCACGGCTCTTATTGCGGTGGTACGGTAGAGCTAATCATGGGAAATAGTCATTGCGTATGGGCATTGGTTATTGGTCTAAATAAATGATCAATGACTAATGACTAAAGACAAATGACAAATGACAAATGACAAATTATGAAAATTTTTCTTCCAGATACAGAGGCAACGCTACGTTTAGGTATTACTCTTGGTGAATCCCTAACCCCTGGTAATGTAATTTTACTAGAAGGTGATTTAGGCGCTGGCAAAACTACCCTAGTTCAAGGCATTGGCAAAGGTTTGGGAATTACTGAACCCATTGTCAGTCCCACTTTCACCTTGATTAATGAGTACACCGAAGGACGCCTTCCCCTTTACCACTTAGATTTATATCGCCTAGAACCACAAGAAGTTCCAAGCCTGAATTTAGAAAGTTACTGGGAAGGTGTTGAGGTTACACCAGGGATTGTGGCCATTGAATGGGCAGAACGAATGCCCTACAAGCCAGATAGTTATCTGAGTATCAGTTTGACATATGAATACGAGGGCAATCGCCAAGCCCAAATCATACCATTCAATTGTGCTATTGACAAAATCCTTGCTGCCATAAATGGCAGAATTCAGAATTCACTATGAATAGGAGTTCTACACTCGTTCTATCTGCCACTACCACGCTCACCACTGTAAATCACTAACATTGTTATCTCAACCAAAAATAAACTAGAGAATTATTGAACAGCAGATATACGGTTCAGTTAAAACTAAGAACACGAGACACAAGCAGTTTAAATTACAATACATTTCGGTTAGTCTTTTAAATCCGAATAGTATTGAACCTACAGTGATTCTTGCCTGAACAGTATTGATAAATTCCGAATTAATATCTACTAGCTTTCGTGCTGAAAAATCAGTTAAAAACCTAATTTTGGCGGGTTATGAGTCAAGCAAATGTAAACTGTTGTTGGGTTAAATGAGAGATTTGACAGAACTGAGTCAGCTTGGCTTAACCAGATTAGTTATCTACTGTCATTCGGAGAACTAATCTAAATTATTTAGCAGCTAAAGCTAGTACAGAAAAGTTAAACAGCAATCAATTTTTATATAAGTCGTTTAACTTGTTCTAATACTTAGTATTCCCAAGTTAAGTTCACAATCTATACATAAAAATAAACTGGTTTAGATTTTTTTAAGATTATTTTTTGTAATTTGAATTATCAATAAATTGTGTTATTTACATCTGTAAATAACACTACATTCAAAAGTAAATAAGTAATTGTTATCGTATTTATACATAAGACAGCGTAGAAATACGATAAATTTTAGAATAACTAGCTTGACATTAATATGCTTACGTGGATGCACTAGTTATCTTTAATGAAAGAGGCGATCGCCTTTTTCACCTGCGGGCTATTTCCATCTCTGGTATATATTAACTGCTCAATAATATCTTTGTTAGTGTTATCTATTTCTTCATTAACATTTTCATAGGTAAACTGATTTTTTCGCTCCTCTCGCTGCAATACAATGCGACTATCTTTAACTGATGTATTACGTAAGCTTAAATAAATATTTGCTACAAAAAAGTTAAAGCTTGACCCCGCACTTGGGTATTTACTTGCCCTTTGTCATAAACAATCTCACCACCGACAATGGTGGTTACAGGCCAGCCGGTGAGGTTCCAGCCTTCAAAAGGACTCCAGCCGCACTTGGTTAACAGTTCCTCGCGCCGGACTGGACGATATGTGTTTAAATCTACAAGGACTAAATCAGCATCATAACCTGGTGCGATCGCTCCTTTATTGGGAATACCATAAGCCACAGCTACAGCTTTGGACATCCAATTCACAACTTGGGCAACAGTACATTTTCCCTGCATCGCCGCAGTTAACATCAAAGCTAGGGAAGTTTCCACCCCAGGCATTCCCGATGGGGTATTGGGATATTCTTGTGCTTTCTCCTCTAAGGTGTGCGGTGCATGATCTGTGGCGATAAAATCAATCACGCCATCCCGTAAAGCTTGCCACAGGACTTCATTATCGTGGGGCGATCGCAAAGGGGGATTCATCTGTGCTAAAGTGCCAATCTCTTCATAAGCGCTGGTATTCAACAACAAATGCTGTGGCGTTACCTCTGCCGTTACCCAACTCGGTTTATCCTGACGTAGTAATTCTGCTTCTTCGGCTGTTGACAAATGCAGAATATGTAGACGACGTTGATATTTTTTAGAAAGTTTTAATGCCAGTTGACTTGCCAGCAAGGCTGCTTGATTATCTTGAATTTGGGAATGAACGGCTGGATCGTGAATATTGGCAAATTCTTGGCGTCTTTGGTTGATTCTGGCTTGATCTTCGGCATGAACAGCAATCAAGCGATCGCCTTTAGCAAATATACCCTCCAGCGCTGTTTCGCCATCAACCAGCAATTGACCATGCATCGACCCCATAAAAATCTTAATACCTGGTGTTGGCTTAGCTAGAAGCAGATCTGGTAGATTCTCTGCTGTTGCCCCAATAAAAAAGCCATAATTAACCAAGCACTTGTTCGAGGCACGTTCTAGCTTGTCGTCTAAAGCTTGCTGTGTAGTTGTTAGGGGGCGCGTATTGGGCATTTCCAAAAAAGAAGTGACTCCTCCTTTGGCACAGGCACAACTGGCGGTAAACAAATCTTCTTTGTGTTCTAGCCCTGGTTCGCGGAAATGCACCTGCGGATCGATAACTCCTGGCAACAAAGTTAACCCTTGTGCGTCAATTTCTGTGGCTGGTGCTGTTTGGGAGATTTCTGGCGCAACTTCGACTATTTGGCGATCGCGCGCCAACACATCCCCAATCATTGCTTCACCATTGGGTAGGATAATACGAGCGTGGCGAATCAGTAAAATTTTTGGAGATGACATGGGGGTTAGCAATTCAAATTTAAAACTAAAAATCAAAAAATCTAATCTTGGCAAGTATTCTGGCTACTTCTGGAACCCTTTTTTTAGCAAGAGCAACTTAGGCATTACAGACAACTATGCTTTTAGGTTAAACTTAGTCGCGCTCTGAATGACGAATTTTTGCGGAGCGTTAAAAAAAAGTTTATTTTTAATTTATGAAGAACCCCGTGAAAATCCGAACGTAACTAGGAAATTAAAATTTTTCCGTTAAGATTAACAGATAAAATTTATTTAGTCTAGTTAGTTACCTGCCTCTCTCTTATTTAAGTAATTTCATGCATAATCAAGTGTCTGATAACAACTCTAGTCAACAACCTGATAATTCCTGGATCGCAGAGCTAGGTAGAACAATTGTCTTGAGCATTGTTCTAGCTCTGGGAATTCGTACCTTTGTTGCTGAAGCACGCTGGATTCCTTCTGGATCGATGGAACCAACTCTGCATGGTACACCAAACCAATGGGAGGCAGACAAAATCATTGTCGATAAGTTGAAGTATAAATTTGCTAACCCCCAACGCGGAGATATTGTCGTATTTTCACCTACTGAAGAGCTGCAAAAAGAACAATACCAGGATGCTTTTATTAAACGTGTAATCGGCTTACCTGGAGAAAAAGTGCAACTTAGGGATGGCAAAGTTTATATCAATAACAAACCCCTGGCAGAGCAAAATTATCTGAGCTACGGACAGAGTACAGTTATTGATGTTTGTAAAGATGCTCCCCAACCGCGCTTTTTGGCAACACCCCAAACCATACCAGCGGACTCATACTTAGTACTAGGTGACAACCGTAACAGTAGCTACGATAGCCGCTGCTGGGGTGTTGTTCCCCGCCAGAATATTATTGGCCGTGCTGTATTTCGCTTCTGGCCTCTCAATCACGTTGGGGGAATCGATCAAACACCACTTTATCCACAAACAACTCCATAAACATGGGATAATCGCCATACAAAAAACAACGTCATTAGTCATTAGTCATTGGTCATTAGTCATTCTAAATAAATGACGAATGACAAAGGACAACTGACAAAGGACAAACGAAAAGAAAACGTAGTATGCCCAGTATCAACCGTAAGATGATTGTAGAGGGTAGTGTAATACTAGTCTTCTGGACTATTGCTGCGTATATCCTGATTTTTACTGAAAGACGCTGGATTCCTTCTGGTGCTATGGAACCAACTCTGCATGGTACGCCAAACCAGTGGGAAGCAGATAAAATCATTATTGATAAGTTGAAGTATAAATTTTTTAAACCACAACGGGGAGATATTGTGGTTTTTTGGCCTACAGAAGAGTTACAAAAAGAACAATATCAAGATGCTTTTATCAAACGTGTAATCGCCTTACCTGGAGAAAAAGTACAACTTCAAGATGGCAAAGTTTATATCAACAATAAACCTCTTCCAGAAGAAAATTATCTGAGCTACGGGCAGAGTACATTAATAGATGTTTGCTCATCAGGGCCACAACCACCCTTCTTGGCGAAATCTCAGACAATACCAGCGGACTCATATTTAGTACTAGGTGACAATCGTAACAGTAGCTACGATAGCCGTTGCTGGGGTGTTGTCCCCCGTCAGAATATTATTGGTCATGCTGTATTTCGTTTCTGGCCTGTTAATCGCATTGGCGGAATCCAATAAGGAACTTCCAACTAAAAAATATCCTGTCGCTGTGTAGGCAGAGGGGCAATACTTGTCGGGTTTTGGGGAAAAGGGGAAGGGGAAAGGGAAAAGAAAAAACCTTTAACCTTTACCCTTTAACCTTTTCCCCAAACCCAATTACGAGTATTTGTAGGGTGCGTTACGCGAAACGCTAACGCACCGAATCCTTAAGAATAGTGCCGTACTCTCGCCGATAACGCAACGCCAGTCGCCTCAACTCTTTGAACCCCCGCACAGCGCTGGCTCCCCTACGTATCTGTTCAAAAATAAAATAGTAGTCCTATAGCTGCGTTTCGACTCGTAAGTGACATCATATTCAAACGCAAGTTTATATTCAAGTTCACCCAGTTCCCAATATGCCTTCGTTTGTAGCCAACTTAATACTTCTTCTCGTTGTTCGGTAGTCAAATAGCTTTTCCTTCCCTTATAGCTCAGACGCAGTCCCGAAACCCCATATTCCTCGTAACTTTGCTTCCAACTTGTTATCGAACCAACTGACACATCTAAAATTGTTTGAATTTCTTCATACTTGTAGCCTTGATAAATCAGTTTGACTGCCAACGCTTTCCTGACTTCACGCGCATCTGGACGAGCATCTATAAATTCCTGTAGTTCTGCGTTAGCGAAGCTTACCGAAGGTATCGCCCCTTGTAGATGCTGATTTATCATGGTTCACTCTTAGACAGATATCTCCCTCAGTATTATCTCGTAGTCTTTTTCAGAAATCAAATATGATTCCTATA
>JAESFX010000368.1_pt1 | contig 14709 bp, 15 predicted proteins | sample 9269501 | NCBI WGS metagenome assembly JAESFX01 (sample SAMN14515570, study PRJNA621655) | algae metagenome | isolation source: Desmonostoc geniculatum HA4340-LM1 and co-occurring heterotrophs from cave... | place: USA: Maniniholo cave, Kauai, Hawaii | collected 2009-07-28
TTAATAATAAACTTAAGTTAATTAAAAGGCTTGGATATGGCTTTCGTAACTTTAGCAATTTTCGATTACGCAGTTTATTAAACTGGCATTTTAGTATTAATTCTCCATAAAAGTAACTGAAGAACCAAAGTTTTTACCGCAAAGCCAAAAATGTTGTCAGATTAGATGGTTTGCGTTCTTTGCTTTGCATCAAGTCTAGTTCAGGAACAAAGAATCATTACATTAGCGTCTGTCTTTATATCTGCTTCAAAAGACAAACATTAAACTAATCCTAAGTACTGAAGTTCGGGGATTATGTATTTTATTGTCCTGAATTGGTGGATATTATTTATTAGTTTTATAACTATTGACTAATAGGACCATATTAGTATGAAAATCATGGCAAAAACTTATCTTAGCAAGAATCAAGCACGAATTTTCACGGCTTTAGTTTTGACTGGTATTTTATCTGTTACCAGCAGTTTAACACTCATCAAAAATGCCACAGCGGGTTCTGCAAACTTTTCACTAGAAACAAGCACTGATGTTTCTAAAGACAATATTAAATCAAATCGCTTGCCGCATCCAGTAGCTAACGCGGTGCTGCAAGATTTAGCCGATAGAGAGGGAATTTCGATTAGAGAACTGAAAATTACTAACTATAATCAACAGACTTGGCGCAATGGTTGCTTGGAGTTACCTCAACCAGATGAATTATGCACCGAAGCGTTAGTTCCTGGCTGGCGGGTTGTGGTGTCTAATGGTAAAGAAAATTGGATTTATCATACTAATAGCAACGGGCGAACGCTACGTTTAGCTTCGGCAAATAATCCTTCAGATAAATTACCCACATCTGTAAAAAATGCTGTTTTGCAAGCTGCATCTAGACGTTTGCAACAGCCGATTTTTCAGCTAACGATTGTTGAATTTCAACAGCAAACTTGGAGAAATGGCTGTTTAGAATTAGCGAATCCTGATGAATTCTGTACCCAAGCTTTGGTACCAGGTTGGCGGGTAGTTGTTGGTGGGCGCGAAAAAACCTTGGTTTATCATACCAATCAAACAGGTTCGATAGTTCGGCTGAATGAAAAAGCTAACCAAGGTACACTTACACCTGTGAGAATACCAGCCAGCGAGTTACCACCACCCTTGGATCGAGATGTAGTATTTCGACAAATTTCCAGTGGGGGATTTGCTGGTAGAACCTACGAGACTGTTTTACTCAAAAATGGGCAATTGATTCGCGTGCGGATTGGTGATGCCAATGATTCTGAACGTAGTGTTCGCCGTGTTTCTGTACAACAAGTGCGACAATTTTTGCGATCGCTAGAACGCTATAAATTTACTCAATTCCAGAATCTCAGTTACCCTGCGCCCAGCGGTGCTGCTGACTATATCACCTACACTCTCACCAGCCAAAAAAATACAGTTCAGTACAACGATATTTCTCAAAATAATCTGCCAAGCAATTTAGAAGTAGTAGTTAAAGCTTGGAATCAGATTACAGCTAGCGGCCAATGATGAACAGGGACTGGGGATGAGGGAGATGAGGGAGATGGGGAGGCAGGGGAGCGGGGAGCAGGGAGCAGGGGAGAAAATCTTCCCCTCTGCCCCCCGCCCCCTGCCCCCCTGCTTCTTCCCAATGCCCCATGCCCAATGCCCCATGCCCCATGCCCAATGCCCAATGCCCCATATTGGGCATACAATCGAAACGATAATTCGATCGCACTTTTGGTAGATGATGAAAAGGTTTGTAAAGTGGTGTGTTGGGTTTTGGAATATTCGCCAAAGCCGAAAGTCGGGGTTATTTCTGGTGATGGTTACCTTAAGCGTGGTAACTACGGTGATGTTATCGTTTCCGTTAAACGCTCAAACTACTCCTCAGAGATTACCGACATCTGAGTTAAGAGGAGTGTGGTTAACAAATATTGATAGTGATGTGTTATTTGAGCGCGATCGCCTGAAGGGATCTTTGCAACGTCTTGATGAACTTCATTTTAACACCGTATATCCAGCGGTTTGGAATTGGGGGTACACATTGTATCCTAGCAAAGTTGCAGCCAAAGTCATTGGGCGAGCGATCGACCCTACACCAGGGCTGCGAGGGCGAGACATGCTCAAAGAAATTGTGGATGTGGGACACCAAAAAGGGTTAACAGTCATTCCCTGGTTTGAATTTGGCTTTATGGCACCAGCGGATTCCCTACTGGCTAAAAATCGTCCCCAATGGCTCACCAGTCGCAGCGATGGCACACGGATTGTCAAAGAAGGTACACATAACCGGGTTTGGCTAAATCCTTTTCGTCCAGAAGTGCAACAATTTATTCAAGATTTAATTGTTGAAATTGTTAGAAATTACGATATCGACGGCATTCAATTTGATGACCATTTTGGCTTACCTTCAGAATTAGGATACGATGCTTATACAGTGGCACTTTATAAAAAAGAACACCGTGGTCAAGCTCCCTCTAAAAATTCTAAAGATCCAGAATGGGTAGGTTGGAGAGCTAACAAAATCACTGACTTTATGAAGCGGGTATTCACAGCTATCAAAGCCGTTAAAAAAGATTGTATCGTTTCTGTTGCACCGAATCCTCAACGTTTTTCCTACGAATACTTTTTAGCAGACTGGCAGAAGTGGGAAAGGATGGGAATTGTTGAAGATTTGGTTTTGCAAATCTATCGGGATGACTTGAATGTTTTTGTTAATGAGTTAGAGTATCCAGAAGTGAAAGCTGCAAAGAGCCATATTCCCGTGAGTATTGGCATTTTAGCTGGTTTAAAAAATAGATCTATATCCATGCAACAGATTCAGACACAAGTGCAAAAAGTACGCGATCGCAACTTTGCTGGAGTCTCTTTCTTTTTCTATGAAACTCTCTGGAACATGAGCAAAGAAAAACCCCTAGATCGTCAAACTACTTTCCAGAAAATTTTTCCCACACCAACGACTTACCCAAATTTACTTGCCGGTTGGAAACCATAAAGTTAGGTTTTGTCATAACCAAAGAATTTCTCCAGTTACCGTAGGGTAGCACAGCTGTGCTACCCTACCCGTGTACCTCATTTATATCATGTCCGGTTAAAGACTTATCATTAAGGCAGCAGGGGGGCAGAGGAGCTCTTGAGCAGAGGGGAAGGGTTTTTGGTTTTCTGCATAGATTCGGGAATCATAACTAATTAGCGGGACATGATATTACCTGAAAAATGCTATGTAAACATTTCTGGTGCGCTCGTCCAATCTCACAAGGTCTATTTGTTTATAAACTCTTGTAAGTTGAGCGCACACTCGAATTGCGGATATTGCTTGTTTGGGTGTAGGCTGCATAAGCGCTATCCTATTCCCAAGCGTCCAGCCAATGCCGGAGTCAGCGGTAAAAGGGTAGTAATCATCAAAAATAGAGCCAAAAGACCCAAAGCAGCTCTAGCATCATCTGGTTCAGTAATTTCATTCAAGCTAGGGCGTTCTAAATCTCGTTGCAAGAAGAAAATCACGATTACCCAGTACATGGCCAGAACATTACCGAGAGACACTAGCACCAGTAAAATTAAAGTTGCCACAGTTGCTCGTCCTGCGGTTTTGCGTCCGTAAATCGCCTGGACAATGCGGCCACCATCTAGTTGTCCGGCGGGCATTAAGTTCAAAGCGGTAATTACTAGCCCTAACCAACCAATCACCACTAAGGGATGAATGCTTACCGAAGGCGACTGTAAGGCAGAACCAAGCACAACTCGCGCCAAACTTCCCACCAAAATTGACCCTTGGAAAAACTGATTTGGCAATTGAAATAAGCTACCTGGGTGGGAAAGCAGCAAACCAGCAATCAGCATTACCAAAGAAACGATACCACCTGCGGCCGGTCCTGCCAAGGCAATATCAAATAATACCTTCCGGTTGGGCAATAGAGACTCAAAGCGGGTAATAGCACCAAAGGAGCCGATTTGCACGGCAGGTAGAAAGAAAGGCCAGCTGAGGCGGATTTGGTGACGGCGAGCAAGTACCCAATGACCGATTTCATGAGCTACTAAAATCGCAAATATGCCAGCACCTATGGGCAAAGCTTCTGTGAATCTTCCAGGACTGGTAAAGAAATCAAAATTCAGCAGTAATCCCGCAGTTTCTAAATTTGTGGCGATGGTCGCTACTAATAGAATACCTGCAAAGACTTTTTGGGATAACTGCATCGGCCGCGGATCGTTGCGACTTGGCAGAACAATTACTACTGGTCTACCATCTGTATTTTCCACTAAAAATAAGCGATAGCGATCGCCAAGCCGTTCTCGCAAACTAGCGCTCAAACGGTTGTGAATTTCTTCTGGTTCTCCCCGCAGATTGCCTTTAAAAATCGCTCCATCTTGGTAGGGGATGGTTTCTGTGGCGAAAAACGTATCAATACCAAAAATACCTTTAATTGCACTCAAGTCATCTTCTGGTATCGGTGGGATTTGGGGTTTGAGTTCTATTACTGTTGGTTGTGGGGAATTTTCTTCAGGTAAAGACTCAGCCGCGAGTCTTTGAGTTGCCCGCTGCTTGAGTATGGCATCTTGCCCAGCGGCTCGTAACTGGCTGCCCAAGTAGATGTACAATCCAGCAGAAGTCACGACTAAGAACAATATACCTGCTATGTTGATGTAAATTCCTACGGCAAACAATCCAAAAAACAGTAGCCACGGAGTCATCAACACCACCGACTGTAACCAGGCCAAGATTCCTAGCTTGCCAAAAGGTCTGGCGCGATAAAAGCCCCAACCCAAAATGCCTAAAGCTACCACCAGGATTGCTGCCAGGATAGAAGTTTCTGATAAAGTAAACATCTCCAAACCTTTGCTATTGAGACTAAGCCAGAACAAGTCCGGTATTGCAGACACACTTATTAATGTATAACGTCCCCCGTCTTCTGCCCAAATTATCCGATTTGGCGTTTTGCAATACAAGCTGATGAATGCTACGCTACAGTATCCAGGAAATTGTATCTTGATTTGTGGAGGGGATAAATTATGGCTCTGCAAGTATGTTCCGGCGCAACGCTCAAGTGTAGCTTTGGTCTTGCACCAAGTTCCTTGGTAGTTCTGCCCATCAATCGGGTATTGACCGGTACACCAGATGCGAACATTATGGATAATAAGCCAATGGTGAATATCATGCCTTTTGGTATGTGTTCGTCTTTAGCCAATCCAACAGTTGCATCCGCCACAGCAGCTGCTTCGGGTGTATTGACGCCTATGCCTTGTATACCCGTGATCCCTGCCCCGTGGGCACCTGGTTCGCCTACCGTTCTCATTGCTAACATCCCAGCACTGAATAATACATCTAAATTGATGTGTGCGTGGGCGGGTGTGATTGAAGTAGTCTATCCTGGTCAATCAACGGTATTTATTCCCTAAAATAATTTTAGATTTTAGATTTTAGATTTTGGATTGACTCCATGCTTTGTAATAGGGTATGGAAACTATTCACTGTGATTAAAAAACGACTTACTTTCTCAGTATTTCTTACATAACCTCAAGTTTGGTAATAGGCGATACCTACGGTAAGCTACGCTAACGCACTTCATAAAGCGATCGCAATTTGAGGATATCCTGCCATTCTTGCTCTGTGAATGGTTGGGTAACTAGTTCTATACCAAAGTACTGTTTTGCTGTCTCTGTCAGTGTATCCACAATCTTGACTATCCAGCTATCCTGTTCCTGTGGGTTACAAAACGAGGTATTCCAAGGAGCGGGTTGTTCAAAGATTTCTTCAAATAAACCTTTGTCTGTAGACAAAATCATTGAACCGTGTTGCAGAATTGTATTTCTTCCCTTGCGTTGGGCGCTACCTATGAATTTACTTCCATCGGCGGTAACTAAGTCAGCCGCTGTTGCTGTGTTGAAGCAACTGGGATTGTGAATGTAACCCCGTCCAGCAGAACCATAATTTAACTCGACACCTAAGGTTTGCCAGCCCTGCATCAGAAAGTTACAGATGTTTTCATAGATACCCCAGCTTTTTGCTGTACTAGCTGAGGTAATCAGGGTATAGGTTAAGTCCCCTTGATGGAGAACAGCTCTACCTCCCGTTGGGCGACGAACTAAATCGAGTTCCTGTCCCTGGTAAATCAGATTATGCCACTGGGCAGGCCATTGTTTTTGCAGATGTCCCAGGGAGAGTGCGTAGGGATACCAGGTATAAAAACGCAAGGTAGGCGGATGTTGTCCGTCTTCGCATTGGTTGAACAACCAAGCATCGATCGCCATTTGCACTCCTCCTGATGTCTGAAGCATTGGGATGAAACGCCAGGTAGATGGTGACTCGGTTGCTAATTTTTTCATAGGTTGGGGACTGGGAAAATATTCCAAAATTTACTGTGGGTAAGAGCAGAATTCCATAATTTTTACGAGTGAAAACCCAATCCCCAATCCCAGCGTTGCATAAATGCGGGATGATTTTATCAGTTTTCCTTTGCGTCTTTGCGCCTTTGCGTGAGACATTCATCCCCTTATTCAGCAACGCCCCAATCCCTAATCCCCAGTCCCTTTTACAATTCGCTGCTGAGAAAATCAAATAACTGATGCGCCATTTCTAATTTAGAACAAGGTGCAATTTCTACTTGATTTCCTTGTATATCTAAAAATATCGCTTGATTATTATCACTGCCAAAACCACTATCCGGCTGATCGATGGGATTAGCAACGATCGCATCTAATTTTTTCTTCTGTAATTTTTCTAACGCAGGATTGACAATATCCCCAGTTTGTGCAGCAAAGCCAACTAATATCTGATGCGACTGTTTGAGTTCTGCTAATTTGGCGACTATATCGGGTACGGGTTCCAAGGGTAAAGCTTCGGGGAGCGATCGCTTGGGCAATTTTTCTGTACTATAATCTTTGGGTTTGACATCTGCCACGGCTGCTGACATGACAATGATATCAGCGCTGGCTAAATATTCCAGCATGGCGTGGTGCATTTGCTCTGCACTAATCACAGGAATTGCTTGCACTCCCAATGGTACTTCCCAATTGGCTGGAGTATGCACCAGAGTCACCCTTGCCCCTCGGTGGAGTGCGGCTTGGGCTAAAGCTAATCCCATTTTACCAGTAGAAGGATTGCCAATAAATCTCACTGGGTCAAGATATTCTCGCGTTCCCCCAGCACTGATTAAAACTCGTTTCCCGACTAAATCTCGTTTGCCTTGGGTGTATAGCAGCGATTGGATATAAGCCAGAATTTCTGGGGGTTCTGCCATCCTACCAGCACCAACGCGATCGCAAGCTAATAAACCTGATGCCGTATTCATGCCATGATATCGGCTATCAATCAATAGCTGTTGCCAATTTCGCTGCACCGATAGTTGTTCCCACATATCCGTATTCATCGCTGGTGCTAGCAGCACGGGACAAGTAGAAGCCAGCACGGTGTTTGTGAGTAAATTATCAGCCATACCGTAGGCTAATTTTGCTAAGGTATTAGCCGTTAAGGGGGCAATTACGATCGCATCTGCCCATTCACCCAACTCAATATGCAACGGGCGAGAGTGAGTTGCTTGCCAAAAGTCATCATCTGTGTATGCTTGATGGCGAGATAGAGTTGCGACAGTTAGAGGCGTGATAAATTCTTGTGCTGAACGGGTGAGGATGACTCGCACTTCCACCCCAGTTTTAAACAGCGTCGAAATCAGCTCACAAACTTTATAGGCGGCGATACCGCCACCTATAGCAACTAAAACCCTGTTCAATTTTGGATTAGTCATGGTAAAAAGTTAGGAGTAAGTAGTAACTTAGGAACAAGTAATGAATTTCTAACTCCTAACTCCAAACTCCTAACTCCTAACTCTCAACTAAGCTTCATCGTAGGGTTCCAAGTCCAACAGATAAATGTAGGGTTCTACTAACTCTGGACGCTGAAATGCGATCGCTCGTAGTAGATGCCAATCATTTAAACCCTCAAAAGCATTACTGTAATTATCCAGCTCCAGACGTGTAGCCAGTTCTTCGACTTCTGCCGCAGTCATGGCAGCAATTTCTTTCTTGGAAATGCTTAGAGTTATCATAATGCTTGCCCCTCCCTTATGCAGCATTCGCCTTGAGCATGGGTTAAGTTGCGCCCAATGCAACCACCCAATATATATTACTCATTAGAGGTCATTGATTTCGTGAAATTTTTCCGCATTTATACCAGAATTTATAAAAAATTCGTAATCTTGACTAAGCAATTGTGTTCACAACGAAGTTTCGTAGCACCTCTATCGTTTGTGGATCTATTTCATGCCCCGTATCAAATTCATGATATTCTACTGCCACTCCGACAGACTCTATAGTTTCTCGTGCCTTCCAGGCAGCTTGTAGTGGAACAACTTCGTCATATCTACCGTGGGTAATTACAGTTGGCGAAATCGTACCTTTAGCTGCTGTGACTGCATCAGGATGTAAATACCCGCTCATAACCACTAAACCGGCTAGGGGCAATTTCGATCCTACATCTAAAGTCATAGCCCCACCTTGAGAAAATCCACTCAAAATAGTCCGTGACAAAGGCACGCCAGTATTGCTTTCTATAGATTGCAAAAAATCTATTAGCAGTTGCCGACTTTCTGCCAACCCTTCATACATATTCTCTACCCTCAAGTCGTACCATGCCCTCCCTACAGGGGAATAGGGATAGGGAAAAGGTGCATTGGGTAATACAAACTGGTAATTAGGTAAATTGATAAAAGGCAACAAAGATGCTACATCTTCGGCATTAGCACCCCAACCATGCAAAGTGACAATTAAACCTGCGGGCGGTTGAGAATTGGCTGTGGGAACGTTAATAAATTGTAAAGACAGAAGTCTACTCCTAAAATCTGACTCTTTCTGTAGATTCTATCTAAAGTATTAGCAAGTGGATGCCACTTCGACAGAGACATCCACTTTATTGGCTAAAGTTTTTACCAAGGTACTGGTTGACCAAGATGAAAAAAGCCACCACTAGGACCATCGTCAGGGAGTATCGCTAACTCAACGCCGGTTTTCGCTCCTTCTGCGATATCTATCATTGCGCCTTCACCACCCAATTCAGTTTTCACCCAACCCGGATGAGCGCTATTAATCTTCACAGGAGTATTGCGTAACTCATGGGCTAAATGGATGGTAAAGGCGTTGACTGCTGCCTTAGAAGCATTGTAAGCAAATGGTTTAGAGTCATAAATTGGTGAATTGGGAGTAGCATGAAGTGTCAATGAGCCTTCAATACTAGAGATATTGACAATTCGACCACTAGGACTCTTTAAAATTAACGGTAGCAGTACTTGAGTCAGTTCCACCAACCCAAAAAAGTTGGTGTTGAATGTCTGCCGAATAATGTCTATTGAAACAGAACTGGCATCACTGATTAACCAATCGCCATCCAAAAACACACCTGCATTATTAATCAAAATGTCAAGTTTCCCAAAAGAGTCGCTAATCTGTTGAAAAGCAGACTGAATTTGAGTACTGTTAGTTACGTCAAGAGCGATCGCTTCAGCCGAGACTCCTTCATCATGCAACTTACTGACTGCCGTTTTTGCTGCTTCTAAATTCCGGGCTGCGATCAAAATCGTCAATCCATATTGTCCGAGTTGACGACTCATCTCCAGTCCTATACCCTTATTTGCACCAGTAATCAAGGCTACTTTATTCTTGAGTTCGCTATTTACCACTATTAGCCACTCCTATTGAATTGAGGATCTATGATGCATTTAAAAACACTATGTTTAAGCTTTGTTTAAGAATATGTTTTTAATTTTTTGAGAAATGTTCTTGCTTAGTAGCACAAGTTAATGGTAAAGGTTGAGAATACCAAAATTATTACAAAAACTTCCTGGTAAGTATTAAGGTGGAGGACTGAAGATTGAAAACTTTACCATTGCTGAAAGTTTCAGCATTAGCTCTAGCTTTAACACTCGGCTGGGGAATCGGGATAGCTGTAGACGCCCAAACAAAAACCCTGATAATCTATTCAGGTAGAGAGCAAAAACTGATTGGGCCTTTAATCGAAAAAGCTAAAAAAGACTTGAATAAAGATATTCAAGTACGTTATGGCGATACTGCGGAATTAGCGATCGCTCTTTTGGAAGAAGGCAAAAATAGCCGTGCGGACTTGTTTTTTGCTCAAGACGCTGGTGCTTTAGGCACTTTAGAGAAAAAACAACTCACACTACCAATTGCCCCCAAATTGCTGAACAAAGTTGATTCTCGCTTTCGTTCTGCCAAAGGGCATTGGCTGGGAATTTCCGGACGCGCTCGTGTAATTGACTACAACACAAAGCTAGTCAAACAAAGCGAATTACCGTCATCAATTTCGCAGTTAACACAACCAAAATGGCGCGGTAAAGTCGGCTGGGCACCAACAAACGGTTCATTTCAGTCATTTGTCACCGCCATGCGAGTCTTAGATGGAGACCAAAAGACGTTACAATGGCTCAAAGCTATGAAAGCCAATGGTGTCAAAGATTACGGGAAAAATTCCGCGATCGTTGAAGCTTTGGGACGGGGAGAAATTCACCTTGGTTTAGTGAACAATTACTACTTGTATCGCTTCAAAAAAGATAATGCTAACTTCCCTGTTGCTCATCACTATACCAAAAAAGATGCAGGATCGATAATTAATGTGGCAGGGGTAGCAATTACAAATACCACTGACCAAAAAGCTGATGCCGAAGCTTTGATTGATTACCTACTCAAACAGAGTTCCCAAAATTATTTTGCTCAAGAAACTAACGAATATCCTTTAGTAAAAGGAATTGCAGCACCATCAAAACAAGTGCCAATTAGCAAACTCAATCCGCCTAATGTGAGCTTAACAGACTTAGATGACTTACCCGGAACATTGAATTTATTACAACAGGCAGGAGTTTTGTAGGAATTGAAAGCGGTTCGCCCTCCCTTATTTCTCACATTAGCCGCAGCAGTGGTGGCAGTTGCGATCGCTCTGCCATTACTATATTTAGTAATTCGTACCACAGGCATTGGCGGGGAAGAATTATGGCAATTAATTTCTCGTCCCCGCAATGTCATGGTTTTTTTCAACAGTGCGGCTATGGCAGCAACGGTAACATTATTTTCTGCCTTAATTGCCATACCGTTGGCATTTTTAACAGTGCGGACAGACTTACCAGGAAGACGTTTTTGGTTAGTAGCAACAACATTACCCTTAGCGGTTCCGAGTTATGTAGGCAGTTTTGCGCTCATAGCAACATTGGCACCACGGGGTAGCTTTTTACAGTTATTACTGCAACCATTAGGAGTAGAAGAATTACCTTCTATTTATGGTTTTCCGGGGACAGTTTTGGCAATTACTTTGTTTACCTATCCCTACATGCTGCTGAGTGTACGTTCAGCCTTACAAGGTATCGATCCATCTTTAGAAGAAGCAGCTAGAAGTTTAGGTTATGGTAGCAGAGAAACCTTTTTTCGGGTAGTTTTACCGCAGTTGAAACCATCAATAATTGCAGGTGGATTATTAGTTGCTTTGTATGCGTTGCGTGACTTTGGTACACCTTCACTGATGCGGTTTGATGCCTTTACCAGAGCAATTTTTTTGCAATATAAAGCTAGTTTTAATCGCAACTCAGCCGCAGCTTTATCATTGATGTTGGTGATACTGGTGTTGGGTATTTTGTGGTTAGAATATAGAATGCGATCGCGTGCTGCATATTATAGTCGTGGTTCCGCTTCCCTGCGTCCACTAAAAATTGCCAAATTGGGAATTTGGAAATGGCCAGCTTTCATTTTTTGTCTGCTAATTACTAGCTTGGGTGTAGTTTTGCCAGTAGGTATTACCCTATTTTGGTTAATTCGTGGATTTAACAGTGGCTACACTTTCCCTAACTTATTCCCCACCATTCTCAACTCCATTGGTGCAGCTGGACTAGCGGCTTTAGCTACCACTATCTTTGCCCTACCAGTTGCAATTTTAGCAGTCAGATTTCCTAATAAAATCACCGCCATAATTGAACGCTGTTCATATATAGGTTTTGGAGTTCCAGGAATCGTGGTTGCTTTATCTTTGGTATTTTTTGGTGCCAACTATTTGCCAATGCTGTACCAAACTTTACCCATGCTGATATTTGCATATTTAGTGTTATTTTTACCGCAGTCAGTGGGAACAGTCCGCAGTTCACTTTTACAATTAAATCCCCAAATAGAAGAATCAGCACGCAGCTTAGGTAGGAATGCTTGGCAAACTTTAAGAGAAGTTACCCTGCCATTAGTACAACCGGGAATTTTAAGTGGTGCAGTGCTAGTATTTTTGACAGCAATTAAAGAACTACCCGCTACGATACTATTAGCACCTATTGGGTTTACCACCTTAGCAATGCAAATTTGGCAAGCCACAGAAAATGTAGATTTTGCCGATGCAGCCGCGTCCTCATTAGCCATGTTGGTAGTCTCTATCGGCTCAACCTTATTAGTCTTATCTCAAGAAAACGTCAAAAAAGAGAAAACTATCAATCAAACACAAATACAAACAAAATTCTAGATTTAGATATCTTGCAGAAATATTTTTTATCTCGCGCAAAGGCGCAAAGGCGCAAAGAAGAGGTAGATGCTAATACCATTTCACACAAAATTAGATTCAGGTCTATTGACACTCACTTTGTTCATAATATCTTTTGCAAAAGTCTTTCTTTTCATCCTCTTCTTTGCGCCTTTGCGCCTTTGCGTGAGACTAAATTTATACTTTTAATCAGCAACGTCAAAATCTCTTTTCTAACCCCTCTTTTATGCAACAATTAATTCTCCACTTACAGAATGTCACCAAGCAGTTTGCAGAAAATTCTTTTCCTGCTGTAGACAACATATCTTTGACATTACAACAAGGAGATATATTAGGATTGCTGGGTCCCTCTGGTTGTGGTAAAACAACATTGTTGCGATTAATTGCCGGTTTTGAACGGCTGCAAACAGGAGAAATTAAAATTGGAGAACAAATAGTTTGTAACACTTCTATTTGCATCCCAGCCGAACAGCGCGATATTGGCATTGTTTTTCAAGATTATGCACTGTTTCCCCATCTCAATGTGGTAGAAAATGTGGGCTTTGGGTTGAAACATCTCCCTAAACAACAAATACAAAAACGTGTAGCTGAAGTCTTGGCGCTAGTGAGACTCGAAGGCTTAGAAAAACGTTATCCTTACGAACTCTCAGGTGGACAGCAGCAAAGAGTTGCCCTCGCCCGCGCTTTGGCACCCCAACCCCAACTCATGCTTTTAGATGAACCCTTAAGCAATCTTGATATCCAAGTTAGGCTACGCTTGCGAGAAGAAGTGCGAGATATTCTCAAAGCAGCAGGTACTTCAGCAATTTTTGTTACCCACGACCAAGAAGAAGCATTAGCTATTTCAGATATAGTAGGTGTCATGCGCCAAGGACACTTAGAACAACTAGGGACACCAGAAGAAATTTATACTCATCCAGCATCAAGATTCGTCGCCGAATTTGTGACTCAAGCTAATTTCCTTCCTGCCCATCGTCAAGGGAATTTATGGGAAACAGAAATCGGTAGTTTTGAGTTAGCAGCGAATCACACCGAAGACGCTGGTGAAATCATGATTCGTCAAGAAGATTTTATTTTAAAGCCAGCCAATGATGCGCCTGTAGTCGTTCGCACCCGGCGGTTTTTAGGACGTGAGTACCAATATTGTTTGCAAACTCTCTCTGGGAAAGAACTCCATGCGCGGACGCTAGCTAATGTAGTTTTACCTGTGGGTACAAGAGTGGAGTTATCTATTGCCAGCGAGAGTGTAAAAGTTTTTCCCCAATAGATTATAGATTTTGAGTTCTCAAACAATAATTAATCACTTTAATTTATTATTTCTGATTCACAATAGAAAAAATTTATTTACCAAAACGGTAAAGCATCAGTTGATATGATATGTTCTCTGGACATAGCAAATTTGTTTACCAAAATGGTAAACTTGTATTAGTCTAGTAACGCATGAAAATCACTTTCGCTGACAGCAAACTGCAAAATCTATGCGAGCAAGAAAAACTAGCGAAAACAAAATTGGGTGCAAAGTGTGCCAAGAAATTGGAAGGCCGGTTAGCTGACCTTGCTGCTGTTGGTTGTGTCAAAGAATTAGTTGCAGGTCGTCCTCATCCCTTAAAAGGAAATAGAGCAGGTGAATTTGCCGTATACCTGGAGGGCGGTAAACGACTTGTATTTCAGCCTGATAACGACCCCATCCCTCTTACCGAAGATGGAAGCATTGATTGGTCAAAAGTTACTGCTGTTTGTATTGAATTCAATTGGAGATTACCATGACTAAGACAACCCGGCCTTTTACTCCAGATTGGGTTTCTCCCCCTGGTGATACCATCGCCGATATATTAGAAGAACGTGATTGGACACAAGCAGAGTTAGCAGAACGTTTAGGCTACAGCACGAAACACATCAGCCTGCTTATTAATGGTAAAGCACCTATCAATGAAGAAACAGCACTGAAGCTAGAACGAGTTTTGGTGAGTACAGCAGCATTTTGGCTCAAGCGTGAAGCTAAATACCGCGCGGCTTTGGCACGGATAGAAGAGGAAAACCGCTTAAAAGAATGGACATCTTGGTTAGATCAGTTACCAGTCAAAGAATTGATGAACCAAGGTGTAATTCCTAAGTACAAGTCACCGCAAAAAAGGGTCGGAAATAGAGGAAGATATTTTTTGTAGGGTGGCAAAAAAATCACATATGCAGGGACGTAGCTCAAATATCCAGGTTGAAATGACAGGTGAGCAACA
>JAESFX010000369.1_pt1 | contig 14683 bp, 13 predicted proteins | sample 9269501 | NCBI WGS metagenome assembly JAESFX01 (sample SAMN14515570, study PRJNA621655) | algae metagenome | isolation source: Desmonostoc geniculatum HA4340-LM1 and co-occurring heterotrophs from cave... | place: USA: Maniniholo cave, Kauai, Hawaii | collected 2009-07-28
ATATTTCTACACAGACAGTTAAAAACTACATTGCACAACAACGAAGCTGACTGGTAGGCTAAAGCCTACGAAATAGCTTTCATCCCTGGGCTAAAGCCACAGGGTTTTCAGCATATCCTTTATAAATAATACCAATTCAATTAATGATTGCAACACATTCTTGGATGAAGACGCGATGAATCGCGTCTCTACAAATGGTCTATTTGTCACATTCTTTTTTAAAATTGGTATAACTACTCGCTCCTAACTTCTAACTCCTCACTCAGGACTATTTCGGTGATTCTTGAAGCTGAACTTCTGTATCAGGAACCAAACTAAGGTTAGCTAGGTTAAGTAGCACCATCGTAGTCGTAGTATTGGGCTGGAAACCAATCTTTTTATAGAATTGCTGTTGGTGAGTAGTCATCAGATAAACGCGCTCAACCCATCTCATGCGGGGGTGGCTCAAAAGATTTTCCACTAAATTGCTTCCCAAACCAATATTTCGATACTCTGGATGAATCACAACATCCCAAATCGTAGCGCGATATATACCATCAGATGTTGCTCTAGCAAAGCCAATAAGTCGCTCACTCTCGTTATCCCAAACAGAAATCACTGGCTCACTGTTGGCAATGGCTATACTTAAATCCTCAATACTGCGGCCTTTTGCCCAGAAAGCTGAAATGTTTAACAGTTCTTGGAGTTGGTAAAGGTCAATTTCAGATTTGCGATCGCTAAATTCAATTTGAGGATTGTTCATGTATGGCACTCACTTTGGCTGTATCTTAAGCTATTGCTAAGTCATATTTTGCTAGAAATTGCTGGACGTGTATATGTATATGCAACGATTTTCTGGCTTGACTCAGCTAGGGCAATATTTAACGGTATCGCGGGAGTCCCCACCAGAAGACTCTTAGTAGGGTGGGGAGGGAGAGCAGGTAATGAGCTAACAAACCCATTTCCACAAAGGATGAGTTGGTCCTTGCTGACGTATGCGATAAACTTGTTTTTCTAAACGTTGTTTTTCTTCCTCTGGTAATCCCAGTAAGATATTGCGACTTTGCCAAACTAATACGGCTGCGGTCATTCCGATACAAAACGCTAAACCAAAGGTAGACAATGGATGATAGAAGAGTCCATATCGCACTGCTACCCAAGTAAAATATTGTTGCCATAGAGAAATTTCTCTACGTAAATCCCACAGGCAAATAGGCGCAATGGTGAGCCATAAACAGCTCACAAACAACCATCGACCATATACGTGAAGCTGGTATAGCCTTTCTACTTGTTGAGCAAATGATGGGTCAGTTGTCATTTGTCCTTGGTCATTTGTCATTGGTTATTTCTCCCCATCTCCTCATATCCCCATACCCAATTCCCAATGACTAATTCCCAGCAGATGTATCAATTGACTCAGCATTAACTACTGCTTGAGATTGACCGTTGCGTTCTCGCCACAAAGTTAAGAGAGTACTGGCGATGAAAATACTTGAATATGCCCCCATCGTAAAGCCAATAATTAGAGCTAAGGCAAAGTTTTTCAGTGTTTCTCCCCCAAACAGAAAGATTGCAAGTAATGTTAGTAATGTTGTTAGAGTTGTGTTGATAGACCTTGCTAGGGTTTGGTTTACGGCATCATCCACAATGTCAGCGATCGCTCGGTCGGGATTAATTGTCAGGGTTTCTCGAATGCGATCGTAAATCACCACTGTATCGTTGACTGAAAAACCTGTAATCGTCAGTAGAGCAACGATAAATAAGCTATCGACTTCAGTACCCAATACTAAACCCAAAATCGAAAAAATCCCTGCGGTAATCAACACATCATGAAATAGAGCAACGATCGCAAACACCGCATAATCCAGCTGGAAACGAAAGCTCAAGTAAATAATGATACCCGCAAACGAAACTATCAGAGCTATTACCCCAGACCTAAACAGCTCTGCTCCCAGAGTCGGACCAACGGTATCAAATTGATTTTTTTGTTCGTCAAAAGTACCAATTTTTTCGCTTAAGGCATTTTGCAAGTTGGTACGCTGGTCGCGATCCAAGCTTTTTGTGCGAATTAATATACCATTTTCTGCACCAGTGCCTTTGTCAGCGACAATTTGGATGCTGCTATCGCCAAGTCCCTGAGTTTTAGCAACTTCTCGAACAACATTGATATCAATGGGCTGGTCGCAGTTACCAGGTTTTGTGCAATCTCGTTCAAACTGTAATCGTGTACCACCGACAAAATCCAAACTGGGACGTAGGGGTGCTTTGATGTCGGGGTTTTGCCAAGAAATCACCATTGAGATGATACCAGCCAGGATGATGCCAACAGAAATAGCCCACCACAGCGATCGCGATTTGTTAATACTCAGTTTCATTGAGACACCTCTGCCTTATTCGATGTTGGCAGGTTGGGAGAGAAAAGTTCTGGTTTCCGCAGTGCGGGAATTGTATATGCTAAAAACATCAAGGTGCGAGTACAAGTAATAGCACTAAACATACTCACTGCTACGCCCAAAGCCAAAGTTAGAGCGAAGCCTTTTACCAAGCCAGCCCCTAGCCAGAATAGCGCAGCACAGGCAATAACTGTGGTAACGTTGCCGTCTAAAATACTGGAAAAGGCGCGGTAAAAGCCAGATTCTATAGAACGATATAGGGATTTGCCTGCTTGCAATTCTTCCCGCGTCCGCTCAAAAATGAGTACATTGGCATCCACCGCCATGCCAATACTGAGAATAAAACCAGCAATTCCTGGCAGAGTCAGGGTGATACCCAACAAAGCAAAAGAAGCCCAGGTCAACAAGGCGTAGATCAATAGTGCTATATCAGCAATCAGTCCTGGTAGTCTATAGTACACCACCATAAATATTAATACTAAAGCTAGACCACCGATACCAGCATAAATACTGCTAGTGATGCTGTCTTTACCTAAAGTTGCCCCAACAGTACGAATTTCTGCAATTTCCACTGGTACGGGTAATGCACCACCACGTAGCTGTACACCCAAGTCATTAGCTTGTTGTGCAGTAAACCGCCCTGTAATCACGGCTGAACCACCAGTAATACCAGTTGCGGCAAATTCTATACCTACGGTAGGAGCGCTGATCAGTTCATTGTCGAGAAAAACACCAATACTACGCCCAGTACCGGCAAGGTTTTTTGTCAGTTGGGCAAAGAGTTCACCACCCTTTTGGTCGAAGCGAATGGCAACATTCCAATTGTTACCTTGAGTGGGTTCGCCATAGGCATCCTTGAGGTATTTGCCAATTAGGGGAGGATTGGTGCTTTCAAACAATTCAGCGATCGCTTGATTATTTTTCTGTAAATCTTCTTGATTTTTGGCAATTGCTGCTTTATCTTTGCTTTTTCTCAACTCTTCTTGCTTTGCCTTCAATTCAGCTCGTGATGTTTGGAAAGCTAACAGTTGAGTTTCTGTGTTCGGCTTTTGCGTCCGGAATTCTAACTGCGCCGTACCTCCCAGCACCCGTTCAGCTTGCTCTGGGTCGTTGACTCCTGGGAGTTGCACCAATATTTTATCTTTGCCGACTGTTTGGATCACCGGCTCAGAAACACCCAGACCATTAATCCGACCTTCGACAACTTTCTTCACACCTTCCAATTCTCGTTCGGTGATTTGGGGAATTTCCGCTGTTGGTTTCACCTGAATTGTTAGCTGTGAACCTCCCCGCAAGTCAAGTCCAAGAGGTATCGGAATCGTAGCAATCACCGTGATAGCGGCGATTACCAGCACTAAAATCAAGATTAATAGCGATCGCTGTCTTTGCATACCATAACTCGCAACTGACAAAGGCTATAATAGCGCTCTTTTATGCAGTTATGAGTTAGGAGTTGGGAGTTAGGAGTTATGAGTTAGGAGTTGGGAGTCGAGAGTTGGGAGTCGGGAGTTGGGAGTTGGGAGTTGGGAGTTATGGATTGGGAGCTAGGAGTTGGGAGTTGGGAGTCGGGAGTTGGGAGTTGGGAGTTATGAGTTAGGAGTCGAAAGTTGGAGTTTGAAGTTAAAACTCAACTTTCAAATTTTTAACTCCTCACTCCTCACTCCTAACTCCTCACTCCTCACTCCTAACTTCTAACTCCTAACTGTTAAACCCGCAACGCTACCATTTTTTCCACAGCTTCCACTATTTGTTCTGGCTGGACAATTGTCAGTCGCTCCAGATTGCCGTTATATGGTGTGGGGATATCTTGGGAAGAAAGCCGCAGTACTGGGGCATCCAATTCATCGAATAAGCGATCGTTAATTGAAGCGATGACTTCTGCCCCTATACCCGCAGTTCGCATGGATTCTTCCACAACAATGACTTTATGGGTTTTTCTTACTGATGCACCAATGGTATCAAAATCTAATGGTTTGAGGGATATTAAATCAATAACTTCTGGATCGTATCCTTGTTTTTCAAGAGTTTTTACTGCTTGCAGCACATGATGGCGCATCCGAGAATAAGTGATAATTGTGACATCTTTTCCTTGACGCACAAGCTCTGCTTTATCTAGGGGGAGCAGGTATTCTTCTTCTGGTAAGTCTTCTTTTAAGTTGTAAAGCAGAACGTGTTCAAAGAACAACACCGGATTATCATCGCGGATGGCGGATTTTAGTAGTCCTTTAGCGTTTCTGGGTGTGGAACAGGCAACAATCTTCAACCCCGGCACTGCTTGGAAGTAGGTTTCTAGTCGTTGGGAATGTTCAGCACCTAGCTGCCGTCCCACACCTCCAGGACCGCGAATTACCATCGGAATTTTGAAGTTTCCGCCAGAAGTATAGCGCAGCATCCCCGCGTTGTTGGATATTTGATTGAACGCTAGGAGTAAGAATCCCATGTTCATACCTTCGATGATGGGGCGCAATCCAGTCATGGCTGCTCCCACTGCCATCCCAGTAAAGCTATTTTCGGCGATGGGGGTGTCTAGAATTCGGAGTTCGCCATACTTTTGGTACAGGTCTTTGGTAACTTTGTAGGAGCCGCCGTAGTGTCCTACGTCTTCACCGAGAACAAATACGCTCGAGTCACGCGCCATTTCTTCATCAATGGCTTCACGCAAGGCGTTGAAGAATAGTGTTTCTGCCATTTAGACCTTTAGTACGATTATGGTTTTAGAATTTTATCGTGTGGTTGTGGCAAATACCGTGAGCGATCGCACTAGTTAGAGTTTGAATTGTTTAAACGAACCGCCCCAGGCATAAACCCTAAGAATTGCTAAAAAGTTTCTTTGTTGATTGTTTGTGATTTCTCATCTCCTGTGCTGTCTGTTTAATTGCTATTTTCCCCTTAACCAGGGAATAATCGTCGAGACAACTATATCAAAGTTGTTACCCGATTCAACAATTACCGTATATTTACGGTAGTATATGTCTCGGAAATCAGCCATTAAACAGATCGGGTAACAGTGCTGATTTTTTAAACATCAGGTGTGAGAAAATTTATCAACCAAGATCAAAATCCCTATGTTTGCAGCAGTCGTAGAAGCGCAACTGTCTTCACTGGAGTATAATCAAGCGTCAAACTTTAACTTCATAACAGAGGCAGAATGAGTAGCTAATGGTTAAATGCCTGACAAGTAATGCTTTACCATCAGCTTAGCGCACCAATACCTGAGAAACATTAGGTTACCAAGACAGCTAGCGAACCCTAGATTAGGAGTTGCGAATCAATAAATCTACACTCCTAAGTTAGATTTTATCAAGAAGAATTCAGAATTCAGGAGTCAGAATTCAGTATAGATTTTGTCTGACTAGTTAAAACCGAACTTTGCCCTGTTTGCTAACGTCCCTTCATACGCGAAACAATGTTCTCTGATTCTTTAATTATTCTGACTCCTGAATTCTTCTTAGCAAGTTATCAGCTACAAACTGGAGAATCAGTTACTTGAGATACTTGAGTGTCTGGAAAGCGTCTTGGTCTGCCTGGTTTGCGTTTATGTCGCTGATTAATTGACTTTTCACTTGCCGCTGCCAACTCTTCAGGTGTACATTTGAACAGACGCAAAGCATCTAAATATTTTTTTGGCGTCATTGTCGGTTCAGTACGCCCAGCTTCCCAGTTACGAACACTGGTTTCACTAATTGCAAGCCTGAAGGCAACCTCCGCACGGCTAAGACCAGCACGCTCTCTCAGGACTTGCATATCCATATCCCATGCTCCCCTCGAAAATATTGAAATCTTTTATTAAATCAATTGACATTAAATGGCAATTGAGAAAAATTCATTAACTATATTCTTTTATAAGCGATCGCGTCCCTTTGTTGCAAACAAGTGAATCTCGTATTTATGTATTATCACGTAGGCAATATACATAAAATGTGTTTAAACACTTCACAATTGAAAGATGCTAACCTAACTATAATCAATTAGGTCAGAGTAAAAAATCTGTTGTAGTAATCAATACGGTTGCCAATTTAAGAGGGTTCAACGCCTGTAGAAACGGGATGAATACGACCTAAAGCAGTAAGCTTGGCAAAAATCTTGGTTAATAAAATAGGCTCAGAGTAATAATTTAAATATGCCTACTGTAGAACAATTGAAAACGTTGTTTATCTTAACTTTTTGGGCTACTAAAATGTATTTACCTGTGTTTTTAGTGCGAATCGATGAACGAACAAAAAATATTGTAATTCTTGCTGGTGAAGAAAATGAAATTATAATTTACCTAGACGGGAAGTGGAGATACGTATGAATAAACCAGATTTTCTAACAATGCCCCGTGCCCAATTGCGTCAATATATCCTTGACCACAGAGAAGATGATGAAGCTTTTCAAATTTATTTAGATAGATTTACCTCTGAAGATGCTGTAATCTTTCCTGCGCCGCAGTCAATAGATGATTTAGAAAACTTCCCAGAGTTACATCAACAGAACCTAGAAAGACTACGAAAGCAAACTTAAGCGATCGCAACCTTCCAACAAAATTTTATCAGCGATCGCTTTGTTACAGTTTGAACGTTTTGATAAATCCGTTGGTGCATCTTGCAGCATATGTTCAGCATGACAATTTCCCCTATGCAGGATGCAGGGGGGTTTTGTTATTGTTGGGTTGTTCATAACTCGCTACCGCTACGCTAACGCCGCAACCAGTTAAAATTTGTTTCAATTTCGCGCTAGCCCAAGCTATAAACAAAGAATCTCACATCTAGACACCAAAACACAACTTTGCATCTTTACGCCTCTGTGTGAGATTTCCCTCTAAATTAGTATTTAGTATGCCCACCCTACTTTAACCATCGCGCTGCATCTTTAGCATGGTAAGTCAAAATCAAATCTGCCCCGGCGCGTTTAAACCCAGTTAAAGTTTCCAAAACCACCCGTTCCTCATCAACCCAACCATTGAGAGCCGCAGCTTTAATCATCGAATACTCACCGGAAACATTGTAAGCCGCGACAGGTAAGTTACTCGCTTCCTTCACCCGCCAGATAATATCCATGTATGCCAAGGCTGGCTTAACCATGAGCATATCAGCACCTTCAGCAATATCCAATTCAATCTCTTTAATTGCTTCGCGGCTATTACCTGGGTCCATTTGGTAAGTTCTTCTGTCTCCAAATTGTGGCGTCGAGTCTGCTGCATCCCGAAATGGTCCATAATAAGCCGAAGCATACTTAGCAGCATAGGACAAAATCGGCGTGTCTTGGAATCCAGCTTCATCCAAACCCTGACGAATTGCTTGCACAAAACCATCCATCATTCCCGAAGGTGCAATGATATCAGCACCAGCGTTTGCTTGAGAAACTGCTGTTTTTTTCAACAATTCCAAGGTTGGGTCATTTAAAACCCGTCCTGTCAAATCACCAACTTGCAGATAACCACAATGGCCGTGACTGGTATACTCACACAAACAAGTATCAGCAACTACAATCAGATCTGGTACTGCTGCTTTTACCGCAGTTGCAGCTTTTTGGACAATACCGCAATCATGCCAAGCGCCAGTAGCATCCACATCTTTATCAGCCGGAATACCAAATAGAATGATGGCAGGAATTCCTAAGTCAAAAACTTCTTTTGCCTCTTCGACGATTTTATCTACTGAAAGTTGGTAGACTCCAGGCATCGATTTTACTTCGTTAGCGATTCCTTCACCCGGTACGGCAAATAGTGGGTAAATGAAATCGCTTGTTGTCAAAACAGTTTCACGAACCATCCGGCGCAGTTGGGGATGGGTACGCAGACGGCGGGGGCGATGTAGAGGAAACATAAAATTTTATGAAGAAAAACAACGCAAATGGACACAAAACAAAGCGTCACAAAAGCAGGCTAAAACTTTCCTGCTGTCAGACAGACTACAAACAGTGCTTAACTGACCATTGCCCTACTCTTAATCAAGCTGTGGGGCAATTTTGTATTTTACAGCTTCGTTGTCACCTATCTGACGAACTCAAAAAACAATATAAAAAATGGGCATTGGGCATTGGGCATTGTATCCATAAACAATAAACAATTCAAAATTCACAATTGAAAATTGTCAGACCCTCTGTTGGCAAAATCCTGGTTATTAGTTGTGTATAAACTAAAGGGACAACAGCAAAATAAAATAACCTACAATTATCAATCCCCGATGCCCGATGCCCAATGCCCATCATTTATGCTAAAACACTCTTAAAATAAAGGGATAGCGGAACGGTGTATCAGGATTGCTAAAAACGTGGGTGAGTGCCCAGATTGTTAGTCCCCAGTGCAACAAATACCCAATACCTGCTAGTGGACCAAGTAACAATAGTGGTAAGACCAACCAACCGAATAGGAAAAACAGCGCTCCTAGAATCACTCCATAGAACCAGACATTAAAGTGGAAATTGATCGATTCTTTGGCGTTTTCTTTAACAACAGGATCGTCAGATACTAATAGTATGGCAATAGGTATACCTACAGATACAACAGCCGTGCTGAAAAAAATGGCTGCATGAGACAAGGCGGATAAAAGCTTTCGCTTGTCTGTGTCGTACATTCCTTTCTCCTAATTTAGTCAAATTGTTGATTATATTACGACCCTATCACGAGCATCGTTGTCTTAAGATTAAAAGACTTCCCAAAGTCGAAAAAAATTAAGTTAAGTTACAAACAAATACAGTTATGTCAATTGAACTTGAGTCGGAACTCGATCGCGCAGTTGAACTTCGCCGCAACTTTGCAATTATATCTCACCCCGATGCTGGTAAAACTACACTGACAGAAAAGCTACTGCTATACGGAGGTGCAATTCACGAAGCTGGGGCGGTGAAGGCACGACGGGCACAACGCAAGGCCACGTCAGACTGGATGGCTATGGAACAACAACGTGGTATTTCCATTACTTCTACGGTGTTGCAGTTTGCATACCGGGACTGTCAAATAAATTTATTAGACACACCGGGACACCAAGATTTCAGTGAAGATACTTATCGCACCCTTGCCGCTGCCGATAATGCAGTGATGCTGATTGATGCCGCAAAAGGTTTGGAACCCCAAACCCGTAAATTGTTTGAAGTGTGTAAGCTGCGGGGTATCCCGATTTTTACATTTGTCAACAAGCTCGATCGCCCAGGAAGAGAACCTCTAGAACTGTTAGATGAAATTGAGCAAGAATTGAAGTTGCAAACCTATGCGGTAAACTGGCCGATTGGCATGGGCGATCGCTTTAAAGGTGTTTTTGACCGACACAAGCAACAAATTCACCTGTTTGAGCGCAGCGCCCACGGTAGCCGAGAAGCCCGTGATACGATAGTAGAATTAGGCGATCCGAGAATAGAACAGCTGCTAGAACAAGACCTGTACTATCAACTGAAAAACGATCTAGAACTGTTAGAAGGAGTTGGACCAGAGCTAGATTTGCAGTTGGTACATGATGGCAAAATGACGCCAGTGTTCTTTGGTAGCGCCATGACAAACTTTGGGGTAGAGTTATTCCTCAAGTACTTCCTAGACTATGCCCTCAAACCCGGTTCTCATGTCAGCAGTGTTGGCGAAGTTCCACCTACATACCCAGACTTTTCTGGGTTTGTGTTCAAACTCCAAGCAAACATGGACCCGAAACACCGCGATCGCGTCGCATTTGTCCGGGTCTGCACTGGTAAGTTTGAAAAAGATATGATGGTGAATCACGCTCGCACTGGTAAACTTGTCCGTCTATCCCGTCCGCAAAAACTCTTTGCTCAGGAGAGGGAATCGATTGATGAGGCTTATCCCGGCGATGTGATCGGTTTGAACAATCCCGGTGTTTTTGCGATCGGGGATACAATTTACACGGGGCAAAAGCTGGAATATGAAGGGATTCCGTATTTTTCGCCGGAACTGTTTGCAACTCTCAGGAATCCCAACCCCTCGAAGTTTAAGCAATTCCAAAAAGGTGTTGCGGAATTGCGCGAAGAAGGTGCTGTGCAAATTATGTATTCAATTGATGAAGCCAAGCGCGATCCAATTTTAGCGGCGGTGGGTCAGTTGCAATTTGAGGTGGTGCAGTTTCGCTTACAAAATGAGTATGGTGTAGAAACCATACTAGATGTATTACCCTACAGTGTCGCCCGTTGGGTTGAAGGTGGTTGGGAAGCATTAAATAAAGTGGGACGTTTATTCAATACCACTACAGTCAAAGATAGTATGGGACGCCCAGTGTTGCTATTCCGGAATGAATGGAATTGCCAACAATTAGAGGGTGACCATCCAGAGTTGAAATTAAGCGCGATCGCCCCAGTATTTTCTAGTCAACAAGCAGTGGAGGAATGAAGAAGAATTCTGAATTCTGAATTCTGGATTCTGACTCCTGAATTCAGAATTCAGGAATATTTCAGTGGGAATTCCAGTCCTGGGCTGATTGAAGACGACCAAGTAGAAAATTTAATGGGGTCTTAAACTCACTTAATGCATCCGCCAATAGTACAAAATTAAATTCTGAGTTCTGAATTCTGAATTCTGAATTCTGAATCAATCCAAAATCCAAAATCCAAAATTGTTGAATTTGTATGCCTTCACATGCCAAATCGTCTTTGGAGGCTGGTTTAGTTGCCCTCAAGCAGGGAAATTACCAAACAGCGATCGCTCATTTAGAACCTCTTGCTAGCAGTGAAAGTAATGCCACTGCTAACTTACAAGCAAGGGTTGGTTTAGTGATGGCTTATGCCCGTACTGGCGAAGTCTCTAAAGCGATCGCCTTTTGCCAAAATCTCATTGAGAGTAACAATCCCCAAGTTCAAGAGTGGGCAACACGCGCTCTCGAACACTTGACAAAACGTCAAAAACCTGAACCAGAATCAAAAAATGCCGAAACTGGATTTGTTGCCTTTGATAATTCACCCCCAAATACTCCCACATCAGAGGAGAAGCCAAAAGATGAAGTAACAGAAACCAAGAGCCAGAATATCCCAACGATGGTGCCACTAGCTAAACTCAAAGCTACTGTCACACCACCGCCTCCACCGCCCCCCCTCAATGGCTTCATGGGTTCTGTCACCCGCACCCAAGCCAAACTCTTCGGTGTTATTTATTGGCGACAAGCACAACGCGCCAGGGCATGGCAACCCCTACGTAAGCCAAAATTAATCCCGTTACGGCTCCTGGGGGCAGGAACATTCATCGCCCTGTTTTGGGTGATGCGAGAAATCCTCAAGTTAATGTTGGGATTCATCAACCAAGCTTTAGTTAAACTGCCTTACGTGGAACCAGTGCAGTTTTTATACAACGATCCTACCCGATTGTTGCTAATAGCGTTGGTGATTTTAATGGGGATATCACCTTGGTTGCTCGATTTGCTACTGGCAAATTTGTATGGTCAACGAGAACTCACTAAAGATGTATTGAATGGCCGTAGTCGGGAAGCCGTTCGGATTTTACAACGTTGTTGTCAACAACGGCACTGGCCGTTACCCAAACTGCGAATTTTGCCAATGGCTGCACCAATTATTCTCACCTACGGTAGTTTACCACGGAATGCGAGGATTGTAGTTAGTCAAGGATTGTTAGAACAACTAGCAGATGATGAAATTGCCATCATTTACGCCACCCAGCTAGGACATATTGCTCATTGGGATTTTGTTGTCATGTCTTTGGTGTTGCTGGTGACACTACCAATTTATAAGGTATATCAGCAAGTATCAAACTTGGGTGACAGCATATCAGGAAAAGTTTGGCGCTTGCCGGTGACAATTCTGGCTAGTCTGATTTATGGAGTTTGGTGTTTGCTAACTGGGACTGCATTGTGGTTGTCGCGGTTGCGGCTTTATTATAGCGATCGCACCGCAGCTGAAATTACAGGTAATCCCAATGCTTTGATTCGTGCCTTGCTCAAAATTGCCATTGGAATTGCAACTGATATCGAAAAACAAGAATACACCAGTTGGCAGTTGGAAAGCTTAAATCTCGTCGCACCAATCAGTCATCAACAAAGCCTTTCTTTAGGGACTATTGCCAGTCATCTTTCTTTTGAATCTTTTTTGAAATGGGATATTGTCAATCCCTATGGTCGATGGTTTACGATTAATAATAGCCATCCTTTAGTGGGCGATCGCATCGAACGCCTCTGCCAAATAGCCCGTCACTGGCATCTAGACACCGAATTACATTTCCCTAGAGAACAACCATTAGAAGCTAGGCGTCAGTCTTTTCTATTACAAATCGCTCCCTGGTTGGGAATTCCTCTAGGAGTTCTGTTTGCAGGTTTGGTGTGGGTAGCGTGGCAATTAGCATTCGCGCTCAAATTTTTAAATCTCAAATGGATCTATGAGGATTGGTCTTTCATTACAGGCTGCCTTTTGATTGGCTTTAGCATCGGTACAGTGATCCGGATTAATTCTTTCTTTCCCGATATTAAACCTGGCACTGTGGAAACTGATGACGGTTTGCCCAACTTGTTAGCAGACTCTTATGCCTTACCCATTGACAGCATCAGCGTCCGCCTTGTGGGCAAATTATTAGGTCGTCAAGGCACTAGCAACTCCCTAGCCCAAGATTTAATCTTACAATCAAGCGCGGGCTTAGTGAAATTACATCACGTTTCTTGGCTGGGACAATCAGTCAATCATCAGGATTTGATTGGTAGGCAAATTATCGTCACAGGTTGGTTTCGGCGAGGAGCAACACCTTGGATTGACATTCAAACCCTAGAAACTCAAAGTGGTAAAGCCGTTCATAGCCCTCATCCCATTTGGTCTACTGCTTTAGCAGTTGCAGCCCAGGCTTGGGGTGCATACGTTTTTCTCACTGGTTAGTCATTAGTCATTGGTCATTAGTCATTTGCTTTGGACAACGGACAGCTGACAAAGGACAAATGACAAGCCAAAATGTAAACAAAAGTTGCAGGTTTTATTCCCAAGTGTTACATTTATTTACACAAACAATAGCAACCGACATAACTCAGCCTCATAGCTCTGCGATGAATTCGGATGCTTTTTCCCCTCTCCATACCTTTTCATCCTCCCAACACAGCAGCAAATCAACCAGCCACTGGCTGGTTTTTGTTTCCAAAAATCCTGTCTTGAATAAAAAATGTGTTTTATGCTACGATGCAACAATACTAAAGTCGAAAGTGTGTGCGCTAAACTAGCTAGGTAGAAAATACCGTGGTAATGTAAAGGATGGTATTTTATTCTGCTAAAAAAGGCATTAAAGAAAGCGTGTACTTTGGCAGATAGTAGGCTATTAAATTTACAATTCTTAGAATTAAGGTGTTATTAGCTCATCTTAGTGTGAGCCTTTGGATTAAATAAGCTTGAACCCAACGAAAAACTGTATTGTATAGGTTGATAGTTTGGAGCAAAAAAATTGGTTGGTGGCAGTCTTTCTCAATAGCATCTATTTTAAAAGCCAAAGCCAAGTAATGGTTTTCTCATTTTGCCATGTTCATTCGTCTGTTGGAGGTATAGTTCATGTCCGTTCGCCTATATATAGGTAATTTGCCCAAAGAAGAAATTGATCGTCAAGATCTACAAGCAGTTTTTGCAGCTGAAGGCGATGCTGTAACTACTAAATTAATTAAAGACCGCAAAACTGGCAAATGCCGTGGTTTTGGTTTTCTGACGGTCAATAATGATGAACAAGCTGACCAAATAATTGAAAAGTATAATGGTCAGATGTTTAAAGACACTCCCATCAAGCTAGAAAAAGCACTACCTCGTACAAAGGGTGAGGAGGGCGACGAGCAAGCTCCTAAACCAGTTAATGTTGCCAGTAGTAACCCTACTCCTAGCGCCAACAAAGAAGGTAGTCGTCGTGACAAAGGCTCTAAGAAGCCTCGTCGTGGCAGCAGTGGCGGAGGTTCTCGTGAAAGCACCACGACCACAGATTCAGACGCTATTCGTCCAGATCCACGTTGGGCTTCGGAATTGGAAAAGCTCAAGCAGATGCTAGCTGCACAAACTACGAATTAATCCTCAAGGGAGAGAAATTAAAAATTAAAAATCAGAATGATTTTTTTTGATTTTTAATTTTTAATTGTCGATTATTGCCTAGCTGCTTACTTCAAAGCTATTTGCAGCTAACTTTTTAACTGCTATGTTGCAAATATATGCTAACTTCACAAGCATTTTTAATTTTTAACGGGTCGCGGAAGTCCCCATCTTCTGATGCGTCCGCTAACGCGAACAAGGTATTCCTAAGAGAGGGTACTTAGAGGATGTTTGAAAAGTTTTAGGGAGTCAAAAATTAAGCCAATCGCTTCACCATAATACGGATCATTGCAAGGTAGATAAAAGTTTCTGAGGTTTCGGGCAATAATTCATAATCTCTGACCAAT
>JAESFX010000370.1_pt1 | contig 14615 bp, 15 predicted proteins | sample 9269501 | NCBI WGS metagenome assembly JAESFX01 (sample SAMN14515570, study PRJNA621655) | algae metagenome | isolation source: Desmonostoc geniculatum HA4340-LM1 and co-occurring heterotrophs from cave... | place: USA: Maniniholo cave, Kauai, Hawaii | collected 2009-07-28
GGTGAGCATCTCTTGCCAAATGTTTCAAGATTTGTAATTCTACATCCATTGCCCTACTTACCTTTCAGGGTTTTATTTTTTTATTCTTTTATTCAGAATACCCGGAAAGTGACAGAAGAGGGATATTTCTACTTTGCCTGCACCCGTGCTTGCTTCACCATTGCAATCAAAGTTTGATGAGCATCTTCTGAATCCGCTAAAACATGATCGAATTGAATACGAATTGGCACATCTTCCCCATTGACTTGCGCTGTTAAATCCATGCCTTGTGCATCAATTGACAGCATTTGCGCTGCTTTTGCATCTGCGACACCACCAAAAGCTTTAGCATAAAGAGCTACAGCATCAGCATGATCCTCATTCATGTGGTTGCAGATGCGTGAACTAATTTCAGTAGAAAAATCTTTAGACATTGTGAGATTGAAAGTCAGGTATACAGCAACGCCTTAAATTCTAGCCTAACAACTTAGTTGACACTCCTTAGCTGGGATAATAATTCAATTTAAATAAAACTTTAAATTAAAATAAAGCTTATCCAGTGTTTTTACCTGTCATTGCGGAAACCAGACAGCTTAAACTGTAGCAGAAGTATTAGCCAAAATTCCAAATTATTGCAGCCAAGAGACAATGAGCGAAACTAACCCCAGACGAATTGTAATTGGGGATGTACATGGTCACTATGAAGGTTTGATGACATTGTTGGAGGCCATCGCCCCCACATCAGACGATCGAGTTTATTTTTTGGGAGACTTAATCGATCGCGGACCTCATAGCGCACAAGTAGTTAATTTTGTCAAGCGAAATAACTACCCGTGTTTGCTGGGAAATCATGAGCAGATGTTATTAAGCATTCTCAATGATGAAAGGACTTCCTCCCCAAGGATGCAAGCATGGCTGTACAGCGGGGGGCAAGCGACCGTAGCCAGTTACCACGAGGCTCCAATTCCAGATGACCATTTAGATTGGTTCAAGGCTTTACCTACATATATTGACTTGGGCGATATTTGGTTAACTCATGCTGGTGTTGACCCTTGTAAGCCAGTGATAGAACAAACAGCCGATCAACTGTGCTGGATACGAGAAGAATTTCACAGCATTTCCAAGCCTTACTTTCCTGATAAGCAAATTATCATCGGTCACACCATCACCTTTACTTTACCAGGTGTTTCTCCTGGTCAACTGGCACAGGGACAGGGATGGCTGGGCATAGATACTGGTGCTTATCATCCCCGGAGTGGCTGGTTGACTGGACTAGATATTACAAATAATTTAGTATATCAAGTTAACATTTTTAGAAATTGTCTCCGTGCCCTGCCCTTAAAAGATGTAGCGATCGCAGTTGACCCGGCCAAAATTAAAGTCGATCGCCGCGATTAGAAATGAGGGGAGTAGGGAGATGGGGAGTAGGGGAGATGGGGAGCAGGGGAGCAGGGGAGCAGGGGAGCAGTAAGTTTTTCCCCTCTGCCCCTCTGCCCCTCTGCCCCTCTGCCTCTTGTGCCCAATGCCCCATGCCCAATGCCCCATGCCCCATGCCCAATGCCCTCAAGACCGCGCTAATGGGCGAATATTGGCTCTATAACTAGCAGTATCCAAACCATAGCTTCCATTACTAGGTTGGGACTCAATTGCACGTTTGAGGCCAGCAATGCGATCGCTGGTTCCGGGGTGCGTACTCAAAAATGTGGGGACAGAACCACCCTTTTTCAGCAGCTTTTGCATAAAAGAAACCATTGCAGACTGGGCATAACCAGCCCGTGTCAAAGTTCTTAATCCTCTTTTGTCGGCATCATATTCATCTTGACGACTGCGGGGACGATTCAAGGCAAGTTCTACACCAATATTTACGGCTGTGTTGCGATCTAAACCAGTTGCACTTGCCAAACCACTGGCGATCGCTTTTTGGCGCATCTGTTTAACTAGGTGTTTCCCGCCAATGTGACCAATTTCATGGGCGATGACACTTGCCAGTTCGGCTTCATTATCGGCGGCTTTCAGCAAACCTGTGTGGACATATACATAACCCCCTAAAGTAGCAAAGGCATTAATGGCATCATCTTCAACTACTTGGAAGGTAAAGGGAAGATTGGGGCGATCGCTATTAGCTGCTAAACGCCGACCAATTTGTTCGACATAGGCATTAACATTAGAATTCCGGTAAAGTCGAGCTTGACTGCCTAGTATTTGCTGATTAATCTGCTTGCCAATATCAGTTTCCTGGCGATCGGATATATTAGAAAGCTGAAGTACCTGAACTCCCTGCAATATCAGAGGCAAGAATTCTAAAGTTCTTCCAGGTAAGGCTGTACTCAGGCACAGACTCAAAGCAACTACCAGCGAAATTAGTGGATAAAACCAGCGACGCCGCCACATCCGGTAATTTACAGCAAAACCTTTCCAATTAAACTTAAACATAATCTGCACTGAAGATAATTTCGGGAAAACGTAAAATGATAAGACAAATTATGAGACGGATTTAGAGTATTCTAAGTTGCATTATTAGCTCAAAACCAAAGGGGCTGTTATACAATCAATACTTACGCAAATATACCGGACTTTATACGGCTAACGGTTCCTTCTAGAGATAGGCTTCAGCATTAGACTTTACCTTTTGGGTACATCAGTTCTAATAGGCAAAAATTTGAGGGTTAGCTGCCATCGCTCGAAACTTACGAACTCGTGATAAACTGTCGCATAAACCCAAGCCCCAGCCGCTTTTCCTTAATTACCAAATAGGGAAAATTGCCGTTCCCCTCAAAAACATTCTTGCTACAATCAACTACTTGGCTATTACCTTGGAAAACTTTTTATGGCTATTTTAGATTCAAAAGGTCGTCTGTTTGGCAAAATCAACCTCCTAGATTTAGGTGCTGCGCTGGTAATTCTGCTAGTTATCTTTGGCATCTTTATCTTTCCTGGCACTTCTGGTTCTGTTGCCCAGGTCGGTGCGAAAACAGTGCCCATAGAGGTAGATTTAGTAGTTCGTGGTTTGAATGTGCGTGACCCCGAACAATTATTCAATAACGGGTTAAAAAAAGGCGGTAAAACTAATGTAATTATCCGCAATCAACCCTATGGACGGATTGAGATTAAATCAATTCAACAACTACCCAGAACAATCAATGTTTCCCAGCCTGATGGTTCCGTTAAAGAATTGCCAGATCCAAAAAGCAATAATTTTAGTACAGATTTACTTTTAACTTTAGATGGCAAAGCCCAAGTCACTACAAGTGGGCCAGTTCTTGGTAACAGTAAAGTCAAAATTGGGATGCCATTTGAGTTGGAAGGTTTTAATTACAACTTTAATGCTACTGTCATTGATGTGAGATTACAAGACAAATAGTATTTGAGAGAATTCAGAATTCAGAAGGGTTTGATACCAAGCTGAATAAGCTAAGAAAATCAATAAATGATAGTAATTTTGATTTTATAATCCAAGCTTACTTCTGAATTCTGACTCCTGAATTCTGAATTCTGAATTCTTAGATTAATTTAGCAACGGCAAAAATCGGCGAATTAACCCAATTGTGACTGCTGGTAATTCCAACTGCGGTGTTAACCCCACATCTTCCAATTGTTGAAAAAACCGGATTGCTTGGGGATTGATTTCGGCGAGACGGCGACCAATTGAAGGTCCTGTAAATTGCGATTTCTGTCCCCAAATTATGGCAGTGGGAGTAGTCAATTGTTGAATATAAAGGGATAAATCAAAGCACAAATCGCCACGTACAAAAGACAGTGCTGCATACTCAGCATTGGGCTGTTGGGCGGATTCTAGGTAAGCATCTACAATTTCTTGGTAGACTCGATTAGACTGAGCAAATTGTCGTTGCTCTAAGAAGCCGCGAATACCTCCACTGGTAGCAACTCCAGTGCTGTATAGCACACGGTCAATAATAGGAACACTGACTAACTGAGCAAAAAAGCTCCGCGAGTAGTCTTCGCCAAAGTCAGAAAGTCCGGCGGGAGTAGTGAGAATTAAAGACTTAAATAAGTCCGGATGAGCGATCGCTACTCTAATTGTAAATGCTGCGGTCAAAGAAGAGGCGATCGTTGTTACTGGCCCAGTACAAGTCTGTTGTAAAAATTCCCGAATCGTTGTCAAATAATCGTCAATTTTATAACTACGTGCTGGATGCTCAGATCTACCCCAACCGATTAAATCTGGCGCAATAACCCGATATTCAGCAGCAAAAGCCGGATATACTTTCGACCACTCATAAGCAGAAGACCCGCCGCCAAAGCCGTGCAGAAACACCAAAGTTTCTCGGTCATCTTTGGCAGTTACATCGTTTTGCCAAGGCGATCCAGCAGCAGTATAATAAACAATTTTACCTAATGAGGTAATTACGGAGCGTTGTTCAAATCCTATGGGCTGAAACATAAATATTTTTCTTCACTCTAATGATTAACTAACACTGGTAACAGGAAGGACGCTCTTACGCGGGGATACGGGGACGTGGTGACGCGGGGATACGGAAAAACTACTCTCCGCGTCTCTTACTTCCTGCGTCTCCTACAGAGCATCTTTATTTTTATTATCGGTGAACCAGCTACTTCAGGACTTCTGGCCAGCGTCAGATTAAGTAGATGTAAAACTACTGAATTAGTTGTAAAGATTTGGTGTTTATTTTTTCATAGTTAACAATAAACTAACGTTGTAATTACTGTGTTTCAAGGATTATAAGTGGTAGCGAGTATCACTATAGACATAAATATAGATGAGTTATTTATGGTACTCTATGAAGAAACTGATAAATAATTTTGAGCGTCAAGAATAGTCAAAACGCTGATTTTAATAAGCTATTCATTCTAGTTCTACGTCTAAAAAGAATAGCTTTTGATATATTACTAATCTAATTATTCTCTAGGTAATGGTAAGGCGGAATGTCATGGTAAAGCAGGCTACTCTTCAATCAAATAAAGCACTAAGGATTGAAGACCCTAAATTTGCGCTTGACAATTTTAATATACAAAACCAAATTACGGCATCATCTCGCCGCGATCGCATCGAGCCAGCCATTGACCTTGCTAAGCTGAGTATACCTACTTATATTTGTTTAGACTTGGAAGAGTTGAAGTGTTTTGAAGTAGTAGAGCGCCAGTACGAACAATGGGGAGTAATTTTTCATAATTCTCTAGCAATACAGCCATCAAATCCAGCATTTCCAAGCCATTCAGGGCTGACAGTCTTAATGGGAGCGCCCAAAAGCGGATTTTTAGAAGCTACTTTCTTGCGTCCTGTGAACTCAGTTAGTGCCTATGTCACTAGTTCCCAGCGGCTGGTGCTTTCCGCTTACGATGGCGATCGCCAACTCCTTGGACAAACTGTACTACCAGGCGCTAATCTTGCCAATTCTGACTCGGCAATTTCCCCCAATACGTTATTATCTATAACTGGGAATAACATCTACAGCGTTACCTTCTGTGCTTTTGACGGTCAATTCATCCTTGATGACTTTCGTTTTTGTCTCTAAAACGGAAACGTTAAAAACTCAGTAGCAAAATTAAGCTTACTTGTCCGAGTCCGCGTATTCTTTTAGATAATCGCAACAATTCGCCGATAATATAATATTGTTCATGGATCTCCCCAAGGGTAGAAACTAGGGTGCGATTTCTAATATCCTGGTATTTTTACCAATTCGGGATGCTTGCTGCTTTCTTCGTCTCTAATAAAACTTCTACAATAGGTAATTTCGTAATCAAGTAGGTAAACACCGTGGCACAGGCTTCGTCTTCTTGGCAGCAATTGATCAACCAGATCCCCAGCTGGTCGCTTCCAAAGTTCAAGATAGGAGGAAGCTCAAAACAACAAACATTTAAACGCTTCTGTGGACCTGGAGGCTTTCTTGGGTTCCTGACAATCGTCGTTGCTATGCTGTTGTGGAACTGGAAACTCCTATTAGCTCTCTTAATTGGCGTTGGAGTAATGGTATTAGTTTACTCAATGCAGGGGTGGGACTGGCAATTGCGCTGGTCTAAAATACGTGAGTTTTTAGATAGTTCAAACCGTCGGTTAGTTTTAGCAGTCCTCAGTGGTGGTGTTGCTACTGTCAGCACTTACATGGCGGCTGCAATTTGGGTTGACTCTCACAGCCAATGGATTGCTGCTGGTGCGATCGCCCAAGGCATGGCAACCCTATTAACTTTAATTTTATTGGTATGGCAACTTGTCAACTTTTACGGCAATCGAGAAGAAGACCACCTCGATCGGTTGTTAGTCAATTTAACAGAAAAAGATCCATTAAAGCGGTTAATTGCCCTGCGTCAACTCACTAAATTAATCACCCGTAAGCGAGTTGATTCTTCAGCGCAGCAAGATGTAGTCGAATGCTTGCAACTCCTACTGAGTCGAGAGGAGGAAGTTGTGATTAGAGAAGCAGCTTTTAAGAGCTTGCAAGCCTGCGATCGCCTACAACTACTACCACCCAAAACAGCCAAAACTTTCATCCCCATATCAGCAAAACTCAAACACCGCATTTATTAGTCATTAGCAAATGACAAATGACAAATGACTATTTTCGAGACAGGTGTCCATTGCGAACTTGGACTACCGGATGATTGCACCGCCGCACCAATTGTTCATCGTGGGTGGTAACAATCACCGTAGCGCCAAAGGAATTTAACTTCTGGAGAATTTGTATAACTTGCCAAGAATTATCTGGATCGAGATTTCCCGTTGGTTCATCGGCTAACAGCAGTGGTGGTGTGCTAACGATGGCTCTCGCAATACTCACCCGCTGTTGCTCTCCTCCAGACAGTTGATCTGGAAAGCAGTCAGCTTTAGTCAGTAAACCTACCAACTTCAACGTTGGTTCTAAGCGGCGTTGAATTTCTTTACGGGTATACCCTTGAGCTTGGAGTACAAAAGTTACATTTTCTGCTACTGTCCGTTGGGTAATGAGTTTGTAGTCCTGAAATACAATGCCAATACGTCGGCGCAATAATGACAAGCGATCGCCCCTTAAACCCGCTACATTACATTCATCAACAATTACTTCTCCCTGTGTAGGTAACTCCTGGCCATACAGCAGTTTCAAAAGCGTTGATTTACCAGAACCGCTTGGTCCTGTGATAAACAGAAATTCCCCCTTTTTAACCTCAAGGTTCGCATTCAATAAAGCATGACAGCCATTAGCGTAGGTCTTGGTTACAGATTGCAATTGCACCTTTGCAGCAGTGTTGCTAATGTGCTGTTGAGGTTCACTGTTCTGTTGATCGACGGATTTCTCTGTCTTAACTTCAGTTGTTAATACTGGCATTGTTAAATTCTCCTCATACCCACAACCAAACACTTTGCCAACGTAGATTTGACATTCCCCCCAAAATCAGAATTCCCAGGTTTTGCCTGGGAATTTCAAATCCAACAGAGAAATTTAAAATTTGTTGAAGACTTCAGTATCGGCTAAGTATGGCAAGGGACTGGGCATTGGGCATTGGGCACAAGAGGCAGAGGGGCAGAGGGGCAGAGGGGAAAAACTTACTGCTCCCCTGCTCCCCTGCTCCCCATCTCCCCATCTCCCCTGCTCCCCTGCTCCCCATCTCCCCTGCTGCCCCATGCCCCATGCCCCATGCCCCACTCAGCACTTAATTGGACTCCTTGCAGTCCAGCGATAAATAAAGGCTTTCATAGCAAACTCTGGCAAAGCTAACATCCGCCGCCAGCGCCAAGGTTCTTGATACAGACGATATAGCCATTCCAAATTGTTATTTCCTAACCAAGCGGGAGCGCGAGTTTTAGTTCCCGACCAAATATCAAAACTGCCACCGACGCCAATCCAAATTGCTTGGGGGCACAAATGGCGGTTTTGGGCAATCCATAATTCTTGACGTGGCACTCCTAAACCTACAAAAATCACTTGTGGCTGCAATTGGGCAAGTGTTTGTTGCAATTGTGCTTCTTCTTCTGGGGAATGGTAGCCTGAGTAAGTGCCTACTATATTCAAATCTGGAATTTGCTGCTGCCAGAACTCTGCTGCAATTGAGGCTACTCCAGGCGCAGCACCATAGAAAAATATTTTTGCTCCTGTCCTGTGCTGTCCAAGTTCTTGCAAAAGCTTTTCTGCTAATTCAATTCCCGGAAAACGCTGCACTTTTTGCCATAACAGCCAGCGTAAATACAGAACAACCCCAGCTCCATCTGGAATAACTAGTTCAGCATTTTTAATGGTCTGAGCTAGGAATTTGTTACGCTCTGCCTGCATAGTCATTTCTGCATTGAGCGTTACCACATGAGTTCCTCTGCCTTGTTGCAAGCACTCTAACAACCAGCCTGGATAATTAGTCATCACATGAACTGGTATCCCCAACACTGAAAATGCTTCAGGCGATTTAGACATAGCCTATTTTCGATTGATTTTACACCACACTTCCTTGAATGATAAGTTTATCAAATGTTTTTATCAAGGAAAAATTTAAGAGGAGCCACTCTGGTTTCTGTTATGAGGGTAGGGGTGAGGCATGGAAGCGACTTCCTACCCTATTGTACGCCCGTCTGCTATCTGAGACAGCAACAGTTGTAACAATAGAAAGCATAATTTATCCTCTTTCGCGGAATTCCCCACCCGTCTAAGTAGGTGGGCAACAATCAATGATGCGTTTAAATATGACGCGTAAGCTAGCCTAAAAATTGTGTTATCTCCCTCGATTTGAGCAATCTTTTGAGTAAGATTACTTATTGACAATTGCTCCTTAACTTTAAATGGACGCCAATGGCAAGATGCCCACCGCAGAAGAAATAGTTGGATATTTTTTTATTTGCAAGTCCCTAAACCGCTCGTAGGAATGGCTGTGATGGGGAATTGCGGGACAATTAAGGGGACATCAAGTGCCCTTAATTGTCAGGACTGTGTTGCTTTTCGACGTAGGATTTGAGTTGCTTAAGTGTGACACCTCCATATACAGATGTCTTTAATCTGGGTCTGTTAAGACTTTTTAGTAAACTCGACTTTACAGTTAAGGTAGTGTAACGGGCTGAAGTTGGCTATGAGTAAAATTCGTATCGCTCTGATTGAAGATCATGATCTGACTCGTGTGGGTATTCGGACAGCACTACAGCAAAAGGATGAAATTGAAGTTGTAGGGGAAGCTGCCAATGCCGCCGAGGGACTAAAAATGTTAAAAGTGCTACAACCAGATATTGCCATAGTAGATATTGGTTTACCAGATAAGGATGGCATTGAGTTGACACGGGAGGTAAAATCTACTACTAATAGCGAAGAGTTAAGCACAAAGGTGTTAATTTTGACACTGCGAGATAATCGAGAAGCGGTATTGGCGGCTTTTGCAGCTGGGGCGGACTCTTACTGTATGAAGGATATTAAATTTGATAATTTGCTGGAAGCAGTGCGAGTCACTTACAATGGCAACGCCTGGATCGATCCGGCGATCGCTCGAATTGTATTACAACAAGCGCAACAAAATCCCCAAAAGTCCGAATCGGCTTTTGTAGACACCAAGACCGTTGCCCCTAATCCTGATTTTGCGGATAATCTGGAAGGAATTGAACCCTACACCCTGACAGAAAGGGAGTTAGAAGTGTTACAGTTGATTGTCGAAGGTTGTAGCAATGCAGTAATTGCGGAAAGGCTTTATATCACTGTCGGAACTGTTAAAACTCACGTCCGCAATATTTTGAATAAGCTATGTGCCGATGACCGTACCCAAGCAGCAGTCCGCGCCTTGCGTTCTGGGTTAGTGGGATAAAAGTTAAATTCAGCTAACAGTGAGCAGTTATCAAGGTTTCAAACACTGATAACTGATAACTGTTGAGAATGATTAGGTCTAAATTTTCGTTGGTTGTCAGGTGGGATAAACATCATATTATCTCGCCACTAAACATAGTTGAAAAATTAAAGTCAAATATGGCTGAGACAGGGGTGGACAAACTCAAGCTCATGGTGGTAGACGATGAGCCGGATAACTTAGATTTACTCTACCGCACTTTTAGACGAGATTTTCAAGTATACAAAGCTAATCATGCTCTTGGTGCTTTGGAAATGTTGGAGAAAGTTGGCGAAATGGCTGTGATTATTTCTGACCAAAGAATGCCAGAAATGAGTGGGAGCGAATTTTTTAGTCGCACGGTGGAACGGTTTCCGGACACAATTCGGATTTTGTTAACTGGTTTTACTGATGTGGAAGATTTGGTAGATGCGATTAACTCTGGTCAAGTATTCAAGTACATCACCAAACCCTGGAATCCGGAGCGACTCAGGGCGCTAGTTGAGCAAGCCACGGATACATACCGCGTAGTCAAGAAGCGCACCCAAGAGTTACGTCGGGCGCTGCGGCGAGAATCTTTGTTTAATGCGGTAACAACGGCAATTCGAGAGTCTTTAGACTACGACAGTATGCTGGAAAAGACTGTAGCAACTATTGGACAAACATTTGAAGCTACCAGTTGCTTGCTCAGACCAACAGAAGGCGATCGCTTAACGCCAGACCAATTTTCATACTACGATCCTCAATCCGATGTGTTGGATTGTGCCTTTGACCCCAATGCTTTAATTGAAAAAGCGCTGCAAACCCGTCATTATCAACTTGCTCAAGAAATATACGACGGTAACCCCTGTCATCATCTGGTTGTGCCACTTAGCTACCAGCAACATTTGGTGGCTGTGTTGGCTCTCCATCAATGGGGACGCGATCGCCCCTGGGAAGACGAAGACATCCAACTGATTGCTGGTGTTGCCGAACAAGCCGCTTTAGCTCTCTCTCAAGCAAAACTCTACCAACGCCTCCAAGAAAAACAACAACAAATTCACAATGAGTTAGAGGTGGCTCGCCAAATTCAGTACAACCTGCTCCGCCAAAGTTTACCTGATATCAAAGGTGTGAAGGTACAGGCCTGCTGCTACCCCGCGCGGGAAGTCGGAGGAGACCTTTTTGAAGTGTTTGTTCATCCCAAAGGCGATTTGTGGTTGGCTGTGGGTGATGTTTCTGGCAAGGGCGTTCCAGCTGCTTTATTTATGGCTAGTGTGATTTCTGTCTTGCGGCGGGAATTATCTCAAGAAGCGCCAGCCCAGCCAAATATCGTTATGCAGAATCTTAACCACGCTCTGAGTGAAGACTTGATTAGCAATAATTATTTCATCACTCTTGTGTTAGCCTGTTATACCCCTAGCACTAGGGAACTCGTTTACACTAACGCTGGTCATATTTATCCACTATTATGGTCACACAAAGCGGCATCAGCCGACAGTCCCAACTACCTCAAAGTCCGCAGCGTTCCTTTGGGGATATTGCCCAAATGGCAAGGACAGTCTTGTAGCTTGGTTCTCGCTCCTGGAGACACACTGTTACTAACCAGTGATGGTATTACTGAAGCAATGGTAGTAAATAATGCTATTAATACAGTAAAAACCGTTCCTGGCGTTGAGCCATGTAATCGTTCTATGCTGAATCAAGATGGCCTTTGGCAACTCCTACAACAAGAGGAAAAACCGCTTTCTCTTAACCGTTTATTAGCTCGCATCCAGGCAGATAACCACGTCCAAGAAGATGATCAAACTATACTCTCGCTGGAGATTTTGTAAGTAATGAAAAGTGAGCTTCATGTACCAAGTGATTTGAATTTTCTCAATATTGTCGAGAACTGGTTGCTGGGATGTTTGAAAATCCAGCTAGGAGACTCGGTAGATTGGTCGCGCCAATCAAGTCGTTTGAGATTAGCTTTAGTGGAAGCCTACTCAAACGCAGTACGTCACGCCCACAGGGACAAACCAAATTTGCCCATTCTACTGCGTTTGGAACTCCAAGACCGAGATCTTGCCCTAGAAGTTTGGGACTATGGCGAAGGCTTTGATATGTCTACATACTATGCTCCCGACCCCGTTGAAAAACAAGAAGGTGGTTATGGTTGGCTGATTATGAATCGTCTCATGGATAAAGTAGACTACAAGTTGCAGATAAATGGCGCTAACTGTCTCAAGTTAGAAGCGACTTTACCCGAATTAGTCAAATGAGTAGGTCTTAACCCATGATTAGTTACTTGCTATTTTTGAGGGCGTAAAGATAGTAACTCTTGAGGTGAGGCTAAAAGTTTGACTCTAGTATATAAAATTTGCCGTTGTTGGTTGAGGATAAATATCCACAAGACATTTACGCCGCACCAAGAAGTTTGTGCCTTGCCTGTGACTTGGACTTGGATCGTACTGTTTTCCAAAGTGTCGCTTATTCCTGTATTGGGGTAAGCTTTAATGTTTTGGGCTTCTTGTTTTAAGTAAGCTGCGATCGCATCACATCCAACAATATCAGATTCCAATGGTGGATGCATCACACCATCGTTGGCAAATAAGGCGGCAGTTTCCTCAAATTCTCCTGCATTTAATGTTTCAAAATACCGCAGTACCGTTGTTTCTGTAATTCCCTCAATCTTGAATTCTGACGAAGGCTGTACTGGGGATATTTCAGCAGAGGTCATAAAATTACCTATATTATGTTAGCTAAATATTAATTTCATTACAAAAATCAGTCAAAAAAAAGCCGCTATTGAGATAGATCTGATACATCTACAAATATTTCTCACGGTGGAAGTAGGGATGTTGCATTGCAATGTCCCTATTTCTGTGGGAATAGCAATAAATGTTAATCAAAAAGAATAACTAGATGATGTATAATTTGTGTGCCTGTAGATAGGCAAAATCAAAATATAAAACAATGAATCAGTGTTCCGTAACCAGCAGCGTAGTCAAAGAAAAAGCCAGCGAGTTGGGCTTTCATAAAATTGGGATTGCTGCTGTAGACAGGGTAGATGTTACAGAAGCACAGAGGTTGAAAGCATGGCTAGCCCTGGGTTATCAAGCCGATATGGAATGGATGGGAAACCCAAAACGTCAAGATATTCGGTTAGTAATGCCAGAAGTGCGATCGCTTGTGTGTGTAGCATTGAATTACTACACACCACATCAGCGTCCCCAAGGCAAAGAATACGGCAAAATTTCTCGTTATGGCTGGGGAAGGGATTATCACAAGGTGATGCATAAAAAACTCAAACAGTTAGCCACCTGGCTAAAATCACTAGATGAAAGCGTGCAAGCCAATTATTATGCAGACACTGGGCCTGTGCAAGATAAAGTATGGGCACAACAAGCGGGAATTGGTTGGATTGCCAAAAATGGTAATGTGATTACACGCGAGTATGGTTCTTGGGTGTTTTTGGGAGAAGTGTTGACAAATTTGGAACTAGAAAGCGATCGCCCCCATACAGAACACTGCGGTAGCTGTACTCGTTGTCTTGAGGCTTGTCCTACCGGTGCAATTACTCAGCCTTTTGTTGTGGATGCAAATCGCTGCATTGCTTATCATACGATTGAAAATCGGGCAGAAGAATTGCCACAAACACTCACACCCCATTTGCAAGGCTGGGTTGCTGGTTGCGATATCTGCCAAGATGTTTGTCCTTGGAATCAACGTTTTGCCAAGACAACTGATATTGTAGAGTTTCAACCTTATCCTGGGAATCTTGCTCCACAACTGCTAGAATTAGCGCAAATCTCAGATAGGGAGTGGGATAAACGATTTCCAGCATCTGCCTTGCGGCGGATTAAGCCAGAAATGTTACGACGCAACGCTCGTGCTAATCTTGACGCATCCAGGCGAGAGATGACCCAAAAAGTAATTATTTTTGATTTTGATGGCACAATTGCCGATACAGTAGATGCCCTTGTGAGTATTGCTAATCGTCTAGCTGTAGACTTTGGTTATATACAAATAACTCCAGACCAATTAGCTCTACTCAAAAACTTAACATCTAGGGAAATTATTAAGCATTCCGGAGTTTCTCTGTTTAAAATACCTTTTCTAGTTAAAAAAGTTAAAGGAGAATTAAAAAGCAAAATCCCAGAATTAAAGCCCATTACTGGAATTAAAGAAGCATTAATAGAACTCCAAGCTCAAGGATATAAACTGGGAATTATCACTTCTAATTCCAAAGATAATGTGACGCAATTCCTCCAAATAAATGATTTAAATCACTTATTTGATTTTATATATTCAGGAATTACAATTTTTGGTAAAACAACCATTATTAATAATGTATTGAGGCAAAAACAACTCAAGCCTCAAGATGTAATTTATGTCGGAGATGAAACTAGAGATATAGAAGCTTCAAAAAAAGCAAATATTCAAGTAATTGCAGTGACTTGGGGCTTTAATTCACCGGAAGTACTAGCTAAGCAAAATCCAGATTATTTAATTCATAAACCTAGCGAATTACTGGAAGTTATGAAGTGAGAATTCAGAATTCAGAATTCAGAATTCAGAATTCAGTTATACCAATAGAAAGAACCCCACCGCCTGCGGCAACCCCCTCTGTCCCAGGGCTGTTTCGTTCCCTAAAATACCTGAGTTTGACGGAATAAAAAGTCTGAAAATTAGACAGAGTAAGCGATTAAGCAACACACGCTCGTTTAGTTTGATGTCAACAAGCTTCGATAAATGAGAATGTGATGTATTGATGCATATTTAGGCACTCAAAGTGGGAAAATGAATTTGTGTATGGAATTAGTAGAAATGCAAAATTGGTAATATTCGTCCCTGCCCTGGATGCTTTGAAAGGTTTTTGAGTAGCGAATGAGTGGCAGAAAATATGCAAAAAGCGACTAAATTTTACTTGT
>JAESFX010000371.1_pt1 | contig 14475 bp, 16 predicted proteins | sample 9269501 | NCBI WGS metagenome assembly JAESFX01 (sample SAMN14515570, study PRJNA621655) | algae metagenome | isolation source: Desmonostoc geniculatum HA4340-LM1 and co-occurring heterotrophs from cave... | place: USA: Maniniholo cave, Kauai, Hawaii | collected 2009-07-28
GCCGCGGTTTTGGCGTGCGTCCCCCCCCAACCCAGGGGGGGGTGCTCTACGTCCCCCTGGGTTGCTTCGTCGCTCCGCTCCTCGCAATGACGGGAAGGGCATGGCGTGACCGAACCATCGAAAGCCCTTACCGTCCTCTCCGTCCGCGACCTCACGGTCGAGTTCGTCACGCGCCGCGCCACATTGCGCGCGCTCGACAAGATTTCCTTCGACATCGCGCGCGGCGAGGTGCTCGGCGTCGTCGGCGAATCCGGCGCGGGCAAGTCCGTGACCGGCTCGGCCATCATCGGGTTGATCGACCCGCCCGGCCGCATCGCCGGCGGCGAGGTGATCCTGTCGGGCGAGCGCGTCGACAATCTGCCGCCCGACGCGATGCGAAAGGTGCGCGGCAAGCGCATCGGCATGATCTTCCAGGACCCGCTGACCAGCCTCAATCCGCTTTACCGCGTCGGCGAGCAGTTGATCGAGACGATCCAGACCCATACGGACCTGAACGCGAGCGATGCGCGCAAGCGCGCCATCGCCCTGCTCGACGAGGTCGGCATCCCCGCCCCCGAGCGCCGCATCGACGGCTATCCGCACGAGTTCTCCGGCGGCATGAGGCAGCGCGTGGTGATCGCGCTCGCGCTCTGCGCCGAGCCGGAGTTCATCATCGCCGACGAGCCCACGACGGCGCTCGACGTCTCGGTGCAGGCCCAGATCATCGCGCTGATCAAACGGCTCTGCAAGGAACGCGGCACGTCGGTGATGCTGGTCACCCACGACATGGGCGTCATCGCCGAGACGGCCGACCGCGTCGCGGTGATGTATGCCGGCCGCATCGCCGAGATCGGCCCGGTGCGCGAGGTCGTCAAGGAGCCGCTGCACCCCTATGCGAAGGGCCTGATGGGCGCGATCCCCTCGCTAGAGGGCGAGGCCGAGCGGCTGGTCCAGATACCCGGCTCGATGCCGCGCCTGTCGGCGATCCCGCCGGGCTGCGCCTTCAATCCGCGCTGCGCGCAGGTTTTTGCGCGCTGCCATGTCGAGCGGCCCGAACTCATTCCGGTGGGCGACCGCAAGGTCGCCTGCCATCTTTATGACGAGCCGGGCACGATGGGCGGCAAGGCGGAGATCGCAGCGTGAGTGAAGCCCCCTTTGTCCAGGTCCGCGATCTGCGGCGCGTCTTCGATGTCTCGAAGCCCTGGCTCAATCGCGTCATCGAGCGCGCGCCCCGGCAGCATCTCAAGGCCGTCGACGGCGTCTCCTTCGACATCGCCAGGGGCGAGACCTTCGCGCTTGTCGGCGAGTCGGGTTCGGGCAAATCGACGGTGGCGCGCATGGTCGTCGGCCTGCTTCCTCCGTCGGACGGCACGGTCTCGATCGCCGGCGTCTCGATGAACGACGTTGCGGTCGCCCAGGAGCGCCAGCGCCTGCGCCGCCGCATCCAGATGATCTTCCAGGACCCCTACGCCTCGCTCAACCCGCGCTGGCGCGTCGGCCGCATCATCGCCGAGCCGATCCGCGCCTTCGACATCATCGACGGCGAGGCCGACATCCTCGCCCGCGTCGGAGACCTCCTGACGCTGGTCGGCCTCCACCCCGACGATGCGAAGAAATTCCCGCACGAGTTCTCCGGCGGCCAGCGCCAGCGTATCGCGATCGCCCGCGCGCTCGCCTCCAACGCCGAGTTCATCGTCTGCGACGAGCCGACCTCGGCGCTCGACGTCTCGGTGCAGGCCCAGATTCTCAACCTGATGCGCGATCTGCAGCAGAAATTCGGGCTGACCTACCTGTTCATCTCGCACAATCTGGCGGTTGTGCGGCACATGGCCACGCGCATCGGCGTGATGTATCTCGGCCGTCTCGTCGAGGTCTCGGAAGGCAAGCAGCTCTTCTCGAACCCTCGCCATCCCTACACCCGCATGCTGCTCGACGCGGTGCCCGATCTCGCCATGGTCGGCAAGGCGCGCGAGGGCGTGAAGGGCGAGATTCCGAACCCGATCTCGCCGCCTTCGGGCTGCACCTTCCATCCGCGCTGCCCGCTGGTTTTCGACCGCTGCCGGGCCGAGAACCCGGCCGTGATCGACGGCGTCGCCTGCCACGCGGTGAACGAGGGCAGGGTCCAGGCGGCCTGAGAGCGCGGGCTCCGACGCCTACTCCCCGGCGGGCGCGATCCCGTTCGGACCGCCGGCCTTGGGCCGGCCGTTGGCCGCCGCCTTCAGCGAAAGCGGCGCGACCGGCCGCTCGGTGCGGTATTGCCCGCGCGCGATCGCGCTGAAGAGCAGCGCGACGGCGGCCAGGGTCATCAGCCACCAGGGTTGCAGCGTGGCGAAGCCCAAAGCCGTCAGCGCGAAGGCCGTGACATAGGCCGCGACCCCGCCGGCCGCGAGCGCGCCGGGCATGCGGCCTGCGGCCCGGATCGCGAAGTAGAGGCAGGCGGAGGCCGCCGCCGCGCCGACGATGCCGAGTTCGTACCAGGTCTCGAACAGCAGCGTCGCCGGCGTCGCCTGCGGGAGCGCGCCGGTGATGCGCCCGCGCAGCACCGTGTCGAGCCCGTGGCCGGTGACGAGCTGGATCGGCGCGCGCAGCACGACATCGGCCCAGACGGCGAGCGCCTGCACGAAGTCGTTGGCGCTGTCGGGCAGCCGCGCCACGACCGGGGTCAGCAGGAAGGGCAGCAGCGGCGCAAACAGCATCGCGATGGCGATGATCGCGGCGATGATCCGCACCGCCTTGTCGCGGTTGGCGCTGACCGCCCCGAAGGCGACCGCGCCGCAGATCATCGCCACCGCCTCGCCATCCTCGAAGCGCGACAGCGCCAGCAGGCCGACCGCGAGCGACAGCGCCAGCGCGCTCAGGCCCCGGTCGCGCGAGAGCAGCCAGGCCAGCGCCGGCCACGCCATGATCAGCACCACGCTGACGCCGCGTTCGACGCTGCCGGGCTCGGCCTCGACCGGCCGCAGGGCGGCGACCACGATCAGCGCCAGCGCGAAGACGGCGGCGACGCCGGTTCCCAGCGCCGCCAGGTTGAGGTTGGAGGCGCGCATGCGCTCGGGCAGCGCGGCGACCCCGCAGAAGCCCAGCGCGACCGCCAGGACGAGGTTGCTCGCCTTCTCGGCGGCGGACATCGTGTAGGGGCTCCAGATCAGCGAGAGCACGGCCCAGCCGACGAGGCCGATCAGGATCATGCCAGGCCTGCTGAACACGGCGCGCTTCAGCGTGGCCACGAAGGCCTCGGGCGCCTCGACCAGCGCCGCGATCACCAGCAGCACCACCCCGATCGGCGCGAGAACCACGGCTGCCCGGCGCGAGACCAGCGACGCCATCGGCAGCGCCACCGCCAGCGTCGCGAAGCCGATCCGGCGCAGCAGCAGGGCGGCGTCGGTGGCGGGGTCGAGCGGACCGTGGGCGTTGCGGCGTTGCATCGGGATCAACCAGCACGAGGCCGGCCCGGAAAAAGCGCCGGACGTCAACCCCTTCGGCAACCTAGCGGGTGGTCGCGGGCGGCGCTGTAGGTGCGGCGCAACACTGCGCCTCGATCTGATTCGTCCGCCGCGCGCCGCGACGAACTCGGCTCTGGCCGCTGGCCTGCTTTCATGGGATGTAGCGGGTGATGACGATGCTTGCCGCCATTCCCTACGACAGGGGCTTTCCGATCGATCGCTTCATGGCCGATCTGGCGCAGCGGCTGCGCGGCCGCGGCCTGAGGCTCGCCGGCGTCGTCCAGCACAATGAGGGCGATTGCGACGGCGCCTGCGAGGCGATGGCGCTGGAAGACCTCGCCAGCGGCGCGCGCTTTGCGATCAGCGAGACGCGGGGCGCCGGCGCGAGCGGCTGCCGGCTCGACGCGACTGGGCTCGCGGCCGCCGGCGGCGCGCTGGCCGAGGCGCTGGGCGGCGGGGTCGATCTGGTGATCGTCAACAAGTTTGGCCGGCAGGAACTGCTCGGCCAGGGGCTGCGGCAGGAGATCGTCGCGGCGCTGCTCGCCGGGCTGCCGCTGCTGATCGCGGTGCGCCGCGATGTCCTGCCGGCCTTTCGCGAATTCGCCGGCGACGACTGGGTCGAACTGCCGGTCGAGGCTGCCGCGATCGAGGCCTGGTCGGCGGCGCGCGTCACCCTCGTCGCCTGAACGGAGCATTGCGACGTGGCGCAGGACATGAGCTTCCTCGACGAGTATCTGGTCCGGCCCGATCCCGCCGCGCCGCGCCTGGGCGCGACCGTCTCCGGCATCGACCAGACCGGCAAGACGGTCGAGACCCGCGTCGTCACCGAGCGCGCGCTGACGCTCTATCTGAACGCGCAGGAGATCGTCACCATGATGACGATCGGAGACCATCCCGACGCGCTCGCGCTCGGCTACCTGCTCAACCAGAACATGCTCAGGCGCGGCGATGTCGTCGAGGCGGTCGATTACGACGAGGAACTCGAGGTCGTCGTGGTTCGCACGCCCGACCGCACCAATTTCGAGGAGAAGCTGAAGAAGAAGACGCTGACCTCGGGTTGCGCGCAAGGCACGGCTTTCGGCGATCTGATGGAGGCGATCGACGAGATCGAACTGCCGAAAGCCGAGCTCCGCACGAGCTGGCTCTACGCGCTCACGCGAAAAATCAACACCACGCCCTCGCTCTATCTGGAGGCCGGCGCGATCCATGGCTGCGTGCTCTGCGAGGCCGACCGGCCGCTGGTCTACATGGAGGATGTCGGCCGCCACAACGCCGTCGACAAGGTCGCCGGCTGGATGTTCCGCAACGATGTCGATCCGGCGAGGATGATCTTCTACACCACCGGCCGGCTGACCTCGGAAATGGTCATCAAGACCGTGCGGATGGGCATCCCCGTGCTGGTCTCGCGCTCCGGCTTCACCGAATGGGGCGTGGAGCTGGCGCGCAAGGCCGGGCTGACGCTGATCGGCCGCGCGCGGGGGAAGCGCTTCGTCGCGCTGGCGGGCGAGAGCAACATCGTCTTCGACCAGGATCCCGAGACGGTCGAGGAGGAGGGCGGCAAGAGCCGGCGCAAGGGGGCGGAGAGGGATGAGTGAGAAGGCGTTGACAGGCAGAGCCAGCGTTCCGGTTCCGAGCCATCTGCTCGACCCGGACGAGACCGCAATTTGGTGGGATCGACCCGAGCCGCAGCGGTACGCATTACGAGGAGCGGGATTCCGACTTCCGTTTGCGCTATTTTTCGTTGGCTTCTCTGTATTCTGGATGACGCAAGCGTCTCTCGCCGGCGGCTTCTTTTGGATGTTTGGTCTTCTTTTCTTCGGCGCTGGACTTTGGATGGTGAGTGAGCCGCTGCGTCGATACCGCAGTGCAGCGTCTATGCTGTACCTGTTGACCCCTCGACGGGCAGTCATACTGGCCAACAAGTCGTCGGAGAGCTTCTCGATTGCCGCGATACGTTCGATCGAGGCTAGTGGTGACGATGCGGCCTGCGGAGACGTCATTTTCATCGATCGCGAAATCTCAAGCATGCTGGAGCCCGCCCGAGCCGTTAAGGATGGCTTCATCGGCATCGCCGACGCGTCCCTGGTCGCCCGCGAGATGCGCCGCCTTCAGGCCGCTGCCTCATGACCCCGCCCACCCTTGGCCTGCTTCTGGCCGGCGGGCTGGCCCGTCGCATGGGCGGCGGCGACAAGCCGCTGCGGACCATCGCCGGCCGCACGATCCTCGCTCATGTGATCGAACGCCTCGCGCCGCAATGCGATGGCCTCCTGATCAACGCCAATGGCGACCCTGAACGTTTCGCGGAATACGGCCTGCCCGTCGCAGCCGACGACGTGCCTGATTTCGCCGGCCCACTCGCCGGCATTCTCGCCGGGCTCGACTGGATGGCGCAGCACAGGCCGCAACTGCAGTGGCTCGTCAGCGTCGCGGCCGACACGCCCTTCATCCCGCGCGATCTGGTCGCCCGTCTCCATGAGGCGCGTGCGACGTCGAACGTTCCGCTCGCCTGCGCCGCGTCTGGCGGCTGGACGCATCCCGTGATCGGGCTCTGGCCGGTGGGCTTGCGGGCCGATCTGCGCCACGCGCTCACCGTCGAGGACGAGCGCAAGATCGACCGCTGGACCGCCCGCCATGGCTGCGGCAGCGCGGAATGGCCGGTCGATCCGGTCGATCCCTTCTTCAACGCCAACAGGCCGGAGGACATCGAAGAGGCCGAGCGGCTCTTCGCCTCGCTGGACGACGCTTGATCCGCGCCTCGCGCCTCGCTATCTCTCATGAGAATAAGAAGAGCTTATCAGCACCGCTTTTGGGGGAAGACCATGAAATCCTTCGTTCTGGCCGTCGTGTTCGCCGTCGCGCTCGCCTTCGGCGCGAGCCTCGTGCTGGAAGGCTTCCAGCGCCCCGTCGACACCGCCTATTCGACCGGCGGCGTCAGGCTGTAGAGCCCTACTCGATCACGATCCGAGGCGCGGCCCTGACGGCCCCGCCCGCGAGCCCCGCCATCACCTGCCGCGCGATCGCGAGATAGGCCTTGGCATGCGCTGAATCGGGATCGCTCGCGACGATCGGGCGGCCGCCATCGGAGGTCTCGCGGATCGGCATGGCGAGCGGGATTTCACCGAGGAACGGCACGTTCTGACGCTCCGCCTCGTGCCGCGCCCCGCCATGGGCGAAGATGTCCGAGCGCGTGCCGCATTCCGGGCAGATGAAATAGCTCATGTTCTCGACGATGCCGAGGATCGGCACCTCGACCTTGCGGAACATCGCCACGCCGCGCCGCGCATCGAGCAGGGCAAGGTCCTGCGGCGTCGAGACGATCACGGCGCCTGCCAGCGGCGTCTGCTGCGCCATGGTGAGCTGCGCGTCGCCTGTCCCGGGCGGCATGTCGACGACGAGCACGTCGAGCTCGCCCCAGGCGACCTCGCGCAGCATCTGGGTGATCGCCGAGATCACCATCGGCCCGCGCCAGATCATCGGCGTCTCCTCGTCGATGAGAAATCCTATCGACATGATCTTCAGCCCGTAGGCCTCCATCGGCGCGAGCGTGCGGCCCTGCACCAGCCGCGGCTTGCCGGTGATGCCGAAGATTTTTGGCACGGACGGGCCGTAAATGTCGGCGTCGAGCACGCCAACGCGCAGGCCGAGCGTGGCGAGCGCCACCGCGAGGTTGGCCGTTGTGGTCGATTTGCCGACGCCGCCCTTGCCGCTGGCGACCGCGATGATCTGCCTGACGCCGGGGATTCCGGCAGCCTTCGGCGTCGGCCCTCCGGGCCCCGGCGTCGGGCGCTGCGCCTGCTGGCGCGCGCTCGCTGCCGCGGAGGAGGGCGCCTTGTCGGCCGTCAGTCCGACCAGCACCTGCGTCACGCCGGGCAGGCCCGAAACCGCGTTTTCGGCGGCTTTCCGCACCGGCTCCATCGCGGCGGCCTCGGTCGCGTCGATGCCGATGGAGAAGATCACCTTGCCGCCATCGACGAGGATGCTGGCGACGCGGCCGGACGATGTCAGCGATTGCCCGCTCGCCGGCAATTTAACCAGTTCGAGAGCGCGCAGGATGTCGGCTTGGGTGAGGGCCACTGATGCAAAAACTCCGGCGCCGGGGCTCAGGCCGCGGCCTTGCGAATATGGAAGACGAGATGGTCGCCCTCCGTGATGCTGTGCTCGATCGCGTCGCCGGTCTCGCGCATCAGGTTGGGAATGTCGATCGCCGCCATCGGATCGGTGCATTCCACGATGAACAGGCAGCCAGCCGGCGCGGCTTTCAGCGCCTTGCGGACCCGCAGCGCGGGCAGCGGGCATTTCAGGCCGCGCAGGTTGAGCGGGACAGGGGTCATGGACGTCGGCCGGGCGTGTTCATGGCGCTTCATATGATGGCTTGTCCCGCTGCGGCAACCACGAGCCTTGCCAAGAGGCGGTAGTGCGACATCATGGGGAGATGCACACGCCCGTTCTGCTGCTCGCGCTTCTCCTCGCATCCATGGCATCCGCCCCGGCGCAGGAACTGCGCGGGCATGGCGGCCCGGTGCGCGCGGCGGCGGTCTCTTCCGACGGCCGCTTCGCCATGACCGGCTCCTTCGACCAGTCGGCGATCCTGTGGCGGCTGGAGACGGGCGCGGCCGAGAAGGTGCTGCGCTTCCATCAAGGCGCGATCAACGCGGTCGCGACGGTGAACGGCTTTGGTTTCGCCACTGGCGCGGAGGATGGCAAAATCGCGCTCTGGCGCGGCGATGCGGCCGAGCCGGCGCGCGTGCTGGAAGGCCACAAGGGTCCCGTATCGGCCATCGCGGTCTCGCCCGAGGGCGGGCACATCGCCTCGGCCTCATGGGACGAGACGGTCCGCGTCGTCGCGCTGGCGGATGGCAAGGCGCGGCTGCTGGAGGGACACAAGGGGCCGGTCAACGGCGTCGCGCTCGGGCCGGGCGGCGCGGTCGTCTCCTCGGGCTATGACGCGACCTTGCGGATCTGGCCGGCCGATGATGGCCCCGCGAGAATCGTCACGCTGCCGGCCGCGCTGAACGGCGTCGTGGTCGCGCCCGATGGCGAGATCGCGGTGGCGGCCGCCGACGGCATCCTGCGGCTGTTTGGCCCCGATGGCGCGCCCCGCGCCGAGATCGCGATCGGCCAGACGCCGCTGATCGCGCTGGCCTTGTCGTCCGACGGCGCGACGATCGCGGCAGGCGGCCTGCGCGGGCAGGTCGCGCTGATCGACCGCAGGGCGCGGACGATCCGCGCGACGCTGGTCGGACCGGGGCTGCCGGTCTGGTCGCTCGCCTTCCTGCCCGATGGCAGGACTTTGCTCTCGGGCGGGGCCGACCGGCTGGTCCGGCGCTGGAACGCCGTCACCGGCGAGCATATCGGCCCGGTCGTGCCGCGCGCCGGCGAGGACGTGCTGGCGGCGTTCCAGGGCGAGCGCGGCGCGCAGGTGTTTCGCGCCTGCGCCGCCTGCCATACCCTGACGCCGGCCGACGGCAACCGGGCCGGTCCGACGCTGCACGGCATATTCGGCCGCAGGATCGCGAGCGCTCAGGGTTACGCCTATTCGGAGGCCTTCAAGACGATGGACATCGTCTGGACGAAGGAGACGGTGGCGAAGCTCTTCGAGGTCGGGCCCAACGCCTATACGCCGGGGACAAAAATGCCCGAGCAGACGATCGGAAGCGCGCAGGACCGGCAGGCTCTGGTGGACTGGCTGGAGAAGGTGACGCGGTAGCCCTCTGCCGTCATGGTCGGGCTTGTCCCGACCATCCACGTCTTCCGTCGTCGAGCGCCAAGCCCAAGACGAGGATGCTCGGCACGAGGCAGAGCACGACGGGAAGACAGCCGGAAAAATCTACTGCAGCGGATCTTCCCCGCGCTCGCGGCGCTCGCGCAGGTAATCCTCGGTTGTCCTCACTGGCGGCCGCTGAGGCGAGAGATGCGGGTCGAAGCTCTCGTTGACGACGACCTCGACGCGACAGTCCTCGCACATCTTGATCACCGAGATGCGTGAAGCCGAGGCGCCGGAGAACATCCAGTGCTTGTTCTCCAGCTTGGCGGCGATCTTCTCGATCGTGCTGCGAACGCCGAAGGGTTTCGCGCAGTTGATGCAGTGGAACGGCTCTTCCTGCTTCAGCACGCGCTTGCCGCCTTTCCAGGCGTCGAAATCGATGCGCGGCTCCAGCGTGATGACCTTTTCCGGGCAGGTCGCGGCGCAGAGCCCGCATTGCACGCAGAGGTCTTCCTGAAAGGCGAGCGTCGGGCGCTCGGGATCGTCCGAGAGCGCCTGCGCCGGGCAGGAGGAAACGCAGGCCAGGCAGAGCGTGCAGCCTTCAGTCTCGACATGGATCGTGCCGAAGGGCGCGCGCTCGGGCATGGCGATGGCGGCGACAGGCGTCGGCGCGGCAGCATGAAGCTCCGAGATCGCCTGCCGCAGCAGCGGGCGGCCCTCGCCCATCGGGCGGAAGCGGGCCGGATTGGCCGAGGGCTGGCCGGACGCGATCTGCGCCAGCGCCGCGGCGAGCTGGTCGGGGTCGTCGGTCTCGATTACGCCGGCCCTGCTTTCGCCGAAGCCGAGCGCCCGGCTGAGCGTGTTGGCGTAGTCGAGATTGCGCGTCAGCCCGGAGAGGTCGTGCTTAGGCTTCGCCCGGCCGAGCACGCGGATGGCCGAGGCCCCGAAGGCGAGCGCCGCCGCATAGGTCTCCAGCCCGAGTTGCGTGATCTCGTTGACGCGCAGCGGCAGAACCCGCGCCGGCAGGCCGTCGCCGAAGCGCGCCAGCGCGTCGATCAGCGGCTCGCCATGCTCGGCGTCGTGCAGCAGCACGACGGCATCGCGCCCGCCGGCCTGGGCATAGGTCGAAAGCAGCGTCCGCAAACGGCGCAGCAGCGCGTCGGTCGGCGGCAGGGCGTAGGTCACCGCGCCTGTCGGACAGACGGCCGCGCAGGCGCCGCAGCCGGCGCAGATTTCTGCAGAGATCGCGACATGCTCGCCATTGGGCGTGATCGCGCCGGTCGGGCAGAGTTCGAGGCAGCGCGTGCAGCCGGTCTTCTTCGAGCGCGAATGGGCGCAGAGGTCTTCGTTCAGGCGGACATAGCGCGGCTTGTCGAACTCGCCGACGAGATGGCTCGCGTCGCCGACCAGTTTTTCGATCGCGGCTGGATCGCGCGGATCGGCCCTTAGATAGCCGGCGCGCAGATCGCCCGCCGGGAACAGCGGCGTCCCGCCCGAGACGTCGATGACGATGTCGCATTGCGAGACCGCGCCGTCGCGCGGCTCGCCGAAGACGAGCTTCGCGCGGGACGAGGGCAGCGGGGCGGCATAGTCGTTGACAGTCAGTTCGAACGCGCCGAGCCAGCCGGTCGCGGCCCCGATCGTGCCTTTCAGCACCGGCGTCGCCATGACGCGCGGCGGCGCGATCTCGCCCGGCCGGCTGAGCAGGATCGTCACGTCGAGATGGTCGGCGAGGCGCTGGCCGACCGAAATCGCGGTCTCGTCGCGGCCATAGACCAGCGCGACGCCCTTGCTGGTCAGGGTGGTGAAGCCCATCGCCGGCATCGGCTCGGCGGCGGCCGCCAGCAGCGCCGCCATCTTCGGGCCGGCCGCGTTCGCCTGCTTCGCCCAGCCGCCGGTTTCGCGGATGTTGGCGAAGACCAGCTCGCCTTCAAAGTCGAGGTCGGCCGCCAGCTCCTCGAACAGCGGCGCTTCCTGCGTGCAGGCGATGGTGATGGCGTGGCTCTCGCCGAGCAGCTTCGTGACGATGTCGGTCTGGCTGCGGCAGAGATGGCGCGCGGTGCGAATGTCGGCGCTCGGACAGCCCCTGCCCAGAGCGGCGAGGTCGAGCGGCATGGTATCCTCGCACGAACAGACGATCAGCGTGCGGGCGGCGTCGGCCATCTCAGGTCTCATCCCTTGTGTCGGGGAGCGTCTTTTCGTCTCCCTTGCGATAATGACTGCTTATATGGAATTGGAGAGGTTCAAAAGAAGCAAACGCCGCGCCTTTCGTCGCGGCTTCGGGGAGATTTCCGCGATGGCGGCCAGCGCGATGCGCTCCGACGATCTCAGACGCGAGCCTGTGCTGCCGCCGGGGTTCACGCTCGTCACGCTGCGCGAATCGGGCGACGCCTTCGCCCATGCCCAGACGATCGCGACTGATGCCGGCGCCGCCACGCTGGTCTGGGCGCGGCGCTTCGACATCGTCGAATTCGCCGTGGTGCTGGAGCCCGACTCCCCCCTGCGCGAGGCGCGGCTCGCCCACTACCTCGCCATGAACGCGCTGGCGGATGCGCTCGCGGTGCATTGCCCGCCCGAGCGGCCGATCCTGTTCCGCTGGCCGGACGCGCTGGTCTACGATCTCGGCCTGATCGGCGGCGGGAGGCTGGCCTGGCCTGAAAGCTGCGCCGAGGACGCCGTGCCGGACTGGGTGGTGTTCGGCGCTATGCTTCGGGCAACGACGATGAGCCCGTTCTCGATGGGCCAGACCGGCGTGGGCATGCAGGAGGAAGGCTTCGAGGAGGTCGACGCGGTCGATCTGATCGAATCCTTCTCGCGGCATCTGATGCTCGGCGTGACGCAGTGGCGGAGCGACGGGCCGAAATCCGTGGCGCGGCGCTGGCTCGACCGGCTCGACAAGGTTGTCGGCACGCGCCACGGCATCGAGCCCGATGGCGACCTCGTCGCGACCTCGCAGGCCGGCGCCGAACGGCGCAGCCTTGTCGAGGCGCTGGCCCGCGCCGACTGGCTCGACCGCGAGAGCGGCGGGCCGAAGCTGTGATCAGGCTCCCGCGCGCCATCCGGCTCGACCCGTCGGACACGCTGGTGTTCCGGCGCGCCGCGGAACCCGGCGAATGGCTGGTGACCGGTTCCTTCCTGTTCGATCCCGCCACTGTCGAGGCGCTCGACGCCAAGGGCCGCGTCGCCTTCCGCTCCGGTTTTCTGGGCGTCGGGAGCTTCGGCTGGAGCACGCTCGCGGTGGTGACCGAGGCGAGCGAGGAAGAGCGCGAAAGCGCGGTCGCGCAGCTCGCCGCGCAACTCGTCGAAAAGCTGGGAGCGCCCGATCTCGCCGCCGCCCGCGACGCGGCGGAAGGCGAGATCGCCTTTGCCGCATCGCTCTGCGACCATCCGGCGCAGACGCTGCTGGCCTTGCATCGCAGCCTCGAGGAAGGCGAAATCCGGGAACGCTTCCGCATGCTGACGCCGCGCGCCAGCCACGACACCGAAGGTTTTCGCGCCTTCGAGTTTCTCGAGGTCGAGGGCGAGGACGGGCCGGCCGAGGAGGTCGACCTGCTGAATCTGGGAAAGGACCAGGGCTTGAGAAAGACCGGCGCGTCATGACGCATTTCTGGGCCACCTCCGGCCATCTCCTGCTCGACCGCGCCGCGAGCGGCGGGCTCGCCGTGACCGATGATTTCCTCAAAGCCTATCTGGCGCGGCCCGAACTGCTGCCGCCCGAGGAGGCCTGCGACGCCGAGCGCGCGCTTCACGCCAGGCTGATGGCGCAGCCGCAGGCCGATGTGACCGCATCCGAGATCGCCGCGCTCGCGGATGAGGACGCGCGCGAGAACTGGCGCTTCATGCTGGGCTGGCGCGACCGGCTTACCGCTCATCCTACGCTGGAGGCCGCCTATGCGGCGCTGATCCGGCGGGGCGTCGCCGGCATCCCGCCGCTGTTCCTCGACCAGCTCGTGCATGTCATCCTGCGCGGCGTGCTCGACGCGGTCGACGATCCCTTCGTCGTGCGGGCGGCGGAATGCCTGTTCCGGCCGCAGCGCGTCACCTTCCACGAGAACACGATCCTGCTTGCCGATGCAGAGATCATCGAGGGGCACGAGGCCGACCGTCACGCCTCGCCGCTGCTGGCGATGCTGGGCGGCCCGGCCGTGACCTCGCTCGACATCCTGAAATCCGCCAATGCGGACCATTACTGGCAGCGCTCGGATGGGTTCGACATGGTGCTCGATCTCGGCGGCAAGCCGTCGGGTCGGGCGGCTTTGGGCGAGGCGCTGCGGCACTGGCTGCGCGCGATCCATGGGTTTGACGCCAAGGTCGAGCCGGTCGAGAGCGTCAAGGACGCCGACTGGCGCTGGTTCGTCGGGCTCGATGCCGAGGCGACCGCGATCGGCAACGCGCTCTGGCAAGGGCAGACGATGGCCGAAGACGCGGCCTCGCGGCTGCTGGCGCTCTACAGGCTGACGCTCCCCACGGACGTGCCGGTGCTGCCGGCAGCCAAGGGCGCCCCGATCTACCTGCTGATGGCGATGTCGGATGACAGGATACTGCGGATGAAGCCGCAGAACCTGGTGGCGGGACTTCCGCTCGCCGAGCCATCGCCGACTCATTGAGAGACACCCGCATGGCGCAAGCACATATCGAGGTCGGCATCGTGGTCGAGCGCCGCAGGATCGAGTCCCCCTGGGCTGACCATGCCTGGGCGCCGCTTGCCGTGCTGCCGGAGCCTCCGGCGCTGGCGCCCTGGACGGAACTCAGGCGCGAGCCCGACCGCGCGAGTTACTATCTCGGCTCGTCGGTGCTGACGCTGCACTCGGTCGACACGGCCCATTTTCGCGAGAATTTTCAGGCCGGGCGGGCCAAGCTCTGGGTCGCCGTCCGCCCGACCGGCATCGAGCCCGAGCTGGAACTGGTCGGCGTCACCGCCGACCCGTTCGAGGGCGAGGAGTTCTGCGAGAATGTCGGCGACATCGTCGAGGCGCTGCCGATGCCGGACGCGATCGCGGCGCAGGTGCTCGCCTTCTTCGAGGCGCACCATGTCGAGCGCGAATTCATCAAGCGCAAGCGCGAGGAGCACGACCCGCGAAAGGGTGGCGGGCCGCGTCGCGGGGGCGACGTCTGATGGCCCCGCGCGGCGACGACAGCGAGGGTGACGGCTTCCTGGCGCGCTGGTCGCGCCGCAAGCGGGAGGCGGTTGCGGAGAAGGACATTTCGAAGGCGGGCGCAGGCAGCGCGACAGGTCCCCTTCCCCCCGCTTGCGGTGGGGAAGGGCTAGGGATGGGGGGGCGTGCAGAGAGTGGCTCGACGCCGACGCTTGGCGGCGACGGCCTGGACTCTCCCCCCCACCCCGGCCCT
>JAESFX010000372.1_pt1 | contig 14234 bp, 13 predicted proteins | sample 9269501 | NCBI WGS metagenome assembly JAESFX01 (sample SAMN14515570, study PRJNA621655) | algae metagenome | isolation source: Desmonostoc geniculatum HA4340-LM1 and co-occurring heterotrophs from cave... | place: USA: Maniniholo cave, Kauai, Hawaii | collected 2009-07-28
TCTAATTTATTGCTGGGATTCAATCAATTAATTAGTGAAATGAATCAATTTAAACCCTGTTATGCTTCTGGATAATTTCACTTAGTTACTACTTGCTAATGCCGGAGAGTGACAGAAGAGGGATATTCATAAATACTTGATTCATTTGCCCTAGATAGCACCTGACTTGTGGTAATACCCCATAATTTTTAATAACTTCAATGCGGGGGCGATCGCTATTAGCCTTCAGCCTGTGTTGCAAAATCATCAGTGTGCTTTCTATTCCTTGGTGCAAATCAGCAGATATCTTGGCATCACTGTCTGAACGGCAGAAGTTGCGGAGTGAAGTAGAAAGGTTGCGAATTCGTTCACTTCCTAGTTCGAGTGAGTTCAAAATTTTTATGATATCTTCGAGAACAAAATCTAGATCCAAGTTCTCAATAGCAGTGGTAATTTTTGCGGTTGGGTTTGGATATTCTTGTTGATACAGTAAGAGCAACTCGCTCATTGCTGCAATGTATTCTTGCAAAGGTGGAATATTGCTAGAAATAAAGTTGATGGGGTTATTGATTTCATGGCCTATACCAGCAATTAACTCTCCGAGTGTTGATAGTTTCTCTTGCTGTACCAGTTTGACTTGGGCTTGTTGCAAAGCCTTAGTGCGATCGCTAACTTTTTGTTCCAAAGATTCAGTCAATTGTTTGAGTTGTAAATGCACGCGCACTCTAGCAATGACTTCCTCTTGTGCAAAGGGTTTGGGGATATAGTCTACTGCACCAAGGGAAAATCCCTTGGTTTTGCTGTCGGTATCTGCTAAAGCAGTGGTGAAAATAATCGGAATGTTTTCGGTAACAGAATTGGCTTTGAGGCGACGACAAGTTTCAAAGCCGTCAATACCAGGCATTTGTACATCCAGTAAAATCAACTCTGGTTGATTGCGCTCAACTTGAGCGATCGCACTTTCTCCATCCACTGCAACACGGAAACGAAAACCCTCACTATTGAGCGCTTCACACAGAACAGATAAATTTGTCGGATTATCATCCACAATCAAAATAAATCCAGTATTTTGGTTCTTATTCATGACGGATTGAAAAGTAAAATTCCACTCAAATTAACAAAACATAATTAAGGAATCATGAGCCAGAATTCCGAATCAAATTCTGTGTGACTGGCTGATAAATAAAGGGTTTTAATTACCTCACTAAATCAAGTATTCAGTTGTCAAGAATAAAGTGGCTGTTTTGTAGTCTGTTTACTGTTGAATATACCCCATTAACTGATTCTAAATTCTTCTTCAATTGATACATTCTTCAATAAAAATCTCCAAGCGTTTGAGTTGGAAATTACTTGTAAGCTGTATAAGATGTTAATGACACCGACTCCTTTGCGTCCTTTTTCACTCAAAAATTCTGTACGTTGGAGGATTTGTGTATAGCCCAAAATACCATTAAGGGGTGTACGTAATTCATGACTCATATTTGCCAGAAATTCACTCTTGGCTTGGCTGGAATTTTGAGCGATTTCTTGGGCTTGGCGTAGTTCTATCTCGATGCGTTTGCGCTCTACAATTTCACTAGAAAGCGCCCGATTGATAGCTTCTAACTGGCCTGGACTGGGTAACGTCAGGGCTTGAGGCATCAAATAAATTAACGCAAATGCCGTGTATATCGAAATAATCGCAGTTAGAGCTTTTAAACTACCTGCAATCCAATAGTATGGATACCAAAGCGTCCAAATATCCATTAAATGTCCAGTACCGCAAGCAATTATAAAAGCACCAAATAACAAAAAGACTCCATTGAAAGGAACGTCTTGGCGCTTGGAAATAAAGTAAATTAGTAGGAAGGGAATGGAATAATAGGCAAAAGCAATGGTGGCATCAGAAATAATGTGGAGCCAAACTAATCCAGTTTTCCACAGATAACAATGTCCGTGGGGAATAAAACCGTCGGACTGGAAAGCATAGTTGAAAAATGTCAGCATGATACTGGGGGTTGGGGAATTTGAAATGTCTACCTATAACCCTAGTATTCCCAAACCATCAAGTGTAAAGTGCGATCGCTACTTTTTTATACTCGTTTTCATGATTACTTAAAATATCAACCCACCAAGATAAAGATGTGTCTAATTTGCGATACCTGCAAAACTTACAATATCATTGATAAAAAAGTCTGAGCTGCCCAATCCCTGTATGATAAACATTAGAAACCTTTTGTAATTATTTGAAAAGTGGGACTATGGAGATTTTGACACTAGGTTGGGTATCACTGTTAGTTGTGTTCACTTGGTCAATTGCAATGGTAGTCTGGGGACGCAACGGACTGTAGAGGTATGGTAGAAAGTCCATTCCTGAGTATTTTGGCTTTAGTTGCTGTAGTGCTACTCGTAGTAGTCACTGGTGGTATTGGTTATTTGACCCTGGCAGATTGGCGCGATCGCCGTCGTCGAGATGAAGAAAAACGCACCACTGGCAGCACCACTCCCAAGCGGCGATAATCTTCTCGTCGTTGAAAAATCTTTTTGTAGGGACATGATAATATCATGTCCCTACATTATTTTATACAATCTTTGCAACACATTCATCATCTGTAGGGTAGCACAGCTGTCATTGGTGTGAACTTAACGTGAAACCCTTGTCAAGACGTGATGTTGAGTTCATTTACTTACCGTTACTTACCGCGTTACCCCACCCTAACCCTCCCCGTATGTATTGGGGAGGGAACTAGATTCCTTTTTCCTGCCTTTCCAAGGGGGGATTAAGGGGGGTAAAACGCCTGTGAGATAAGCATTTCTAGCTTAAGTTGACACCTATGCACAGCTGTGCGCCCCTACAACGTGGTCTATTTAACTGAAAATAGCTGTAAATGCCCGACAGCTTATTAGCACTCAGCAATGGCTAAACGCCCCGCTACCCCTAACAGGACTCAGCACTCTTCATCGAATTCCCAGTCCCTAATCCCCAATCCCCAGTCCCTTTTAGACAGGTAATTGTTACCTTTGCGATGGTTGAGGGAATTATGAGATGGAGAACTTTTAATATTTAAAATTCCCCAGGGAATGGAAAACTCCTCTATTATTCAACCCATAGAACCAAATTCAGAACAGCAAGAATCTCATTGTGATGTCACATTCTCCTGGCGTCAGAATGAGCAACAAAAAGCTTTGTCGGGAGTTGTTGCCCGAATTCGTGAATCTTTAGATATAGACGCCATTTTTAAAATTACAGTTACGGAAGTCCGCCAGTTGCTGAAAAGCGATCGGGTTGGTGTGTTTCATTTTTATCCTGAATTGGCATGGGAAGGAAAATTTATCTATGAAGATGTGGGAAGTGAATGGAGTTCAGCACTAGCAGCCAAAGTGGGCGATCACTGCTTCGCCCAAGACTTTGCAGGGCTATATCAGCAAGGTCGAATTAAAGCAACAGCTGATATTTATCAACTTAGCACCAGTGATTGCTACGTCCAGATTCTGGAAAGATTTCAGGTACGCGCCAATATAGTGGCTCCTTTGTTGAAAGGTAAAGATTTATGGGGATTATTGTGTATTCATCAGTGTCATAGTCCTCGACAATGGGAAACATCAGAAATTGAGTTTGTGCAACTGATTGCCGAACATCTAGGAGTAGCTTTACAGCAAGCAGATTATCTAGAACAAGTGAAGCTACAATCGGCACAATTAGCACAAGCAAAAGCTAAAGAAAAAGCAGCGGAATGGCAGAGAACTATAGCCATAACTATTGAGAAAATTCGTCAGTCCCTTGACTTGGAAAGTATTTTCCGCACCAGCACAGCAGAACTTCGACAGTTACTAAATGCCGATCGCGTGGCGATTTATCGCTTCAATTCAGATTGGAGTGGTAAATTTGTCTTTGAATCAGTGGCAGAGGGTTGGATATCGCTGATAGATGAGCAATTGCGCCAGCCAGAATTGAACGAAAACATCAGCGAATGTACTGCTAAAAATTTAGCTAAATCCCCACTTGCTGATACTTACTTACAAGAAACGTCAGGAGGTCGCTTTAGCAGAAGTGAAGTATACCGTATTTGTAATGATATTTACAATGCAGGCTTTAGTGACTGCTACATTCAAGTTTTAGAAATTTATCAAGCAAGAGCTTACGCGATCATTGCTATTTACCACGGTCAAAAGCTCTGGGGCTTGCTAGCAGTATATCAGAACACTGGAACTCGTGATTGGCAAGAAGATGAGGTTTACTTGCTCACTCAAGTTAGTACCCAGCTGGGTGTAGCTTTGCAGCAAGCAGAATTCTTACAACAAATGCAACTCCAAGCAGCACAAATCAGTAAAGCTGCTGAAAGGCAAAGGGCGCTAGCCAACACTGTCGAAAAAATTCGTCAGTCGCTGGAAATTGAAGCTATTTTTAAAACCACTACTCAAGAAGTCCGACGGTTATTAGAAGTAGAACGAGTAGCAATTTATCGCTTTTATCCTGATTGGAGTGGCGAATTTGTCGCTGATTCTATTGTTGATGGCTGGACACCAGTGGCTAAGCCCCAGCCTGTGACGGAAGGTGTTCTTGTGCAAGGAACTCAAGCAGGTAAGTATGCACGTAATGAGGTTTTTGTACCTATTTCTCAAGGTGAGAAACTTTGGGGATTGCTAGTAGCTTATCAAAACTCCCAACCCCGTTATTGGCAAGATGAGGAAATTAACTTGCTGGCGCAAGTTGGTGTCCAATTGGGGGTAGCATTACAGCAAGCTGAATCTTTGAGACAGGTGCAAGTACAAGCCCAGAAGCTGGCTAAAGCCACTGAAAGGGAGAAGGCTTTAGCCGCAACGGTAGAAAAAATTCGTCAATCTCTTGATATTAACACCATCTTTGCTACAAGCACAGAAGAAGTCCGACGGCTATTAGAAGTCGATAGAGTAACAATTTATCGATTCCGGACTGATTGGAGTGGGGAATTTGTCGCTGAGTCCTTAGCTCAAGGTTGGATACCAGTCAGGGAACTTGTCAGTGCGATTGCAGATGATTACTTGCAAAAGACCCAAGGTGGAAACTTTGCTAATGGTAAAATACTGGTGATTAAGGATATTTACAAGGTTAATTATTCTGCCTGTCATGTTGCCTTAATCGAGCTAATTCAGGCTAGAGCATATATGATTGTGCCAATTTTTCAGGGTGAAAAACTCTGGGGATTACTAGCAGCATATCAAAATATGAAACCCCGTGATTGGCAAGAAGATGAAGTCGATTTGCTGATGCAGATTGGCACTCAGCTAGGAGTAGGACTCCAGCAAGCGGAATTACTCGAACAAACTCAACGTCAAAAAGAAGAACTCACCCAGACTCTCAAAGAATTACAGCAGACTCAAAGCCAGTTAATTCAAAGCGAGAAAATGGCAGGCTTAGGACAATTAGTTGCTGGTATTGCACATGAAATTAACAATCCAATTAGTTTCATTTACGGGAACATCACTTATGTTAGTGAACATGCTGAAAATTTATTAAAATTACTCCGTTTTTATGAAAAACAGCATCCCCAAATAACAGCAGACATTCAAAAACAAGCAGCAGAAATAGACTTAGATTTTATTGCCGATGACTTACCAAAAATTCTCACTTCAATGACAATGGGTGCAGACAGAATTTCTCAATTAGTATTGTCTTTACGAAGTTTTTCTCGACTTGATGAAGCCGAAATGAAACCCGTTGATTTGCATGAAGGCATCGACAGTACTTTGCTAATTTTACAACATCGACTGCAACCCCAGACTAATTCTTTTGCCATTGAAATAATTAAGGAATATGGTGATTTACCTCCGGTAGTCTGCTATGCAGCGCAGATGAATCAGGTATTTATGAATATTCTCAATAATGCCATTGATGCTCTAGAACACTCAGTAAATTTTGGTCAAATAATTGAGAATCCGAAAATATGGATTCGGACAAAAGTCCAAGAATGGAATACTATTTTAATTTGCATTGCAGACAACGGTTGTGGGATTCCAAAAATGGTGCGATCGCGCATTTTTGAACCTTTCTTTACTACTAAGCAACCTGGACAAGGTACTGGTTTGGGGCTATCTATTAGCTATCAAATTATTGTGGAAAAACATGGCGGTAATATTAAGTGCCTGTCTGAACCTGGTAATGGGTGTGAGTTCTGGATAGAAATTCCGATGAAATACAGAGTCAGTTAAAAAAAATTCCTTGCTCAAGTATAGAACCTCAGTCTTGTAGCCAAGTATAAGGCTTGTTTTAGTCCCGATTATACCGTCTTTAGTAAAGAGCGATCGCCATCTCAACTTAGATCAAAATTTCCTGCTTGAACAAAATCCGGGCGCTTTTTCGATTTATAATACCTTGCTATATCTTGATTTCAGTGCTTCTACCCTGCCAGAACAGCTTTGATTGCGGCTAGAAATATATGAAATCTTATATTTTTAAATTGTATGTCTTTTAAAATAGGCGGCATTGTGGGAGCGATCGCTATTTTCTTGACCAGTGGTACAGCCATCGCCGAAGATGCACAAAGGTATATCACTGTAGGTCATGATAAGTTAGGAAACAGCATAGCTCTGGACACAAAAAGTATTAAGGGTACGACCTATAAACTTTACGGCATGTATGGAGATGGTATCTTCGAGACTACATTCGATGCATCGTGTACAGAATCGCGCCTTTTCCTCAATCGCATAGCGATTTACGGTTCAGAGGGAGAGCTACTTCAAGAAGATAAAGAAAAAGGAGAAATACCTTTTGTAGCAGATTCTTCACCAGGCAAAGGAATGCAATTTGTCTGTGAACAGATTGGCGCTCGTGGTTGGTAGGGGAGTGGGGAGTGGTGAGTGGTGAGTGGTGAGTGGTGAGTGGTGAGTTAGGAGTTATTCTCCCTCATCTCCCCCTACTCCCTACTCTCTAGTCCCTACTCCCTATGGACAAAACAACGTGTCACGCGTATCTCGTCCTGTAACTGGATTAGTCCCTTTAGCAACTTTGCACAATTTTTTTTGTTCATCGGGACGCAGCAGCACATCGGTAAAATCTGCTCCGTCAATGATTGCACCATCAAACTTGGCGTTAGCAGCAAACGCCCCCTCCAATAGCGCATTTGTCAAATTTGCTTTGAAGAAGCGAGCTGAGTCTAAAGTTGCATTTCTCAAGTCAGAGCCTTCCAAATTCGCAGACTCCAAATTTGCTGCAAAGAAACTGACACCACTTAAATTGGCATGGCTGAAGTTGCTCTGGCGAAGATTAGCTTTGGTAAAGCTGGAGTCTGTTAAATCACGTCCGGAGAAATCAGCCTCAATCAAAATTTCCTTATTATATTCGAGTGCCAAAGCTGTGGGAGCAAAACCGACGGTTGCGGTGACGCCAACTATTCCCCAAAGAAATAAGCTGAGTATGCTTGCCCAAATCAAATAATATCTTTTACGCTCCAACGGCAACTCATTGTGGGATGAGTTGAGCTTAGAAACTTTTACGCGATCGCTTAACCTAGAATTCATGGAATTCATAATATTTTTAGTCAATGACTAACCTTCCTCCATCTCATTATCCAAATATTGGTCATTTTGGAGAAGACCTAGTAGCCCAATGGTTGCAATCTACGGGCTGGGTAATTCTGCATCGCCGCTTTTCTTGCCGTTGGGGGGAGATTGATATTATCGCCGAACATTCTGGAGGATGTGGGGAGCAGAGGGGCAGAGGGGCAGAGGGGCACAGGAGCAGAGGGGCACAGGAGAATAACTCCTCACTCCTCACTCCCCACTCCCCACTCCCCACTCCCCAATCAATATTGGCATTTGTTGAAGTGAAAACCCGCAGTTCGGGCAGTTGGGATGCAGGGGGAAGAAGCGCAATTACCCCACAAAAGCAAGCAAAAATTTCGCGTACAGCTGGAGTATTTTTAGCCCAGTACCCTGAAAAAGCAGATTACTCCTGTCGATTTGATGTTGCTATTGTCTACTGTCAGGAGTTATCAAAAAAGACGACTGGGGTTACAGCAACTCAAGAAGCTCTCGCTAGTTCATCAGCAGCCGGATATGAGTTTAGGCTGCAAGAATACATTCTGGCAGCTTTCGACTGTATTAATTGATTACCAATGACCAATAATTTTGTGGTAGCGTGACAACCACATCGGTTCACGCCAAAGTTTCTGGACAATAGCCTAAGCCCCGGACAAACTGTTGCCGGAAAGCCTCGATTTCATCTCTCTCTGGGCTACCATGAGAGACGATCGCTACTTGATAGCGACGCATCACATCCACAGGGCACTGTCCCGCTTCCAAACTCCAAAGTGCCATCTGTACCCTCATTGGTGGCTCGTAGCTAATTCCTAATTCATTTAGAAAAGCCCGAAAGTCACCATCTTCTTGAGCCGAGACTTGACCTCTGAGTTTGATCCTAACCACCCAGCCATCAATTTGATGAATTACGGTGACGAACGAAACAGGTGTTTGGGGTCTAGCGTGCAGATGTTGAACGACCCTCAGGGTTAGACTGGCATTAGCCAAATAATACAAGTATTCCATGTTTGTTGGTGCTTGGGATCAAAGCCAATCCTACATATCTATATTCGTAAACCTATGCCTGTTCCCGGTAGGGTAAAAGCCCCCGTTTTTGGATGGGGAGGTTTACCCAATTTTTATGTTGATTTTTGCGTGTTACCTAATAGTATCTATCTTCTGGTGTAGAAATAAAATTAAGCAGTGATGTCATGGAGTTGCTTATAAGCGTAAGCTCAAACCAATTTTTTTCAAGCAGTATAAATACTAGTAAATGAAGCAAAAAATATCACAACTTAATTGTAACAACAACTTGAGTTCACAAGCAAAAAATTTGGAATTAGATTGTTCGGTAGCTGGGTATGACTATGAACTACCTCCAGAACTAATTGCCCAAAACCCAGCATTTCCTAGAGATAGCTCGCAGTTATTGGTGGTTAATTCTCCCACTACAGGCATCGACACAGCACCCCTAAACCACATTTTCCGTGATTTACCTACACTGCTGCGGCCTGGTGATTTGTTGGTGATGAATAATACAAAAGTTATTCCAGCGCGGCTTTATGGTCATAAGTCTACTGGTGCCCAAATCGAGGTATTGCTGCTGGAAGAGAGGCAACATAACTGTTGGTTAGCTTTAGTTAAGCCAGGAAAACGCTTTAAACCGGGATCGAGGATTTTTTTTGAAGTGAGGCAATTAGGGATTAGGGATTGGGGATTAGGGATTGGGGATTGGGAAGAATCTTCCCCAGCCCCTAGTTCCCAGTCCCCAGTACCCAGTCCCCAACTCACAGCTACGGTTTTAGAAACAGACGCCGCAACTGGGGGGCGTTTGTTGCAATTTGATGTGCCTGAGGGAAAATCTTTGGTGCAACTGTTAGAGGTTTTTGGTGAAGTACCGCTACCGCCGTATATCACTGCTTCCGAAGCTGCTGATGAACAGTATCAAACAGTTTATGCCCAAAAGCCAGGAGCGATCGCAGCTCCGACGGCAGGATTACACTTTACCCCAGAATTATTACAAAAGTTACGCGATCGCCAAATTAATCAAGCTTTTGTAACGCTACATGTTGGTGTGGGCACATTTCGCCCCGTGGAAGTGGAGGACGTAACTACCCATCAAATGCATGAAGAGTGGATTGAAGTTCCCGCCACCACAGTAGAGCAAATCCGCGCCACTAAAGCAGCTGGCGGTCGGATTATTGCTGTGGGGACAACAGCAGTACGGGCTTTAGAAGGGGCGGCTCAATCTGGTGATTTAGAACCATTTTGTGGTAAGACAGACTTGTTTATTTATCCGGGTTACCAATGGCGAGTAGTTGATGGTTTAATTACGAATTTTCACTTGCCACGTTCGAGTTTGCTGATGTTGGTGAGTGCGCTCATTGGTAGACAAAGGTTGTTGAATATATATCACGAAGCGATCGCTTCTCGGTATCGTTTTTATTCCTTCGGTGATGCCATGCTAATTTTACCGGAAGGTGTGGGGTAGAGACGCGATTAATCGCGTCTGTGAAAAATTGAGAATTTGGAATTTTTTTTGGCGTGGTGGGTACTCTGACTTATGAGGAGTTAAAAATAAGTACAGGTCTGGTATTCATGTCTAAAAAATACCTATTTTCTGAGTGGTTACGTTTATTTTTCCAAGTGACACTCTCTGGTTGTTCTGCGTTTGTGGTTTTGGCTGCACCAACAATTACTAATTACCCAGGAAGCAAGCTGCTAGCAGAAAACGCTATTTCTCAGGACTTGGAAGCAGCCAGCTTTTTCCAACAGGGAGTCATGCGCTATAACCGCAACGATTTACAGGGTGCAGAATACGCCTTTCGCCAAGCATTGCAGAAAGATCCTAACTTGAGTACAGCACGGAACTATCTAGGCAATATATTCTTGCAACAAAATCGCCTGGATGAGGCTGTGCAAGAATATGCAGAGGCGATTAAGATTAGTCCCAATTTTAGTGAAGCTTATTACAACTTGGGATTAGTATTGCATCGACAAGGAGAAAAACAAGCTGCGATTACTGCTTATCGGCAAAGCTTGGTAATTAATTCCACAAACGCCACAACCTTGTATAATTTGGGTTTGGTATTGTATGAACAAGGACAGTTACAGGAAGCGATCGCTGCATATCAGCAAGCAATTAATCTTGATAACACCAACGCCAGCGCTTATTTTAACTTAGCGATCGCCTTGCAACAACAAGGAAATATAGAAATGGCGATCGCAACTTATCGTCAAGTCTTACAGCTAGATCCAAAAAATGCCACAGCCTACAACAATATGGCAAGTTTGCTAGCAATTCATGGTCAACCGGCTGAGGCCATTTCCGTTTATCGGCAAGCTATTCGCCAAAATCCTAAAAATGCCTCAGCTTACTATAACTTGGGAGTAACTTTATATAACCAGGGCGACATCAAAAAAGCAAACGGAGCCTTGAAACGTGCCCATAACGAATATCGTCAGCAAGGCAATATTGAACAAGCCCAGAAAATTGAACAGCTAATGCAGCAAATTGCCCAAAAAAGAGAGCAACAGCAACCTCAAGCCAGTCAAACTGCTACTCCCTCCCAGACTCCAGATTCTACAAGTAATGTAGAACAAACATCTGTGCCACAGACGCAAAACCAACCAGAAACTCCTACCGAAACACCCGCCAGCCCCAGCGACGTACCTGTTTCAGTTGAACCACAGTCCAGTTCAACGAGTTCTGGACAATGAAGAAGAAGTCAGAATTGAGAATTCAGAATTCAGAATTCAGAATAGATTAGCGTGGATTCAGCTAAATGAAGTACACAGGTAGGGGCACAACATGTTGTGCCCCTACGATTATCTGTACCTCACGCCTGTTGCAATCTGCTGTAAGTGATAAGTTTAACTCCTAACTCCCAACTCCTAACTCCCAACTCATTCAAATCGGCAAACGATTGATATCTTTGTTACAGCCAATAACTACCATTGCTGAACCGCGTTCTAAACGCTTAGTGGGGTCAGGATTAATTTGAAATTTACCATCCTGACTTACCGCTAGCAAATTCAAACCGTAGCGGTTACGAAGTTGAAGTTCGGTAATCGTTCTGCCGTGAAATTCATCAGGGACGATTATTTCTACAATACTATTATCTGGGTCGAGGTCAAACCGATCTAGGATTGATGGTTTGGTGAGTGTACGTGCTAGGGCACAACCCGCTTCGTATTCAGGAAAAACAACATGATCTGCCCCTACTCGCCGCAACAGTTTACAGTGAACTTCACTAGAAGCTTTGGCAACTACATGAGGTACACCAGCCTCTTTTACATTGAGAGTGGTTATGATGCTTTCCTGAACGTAGTTACCGATCGCTACAATTACAGTATCAAATTCAAAAACTCCAGCTTCTTTGAGTGCAGCCGGTTCGGTAGAGTCTAGTTGCAAAGCATGACCAACTATTTCCTCAGTCAACGCTTCGGAAACTCGTTTTTCATCAATATCTGTTGCTAGCACTTGATAACCAAAATTGTGCAATGTCGAACAAACAGATCTACCAAAACGACCTAAGCCAATTACCGCAAATTGGTGGTTATCTTTACGTAAACTGCGAAAAAAACCTAACGATGACAGATTCACAGTTGTTATCCTTATTATGGCTCCCTGTATTTAGGGCAAAAAACGGTTATCCCGCTTGAATTAAAAATTTTATTTTTGCCTTAGATTGTATATTTTATCAGTTTTGTTATTTGTCATTTGTTATTGGTCATTTGTTATTGGTCAAGAGTCAAGAGTTATTAGTTGTTCTCCCTTTACCCCTGATGTCCCCACTCCCCACTCCCCACTCCCTACTCCCTTTCCCAAACTATCCCACAAGTAAATTTTCTTCAGGATAATGAATTCTAGTAGGACGGGGATCTCCTAATACAGCAGACATCAGCAGTAAAACACCTACTCGTCCAACATACATAGTGAGAATTAGCACAAGCTTTGCTGCTATGGAAATAGTGCCTGTGATGCCTGTGGAAAGCCCTACAGTGGCGAAGGCTGATACTACTTCAAATAAAATCTGAATAAAATCCAATGTTGGATCTGTGAGACTAATTAAAATAGTCGCTAAAATCACCATCGCTACTGAACCCACCAACACACCCACAGCTTTCAAAATTAAAGATATTGCTATCTTGCGTTCATATAATAAAACTTCTTCTTTGCCCTGAAGAATTGCTTTGGTGCAACTTGTCAAGACTCTCAGGGTTGTTGTTTTCATGCCGCCTCCCGTACCACCTGGACTTGCACCAATAAACATCAGTGCAATGGTAATAAATAAACCAGCCGTAGTCATTTTGCCAATATCAATGGTGTTAAAGCCAGCAGTTCTCGGTGTGACTGATTGAAACCAAGCTACTAATATCTGGTCATATAAACTTAATGAACCAAATGTTGCAGGATTTCTAATTTCTATACAGAAAAAAGCAATTGTTCCTAGAATTAGTAAGATAATTGTTGTGCTGGTGGCAACTTTAAAGTCTAGAGAAAATACTTGGGCAGTAGTTTTTTGGAAAATGCGATCGCGCAACCAAATATACATCTCCAAAATTACCTGATAGCCAATTCCCCCGAAAATAATCAACATTGTGATAGTGAAGACCACTAAAAAAGATGACTGATAACTAATCAAATTATCTTTAAACAAACTAAATCCAGCATTATTCCAAGCATTGATACTATGAAAAATCGCTAACCACAGTCCATTTTTCCAACCATGTTCGGGAACAAAAGCGGGCAAAAGTAAAAATACACCAGTAATTTCAAAAATTAATGTTGTGGCAATAATTGAGCGGATAACTTGGGCGCTACCACTCATTCCTGGTCGGTCTAAAGCTTGTTGAATTGCAATTTTTTGGCGCATATCAAATCTACGTCCTATTAGCAAAATCAGAAATGTGGTGGTTGTCATGTAACCCAATCCGCCAATCTGAGCTAATAGTGCAATAAACAACTGACCCCAAAAGGAAAAATAAGTACCAGGGTCAACTACTGATAAGCCTGTGACGCAAACTGCGGATGTAGAAGTGAATAATGCCACAATCAGGTTATTCCACGTACCATCGCTAGTTGAAAAGGGCATCATCAGCAAGATTGTTCCGATAGCGATGACAGCCATAAATCCCAAACAAATTGTCCGAGCAACAGTCATAATTAATTCAAAATTCAAAATTCAAAATTCAAAATTCAGAAAACCAGATTTAATATGGGTTGGCACATGCTTGAATCTGTAGCCCTCTTTGGAATCATTGGTATAAATTCGAGCAAGAACAGTTTATTGAGGTAAAACTGCAAAATTTTCCCCACGAGGATACATCATGGTTTACGTTCTCTGGAACGAAAATACCCTTATTTAATTAAAAACATACATGGTAGCCTACGAGTATGTTTTTTTTGAACTATGCTCTCTCTTGAGACTACTTTTTAATGAGTGCAACACTTTACCAGCAAATTCAACAATTTTACGATGCTTCCTCTGGTCTGTGGGAACAGATTTGGGGAGAACATATGCACCACGGCTACTACGGGGCTGATGGTAGTGAGAAAAAAGACCGTCGTCAAGCGCAGATTGATTTGATTGAAGAATTACTGACTTGGGCTGAGGTACAGGGGGCGTCAAATATTCTGGATGTGGGTTGTGGTGTGGGTGTGCGATTCGTTTAACCTAAATGAGTAGAAATACTCAGGGACGGTTAGCTTGGTTATAGAACCATGACAACTGAATGACCATGTAGGTGAAAATCCTACCCTGCAAGTGCAGCAG
>JAESFX010000373.1_pt1 | contig 14224 bp, 8 predicted proteins | sample 9269501 | NCBI WGS metagenome assembly JAESFX01 (sample SAMN14515570, study PRJNA621655) | algae metagenome | isolation source: Desmonostoc geniculatum HA4340-LM1 and co-occurring heterotrophs from cave... | place: USA: Maniniholo cave, Kauai, Hawaii | collected 2009-07-28
GCTTCCCAAGCTGTAATCACGCGACGACGCAAATCCTCTGAGTAAGATACTGGCATCTAATAAAACAATCACTCTAGCTCGATATTACCGTAACTTGTGGTTCAATTACCTGAAAATTGCTGTAACCTCTAAATCTAAATCGGAAATTACGGTTAACTGCTTCTGGATCAGTCCCGCATCGTACATTGTGAAAGTAACACTCAGATTTTTCACTGATAACATAATAAAACTTTGAATTGTTATCCCTGACTTGTTTTGGGATCGAGCAATGCACGCATACTTGCACCCAATATATCAAAGGCTTTGACAGCAATTAATAGAGCAACTCCAGGTAATACGGAAAGCCACCAGTAACCGGCTGATAAGTAGCGCATTGATTCTGATAGTATGATACCGAGTGCGGGTGTTTCTGGCGAAAGACCCAAACCCAAGAAGGTCAGACCAGCCTCATGGAGAATCGCATGGGGAAACTGTAAAATCAGCCCGACGATGAACTGGGGAAACAGGTGGGGTATCATGTGATGACAGGCAATCCACAAAGGCGATCGCCCCAATTTAGCAGATAGTTGCACGTAGTCGGAATTTTTAATTTGCAAAACTTCTGCTCGTAGGAGTCTTGCTAATGCCATCCAGTGAGTAATAATGATGGAAATTAACAAACCCCCTACTCCACCACCAGCCGCAAATGCCACTAAGATAATCAGCACCAAATGAGGTAGGCTAAAAAACACATCAATTAACCAAGTGATAGCCACATCGACTTTACCACCCATAATTGCGGAAATTGTGCCTAACACCAGTGCTAACACTGCACTACAGATAGCAGTGAGTAACCCCACCCATAAACTCAGGCTCAATCCATGCAGGGTGCGGGTGAGCATATCCCTTCCCAACCAATCAGTACCGAAGGGATGAGCAAAGTCAGGTGGTTGATTTTGAGCTTGCAAGTTGATTTCTAATCCACTTGTGCTAATAATTTGAGTACCCAACAGCAGAATTATCAGCACGAATAAACAAAGGAGTGCGATCGCTAAAGTTTTACTCCGGCGATTACTCAGAATTGAGAGATGATGACGTTTTCTAGCAAAAGAAGCAGGAATCGCAATTCTTTGTTTCATGGTGTGGGGTTTCCAAGACGAATGCGGGGATCAATAATTTGATAGGTGAAGTCTGCTAGAGCATTGCCTATAAAAACAAACACTGCACTGAAGAAAACAATGCCTACCAGTAAAGGTACATCACCAGAGAGTGCAGATTGAATTGTCGCATCACCCAAACCAGGATAGCCAAACACCTTTTCGGCCAGCACGGAACCGCCAAACAATTCACCCAGACTCGCAAACTGTAATGTAATCGCAGGTAAGGCAATATTTCGCAAACCGTGATGCAGAATCAACCCTGTTTTCGTTTCTCCTTGAGCATAGGCGAACAAAGCAAAGTTGCTGTGGAGAATTTCGATCAGTTTTTCACGAGTAGCTAAGGCAATAGTGGCAACACCCATTAAACTCAGTGCTAGAGCAGGTAATAGTAAATGGTATAGTCTATCCCAAAGGCTGACATCCCCCAGCAATACCCCTGGTGGCGAAGCACAGCAAATTGGTGTAATTTGTAAGGTGACAGAAAATAAAGTCAGTAATAGTAAAGCAATCCAGAAGGTAGGAGCTGATGCCAAGGTGTAGGCATACAGGCGAATAGTTTGATCCAAAAATGAGCCTTCTTTTGCTCCGGCGAGGATACCAAGAGTTACGCCAAAGCATCCTGACAGCACCCAAGCAAGCCCCATCAACCACAGCGATGCACTAAAGCGGTTAGCAATAACTTGCCATACCGATGTTCGATAAACCATAGACTCGCCCCAATTCCCTTGCAAAAGTTGCCCTAACCAAAGAAAGAAGCGGGTAATCATGGGCTTATCTAATCCCCAGCGTTGGGCAATTAATTCTCTTTGTTCAGGAGTCAGTGTCAGTCGCAAACTAGCATTGACATAGGCATCAATTGGGTCAATGGGAGATAAATCCATCAACACAAAGGTGATAATTGCCACTGTCAATAGCAATAGGAAAAGATAAAACAGTTTTTTCAGAAAAAATCGCAATAAAAAATTCATTTAATTACAAATTATTTTCATAGACTTCTGCATGAAAATGATTATCATATATTTGGTGTGAAAACTCCAAAAACCTCTTAAATCCATCTTTTTCATTGATATCTGGACTTGAGTTCGAGGGCAGCACAAAAGCTATTGAGACTATTTAACAAAGCATTATAGTAAGAATAAGCATCATCGTGTTCTTGCTGAAGATGAGCATACAAAGCCAGTTCTGGCTCTGATGCTAGAGTTTGATTTGGGATATCTAAACCTGCTTTGGTTAAGCGTATAGATGCGATCGCGATTAATAGCGCTCCGATGGTATTATTTTTACCGTGGAGAAGATCTTCCAGCCCGGGTAAGATTAACTCAGATCCAGGCAATTCATTTAGCTCCATGATTGATCACTCCCTGGTGTACTTTCACAGGACTCGATAAATTGTTCGATCCTGCTTTTCAAAATATCGGGATTAAGGGCAGGAAATCGGATCAATTCAGGTTCGATTGCTCTAAAGCAATCACGTAATTCCTCTAAAGAAAATAATTTCTGCTCATACATAGCTCGAACATCATCAATATCGCGGTTATATCCCCTAGATAGCTTAGAAATGGCTTGCGATGTGAAGTCGTAATGATAAAATGATACTGCTCCTTCTCGTCCAATGAAAATGCTTCTGTTACGCCATCCAGGAAGGGGAGGTAAAAAATCCTGCGGGGAAGCTAGTTCTATATTGATGTCCAACTGTTGTTTAAGTTTAGCGATCGCTTGGAAGATACCTGGAGGTTCAGGGTCTAAACGGATATCGATATCCACAGTAGAACTACGCCATCCCACGAGTAAAGCACTCGCACCACCTGTAAAGTAAATGCAACCAGAGCCACGGGCTTCTCTACCTAAAAGTTTCATCAATTGTGCAATTTTCTGAGAATCGACATTTGAACGCATAATTTACATTAGTGCAGGTTGGTTTCTCTAAGCTAGCAGAATTGAAAAAGCTCTTATGCAGAGGAGAAAAACTATCGGAAATCCTTCGATTGAGAGACAATTTAGGGCGATCACCTCATAGGAATTAAGTAAGTCGAGGTAAATAAAGCTAACTAGTGAGGGTCGTCATTTGTCCTTTGTTATTAGTAAGGATTTCAAGCCTATTTACGTTTCGTAACATAGTTTGGTTTATTTCCACCGCCTTACTTATTTACATATCCATTTCCACTCAGTAATATTCCCTAAAAGCCGTCCTTGGTGACGTTGAGATGGCATTTTTTTTCTACCAATATCCAGACATTCACTTACTAAATAAGTCTCATTCAAGTTAACTAACCAAGCAGAAGTTGCATCCCCTTGAGTACCAATTCCAGTTTGACCGTTCCAATGCACTTGTTTCCAATACTTGCTAGCTGCGGTTTCATCAGCAGCACCCAACCCTCGATCCAAGATGCGATCGACTGTGGGATTGGTGTAATTACTGGAATTAGGGCGACCATTGGGTATACCCAGAGGACTGCGGTAGAGAGAACGCAAATCTAGAGAACGTGTTGTTAAAGTATAGAACCAAGCGTCATGCTGGATGCGATGCTTCATCTGTTCCCAATAAGAACCCTCTGGTTTCATCTCGATCCCCACTGGTTTGAGCATTTGGGCGATCGCCATCGCTAATCCTTGTTCGTGGGGTAAACTTGCTGTGTAAAGCAAGGTAAATTCTGCTTCTGTTCCTTGTTTATCCACCGTCCCATTACCGTTACTATCCCGCCACCCACCTTCAGCCAGGATTTGTTTTGCTTTATTGATATCTGCATCAGCAATGGCTGGGGCTGGTTCTTGCCACGGCGGCCCATCTGGATAGCCATAAACACTAGACCCATAGCCCCACAAAATCGCATCTACCAATTTCTGGCGGTTAATTGCGTAGTTGATTGCTTGACGAATTGCTCGGTCTGATGTGACGTTATTTCCAGTGGGATAACCTTGAGCATTTTTTTGTCCAGTATCGGGGGCAAAAGGTAAGATCGTGACGGTATGATCTAGAGTGGGAACTTGGTATAGTTGCATTCCTTTTACAGAATGCTTCGCCAAGGGATAGGGAATTTTGGCAATTTGAGCGCGACCTGATTTAGCAGCCGCAAAAGCAGCATCTCCTTGGGTGAATAAAAACACAACACGCTTGATTTTGGGTTTGTTTCCATAGTAATAAGGGTTAGCTTCTAATACAATTTGTTCTCCTTCAACCCACTGTACTAATTTGTAAGGGCCAGAACCAATGGGATTACGATTGTATGTCTTGCTGTGGGCGTGTTTAGGGACAATGCCTAAGCTGGCGAGTTTGTCAACAAACATGACATTTGGTTTTTTAAGATATAATTTCACCTCGTAATCGCCTGTGACTACGGCTTTGTCTAGAAATTTTTCTAAACTTAATTCTGTGTCTTTGTTGAATGTGTAAGCGACATCTTCTGCTGTTAAGGGTTTTCCATCACTGAAGCGGACATCAGGGCGGATTTTTACTGTCCAGACTTTGCGATCGCTACTCAATTTATAGTCTTGAGCTAAATCCATGACTAGTCCTTGATTAAGGTCACGCCTCAATAGACGACTTTGCAATAATGGATCGCTGTAACTATCCCAAGACCAACCATCGGTAGGATCAAATCCCTGGCGAAAATTAATATATTCATGCGATCCTAAATCGATGACAATTTCATCTCTAGGAACGGGATTTGCAGCTGCGACGCTTGAATTCGAGGTATTGCGACTACAAGCAGTTAAGCTGATGAGTAGGATTCCCCAACTAACAGCTAATAATTTTCTCCATCTCCTCTGTTGAAGAGGAAATTTATAGGTAATGACTGTAGTTTCTGCACAGGTATCAATCATAAACATCCTCTTCAAAACCTATAGGAAAAACTACCAATCACTGTAAATGGCTCTTGTACGCTCAAGCTACCATAATCGTTAGTATCGAAATACTTCACGTTAAAAAGATTTTTGAAGTTCAAACCAATTTTATAGCGATCGCTGCGATAAAATAACGCTGCATCAGTCCGCAGATATGAAGGAACGGAGAATTCGTTGGGTATACCATTGGCGCGATCGCCTACATATACTAATCCCAAACCACCGCCAAATCCTTGTAAATTACCTTTTTGAATTTGATATGTAGTCCAAAGACTCGCGCTATTATAAGGAACATTCCCCAAGCGATCGCCAACGGGAATCAGGTTATCTTTTGTCACTATGGCATCAGTATAGGCGTAAGTACCAATAATTCTCCATCCCGGTGATATTTCCCCAGAAATATCTAATTCTATCCCCCGACTGCGTTGTTCTCCTGTTTGAATTCTGTCAAAAAAGTCATCGGAATTGGGGTCTATAGTGGCGACGTTTTGGCGGGTAATTTGATAAATTGCTAAATTTGCCAACAACTTTCTATCAAACAATTCTTGGCGAATTCCTACTTCATATTGTTCAGAAGTTACTGGCTTAAAAGCTTCACCACTAGTATTTCTGCCAAACACTTGGGGTATAAAAGCATTAGACCAACTTGCATACAGGGTTGTGGTATCACTTGGCTGATAAACAATTCCTAGTCGTGGTGAGAATTTGCTGTCACTGATTTTGTTAATGTTGGTGTTTGTATCCAGGTCATCGTAAAACCCTTCAACATTAGCAAAGCGTACACCGGCGGCAATTTTTAAGTTAGGCAGCAGTTCAATGATATCCTGCACATAAATACCCACCACATCACTACCGTATGTGACAAAATAATCTAAAGAAAGTTCTCCTGTTGGTCTAGCACCGTAAACTGGATTGAAGATATTAATAGGCGCAATTGGTGAACTGAAAGATTTACCAGGATAATCTAAGTGGGAATACTCCACCCCAAATAACAAGTTATGTCCTATTGAACCTGTTGTGAATTTACCATAGATTTCGTTACGAAAAGTCAGGTTATTTGTCTCACTATCGCCCGTTATGAATTGACGGTTTAAGGTTTGTCCATCATCTTGTAGTCCGCGACTACTCGCCCTTCTTGAGCTAATTTGTTGCCAAAGACCATTAAATGTTTGTTTAAATTGCCAATTATCGCTAAACCGATGCTCAAATTCGTAAGTTAACGAGTTAGCGGTATAGGTTTCTAAATTGATATCGGGTTCCCCTTGGAAAAAACTGCGCCGGATGTTCAAAAATCTGGGATCTGCTCGGAATACACCAGGATCTACTGATTCATAGGTCAGGTTCTCATAGTCTATATTCAATGTGGTGCGATCGCCCAATTTCCAAGTCAGCGCTGGTGCAATAAAAGTCCCTGCATATCTACCGAAATCACGAAAACTCCCTTGATTTTGATAGGAAGCATTCAGTCGGTATAGTAGGGATCTTGATTGTGTGAGCGGCCCGGTTAAATCTATTTCACCTCGATAAAAAGCATAACTACCAGCTGTAGCTTTAATCTCATAGAACGGATCTTCTAAAGGCTTTTTGGTGATTGTATTAACCGTACCAGATTGAAAACCACTGCCATATAAAATCGCGGCTGGGCCTTTGAGGACTTCAACGCGATCAATGTTTGCCAAATCCCTAGCAAAACCGCCCTGAGAGCGAAAACCGTTGCGGAGAGTTTCGTACTCATCAGAAAAACCCCGAATGATAAAACCTGATGAACCAGGCCCTGTTCCTTCTGTTAAACGTTGGACACCACTGACATTATCTGTAAATTCATCTAAACGTACTACTCCCCTATCTTCTAGTACTTGACGTGGAATCACCTGAATTGATTGGGGAGTGTCTTCAATGGGAACCTCCAATCTTGTCCCCGTGACAACAAGTTCTATTGGTGCTTCTTCGGCTTGTTCTGTGGTATTTGTAGGGGGTGTTTCACTATCAGGTTGATTTGTCTGTGGCGTTTGTGGTTGTTGTGCAGAATTTGTAACTGGTGTGACAACAAAAATTAGACCTTTATCGCTGTCATCTAGCTCAACCTTCGGTAAACTCGTCTCACCAATTACCGTGACTCGGATAGTACTTGCATCCTGATTTGTCACTACAATATCAGTAATTCCCGCAAGCGGTTTTTCTTGACGGAATAATTCACCAGTACTTAGCTTCAGTTGAGCGTTGGGAATATCAACGATAAAGTTATTTCCTTCACTCTTAACTACTGTTTGCAGCTGGTCAGAAGTAGGTGTTTCTAAAATTACTTCCAAACTATTATCGCTGGTGTTTAAGCTTACTCCTGTTACTAATATGACTTGATTTTGCTGCTGTGCTAACCATTCTTTGACGCTGGTGTGGGGACGTTGAATATCACTTATTTGGGGAATCTGTGCGATGGGTACTTTTGCTTTTGTTTCCTCTTGAGAGACTGTATACTCTGGAATCAAATTAATCTGGACTAACTTTTCTTTTCCCTGTGCTTGTACAGACTCGGAACATAGCAAATAGATAATACCTGCAATGCCTAAATAACTAAAATGTCCTAGCTTCAAAATTTTCCTCCACTCCCCAGTCTGATAAATCGACACACATTTTTAGCCCACAATACAAAATTGTTATGAGTTTTTGAGTTTTAAATGCAGTAATATTTTTTGATAAGAATGATTATCATACTATTTTACGTAGAGAAACATGAAGAAATTCTTAAACGAAGCAATCTTAGTTAGAACTTACACACTCAGATCCCCCAACCCCCTTAAAAAGGGGGCTTTAGACTTTCCCCCCTTCAAAAGGGGGGCTAGGGGGGATCAGGGTTTCAGGCTTCAGTGCGTAAGTCCTATTAGTCATAATATTTCCATAGACCTTTTGTATAAATATTTTTTGTCTCACGCAAAGATGAGCCAGTGCGTTGGAGAGACACTGCGTTGCGCGGGTTCCCAAGGCACTCTGTTGGGCGGGCAATGCCCGACTTGAAGCAAGTGTCGTCGGTCCCGCCAACTTGTACCCCTCCGGGGAAGCAAGCTACGCGTAGCGTCTCGTAAAGAAGCAACTGGCGTGCAAAGACGCAAACAAGAAGGACTTTTGCAAGAAGTCTAATCTCGATGGAGGTAATAGTTCAAGCGTTGTTTTAATTCCTGGATATGAGGTAAGCCAAGCATTGTGTAGTGATTACCTGGAATAGCAATGATCTCTAAAGCTTCAGAAGAAAGTTTATCCCAACCTAATGTGGGATTATCAAGGTCATGAGTAGTTCTCTCGCTAGCTCGAAAGAGTTGAATTCGATGAGGATAAATTTGTGGTTGATAGTTCAATAAAGCTTGATTATTACTCTGGAAAACTCGTAAAAAACAGCATAATTCCTCAATACCAATATCTAGAGATATGAGGTTAGCTATCTTCGCCTGTTCCAGGAAATAGTTTAGTTGTTTTTCTGGCTCTAATTGCTGAAGATGTTGCTCAGAAATAAAGCAGTTTTTCCCAGCAGAATTAGCCATGTCCCAAGCAAGATTGATTAAGACTGTGGCAGAATCATAATTCTCAATTTGTGCAGGTTTATTGCTAGCAACTGGGGCTAAAGTATCCAATAAAGCAAGTAGGGCTACTTGATGACCTTGCCTTTGTAACTGTTGAGCCATTTCAAAAGCGACAACGCCACCCATAGACCAACCTCCTAAAAAGTATGGCCCTTGTGACTGAACAAGGCGCAGTGCTTTAATGTAGTCTGTTGCCATGTCTTCGATGCGGTTGTGGGGCTGTGATTCTCCATCAAGACCAAGTGATTGCAATCCGTAGAATGGTTGGTCTGGTTCTAGGTGACGCGCTAATTCGTAATAACAAAGCACATTACCACCAATTGGATGTACGAAAAATAGAGGCGGCTTAGAACCATGAGGTTGAATTGCAACTAAAGGGGACGATCGCACACTATCAGCCGACTGACGTAAAATACTAGCTAGCTGCTCAATAGTAGCTCCCTGAAACAAAGTAGATATTAGCAATTTTTGTCCAAACTGCTTGTGAATTTGAGCCATCAAGCGCACAGCCAAAAGTGAATGACCTCCCAAATCGAAGAAATTGTTTGTAACTCCGATAGGGGAAATATTCAAAAGCCCTTCCAAGATTTGTACAAGTTGTAATTCTAAAATGTCACGAGGCGCTACGAAGTTTTTCTGGAGTTTGGGTCTAATCGTATCCGGTGCTGGCAAATTTTGACGGTCTATTTTCCCATTTGGTGTTAATGGTAGCTCTTTTTGTAGCACAAAAGCTGTAGGTATCATGTAGTCGGGCAGTTTTTGTTTGAGGAATTGACGCAAATCACTCACACTAGGAGTTGTTTCTGGTCGAGGTACAACGTAAGCCACTAGGTGTTTGTCGCCTGGGTGGTCAACTCTTGCGATGACCACGCTTTCTCTGACTTCCGGGTGTTGAATTAGCAGGGCTTCGATTTCTCCAAGTTCAATGCGGAAACCGCGAATTTTCACTTGGCGATCTCTCCGACCAATAAACTCGATATTACCGTCGCTTAAGTAACGGGCTAAGTCACCAGTTTTGTAGAGGCGGGCCCCGGGTTGATCGCTAAATGGATTAGGAATGAATTTTTCGGCAGTCAATTTTGGGTTGTTTAAGTAACACCGAGCAAGTCCATTACCACCAATATAAATTTCGCCTGTAACACCAATTGGTACTGGTTGTAATTTAGTATCAAGGAGATAAATTTGTGTATTGGCAATGGGGCGACCGATAGTTACACTACTATCTCTATTTATTTCCGCAAATGTAGAATAAGTCGTATCTTCAGAAGGTCCGTAAAGATTTAAAACTCTCTGAATATGATGATTTTGATAAATCTGTTGTACCAGTTGATTTTGTAGTGACTCACCAGCAAGATTAACTGTCCTCACTGAAGCAGGTAAACCATCTATTTTTAATAATTCTGTAATAATGCTGGGCACTGTATTTACCAAGCTTACTTCATCAGTTAATGAGGGTAAATGCAATGCATTTTCTACAAGAATTACTCTACCACCCCAACTGAGGGGAACAAAAAGTTCAAATATTGATAAATCAAAACAAATGGATGTTGAGGCTAACACTCCAGTCAAATCATCATCTGTAAAGACGTCTCTTGACCATGTTAATAACGCAACACAATTTTGATGTTCAATTGCTACACCTTTGGGAATACCAGTAGAACCGGAAGTATATATCACATAAGCTAGGTGATGAGATTTAACTTCATTCCACAGATTTTCTGTACTTTGTTGAGTAAGCAATTGCAATTCATTATCTACACAAACAACTTGCACATTTGGTTGAGCAAATAATTCAACTAAATGGGTTTGAGTCAGCAGTACCTTTGCTTGGCTGTCTTCTAGCATGAAAGCCAAGCGTTCCTGGGGATAACCTGGGTCTAGGGGTACGTAAGCTCCACCTGCTTTGAGAATACCCAAAAGTCCTACAACCATTTCTAAAGAGCGCTCCATGTATACACCTACCAGCACCTCTGGCTTTACACCCAGTTTTTGCAGGTAGTGTGCTAATTGATTCGCTTGAGCATTCAGTTCTCGGTAAGTTAGTTGTTGTTCTTTAAAGACCACAGCAATAGCATCGGGTGTATGCTCTACCTGATTTTCAAATAATTGATGGATCAATTGCTCTTTGGGATAGTCAGCCTGAGTATTATTCCACTCCACTAACAACTGATGCAATTCCTGCTCACCCAGAAGCTGCCCAGACTCATATCGTGCCAATGGTTCACCAGCCATCTGATTGAGAGTTCTGGCATAGTAACCACCGATTACCTCCATCTGCTTGTGGCAGAGCTTAGTTCCATCACCCGTTAAAACTAGTTGGATCTCAGATGAGGACAAATCCATTCTAAAATCAGCACAGAAAGTGAAGTTTGTCCGTTCATAAGCTGTTCCACCTAAAATCTCCTGTTTGCCGAATTTTTGAAGGCTCTGGTAAACATGAAAGTGGGTGAAGTTAAAGATTGTCTCGAACAGAGGCTGACCGCCAAACTCCTTTTGGATTATTGCCAAGGGATAGCGTCGGAAAGGCAGCAATTCTCGTTCTGTCTCGAAGGTCTCCCGTACTAAGTCTATCCAGGTTCCTCCAGGTAATTTTATTGAAAATGGCAAGGTGTTGAGGAACAGCCCTAGAACTCGTTCGCCATCAGACTCTTCCGGTCTGCCGTTGGATACCAAACCCGTCGTCACCTCTGAGTGTCCAGTGAGTAAACTCATTACTCTTATATGTACTGCCAAAAGCACAGTTTTAAGCGGGACACTAGTCGAGTGAGCCAGTTGTCTTAGACCTTGAGAAACTTCAGGGGTTAAGAAAACTTCCTGTATGTTTATTTGCTTATTGTTAGCGACTTTCTCGGCAGAAGACCAACGAGGAATAGTTGAAATTGTACTCTGGCTAAGTTTTTGAAACCAAAAGTCTCGATGCTCCTGTGATTCAATAACTTTGCGCTCCAAAGCGACAAAATCCCGCAACCCTATCTTTGGAGGCGGCTCAAGGGGAGTAACTTTTTCACCTAAGAGATAAAAGTATTGCTCAAACAACTCAGTGAGCATTGAAGCCACACTCCATCCGTCAAGAATGGCATGATGGAAGCTCAGAGTGAACTGAAATGTTTCTTCAGAACGGTTATGGATCTGAAAGCGCATTAAGGGAGGACAAGCCCAATCAAAATGCCGACTCTTTTCCACTTCTATCCAAGTAGTTATTGCCTTTTCTTGCTCGGCATAACAGAGGTGACAGAGATTCTCTACCTGCAACGGCACATCAATTGTGTGATAAACCAACTGCAAAGGTTCGCTAAAGTCGCCCAGGCTAAATGAAGTCCGTAGCACAGGATGGAGAGAGACCAACTGTTTGATCGCTTTCTGTAAAAGAGGAAGGTCGAGAATCGCTTTGAAATAATAGCTGAAAATGTCGTGGTAAATAGCAGTTTCCGGGCTGTACTCACTGTGGAACAGCATCCCCATTTGCAAGCTAGTCAGGGGATAGGCATCTTCTATACTATCTTGTAACTTCAAGCGATCGCGTTGACAGATGAGGTCAAACGCTTGGACTCGCTGTCTAATAGCCAGATCAGTCTTTACTATTGTAAGGTTTTGGATCAGTTCATGAATCGTCTGATGTTGGAATAGTTGCTGAAGTGAGATGTTCAAACCTCTTTCTCTGGCTTTAGACCGAACTTGAATGCTGCGGATGGAATCTCCTCCTAAAGCAAAGAAGTTGTCGTGAATACCAACTTGTTCCAAACCGATAACCTCAGCCCAAATTTCTGCTAGTATTTTTTCTTCGGGAGTGAAAGGTGCTACGAAAACCTCGTCTAATTCAGGACGCGTATTTTCTGGTGCAGGTAAAGCATTGCGGTCTACTTTGCCATTAGGTGTTAGCGGCAATGCCTCCAGTATGATAAAAACTGCTGGTATCATATACTCAGGCAACTGCTGCTTCAGAAAGTTCCGTAGTTGGCTGATGGTTGGGGACTGCTCAGTGTTAGGGACAACATAGGCTACCAACTGCTTTTCATTACCTTGGGGCTTCTGCACTAGTACTACAGTCTTCCGTACAGATGGGTGTTGAGTTAGCAGCGTCTCAATCTCCCCTATTTCAATACGGAAGCCGCGAATCTTCACTTGGTTGTCAATTCTACCTAAGTATTCAAATTCTCCATTCGGCAAATAACGGGCTAAGTCTCCTGACTTGTAAAGGCGTGCCTCTGGCTGATTGCTAAAGGGGCTAGAAATAAACTTTTGTGCCGTCAGTTCTGGACGATTGAGATAACCCCTAGTCAAACCAGCACCACCAATATACATCTCACCCCAGACCCCAATTGGCACAGGTTGCTGATGTTGGTCAAGCAAATAAACTTGCAAATCAGGAATTGGACGACCAATAACACTGCTTGCGGCAATTTTCAGGTCTGCCAGCGTCAGTGGGCGATAGGTGACATGCACAGTCGTTTCTGTGATGCCGTACATATTGACTAACTGTGGTGACCGATCGCCATGTAGCTCAAACCAAGGTTTCAAGCTTTGAAGTTCCAGGCTCTCGCCACCAAAAATTACCAAGCGTAAGGCGAGTTGCTTGGCAGTTTCCAAGGATGCCTCTGCTCGTATTAGTTGGCGGAAAGCGGAAGGAGTCTGATTGAGTACTGTCACCTGCTGTTGGCACAACAACTTGTAAAAGGATTCTGGTGAGCGACTGATAAAGTAGGGTACAACTACCAGTCGTCCACCCCAAAGCAGCGCACCCCAGATTTCCCACACCGAAAAGTCAAAGGCAATGGAGTGGAAGAGTGTCCAGACATCCTGCGAGTTGAAGTTAAACCAGGACTGAGTTGCAGCTAGCAGTCTGGTGACATTCTGATGGTTGACTAGCACACCTTTGGGTTGACCGGTGGAGCCTGAAGTGTAGATTAGATAAGCTAAGTTATCAGCTGTGCAGCTATTGCTCGGATTATGTTGACTTTCTTTGGCAATAGTTTCCCCATCTGTGTCCAAGCAAACAATTCTGGTCTGATGTTCTGGCAGGTCTTTTAACAGTTGCTGCTCACTTAGCAATATTAGCACTTTTGAATCTGACAACATAAAGGCTAATCGCTCTTGGGGATACGCTGGATCTAATGGTACGTATGCACCACCCGCTTTCAGGATGGCTAATATTCCGATGACCATAGAAAGCGATCGCTCGACGCATACACCCACCAGCACCTCTGGCTTTACACCCAGTTTTTGCAGGTAGTGTGCTAATTGATTCGCCTTAGTGTTCAGTTCCCGATAAGTCAGATGCTGATCTTCAAAGATGACGGCAATAGCATTGGGTGTATGCTCTACTTGAACTTCAAATAATTGATGGATGCATTGTTCCTGGGAATAGTCAGCTTGAGTGTTATTCCACTCCATAAACAACTGCGATTTCTGTGCTTCCGTCAATAATGGTATCTCCCAAAGGTGTTGCTCAGGTCTAGCAACCATACCTTCTAATAAGGTAACGTAATGACCAAGCCAACGCTGAATCGTTTGGTGGTCAAATAAGTCAGTGTTATATTCACACTTTAGAGGATGTTTGAAAAGTTTTAGGGAGTCAAAAATTAAGCCAATCGCTTCACCATAATACGGATCATTGCAAGGTAGATAAAAGTTTCTGAGGTTTCGGGCAATAATTCATAATCTCTGACCAAT
>JAESFX010000374.1_pt1 | contig 13970 bp, 15 predicted proteins | sample 9269501 | NCBI WGS metagenome assembly JAESFX01 (sample SAMN14515570, study PRJNA621655) | algae metagenome | isolation source: Desmonostoc geniculatum HA4340-LM1 and co-occurring heterotrophs from cave... | place: USA: Maniniholo cave, Kauai, Hawaii | collected 2009-07-28
TCTCAACGCAACTCGGTACAAGGGTTTCTACCTATTTTATCCTTTTTACTTGCACTTTATTCTCTTTTATCCTCCCGAATCTCTTGATTTATCTAGGTTTTTCGTTTATTCTGCAAACCCTAAGTATCGTTTGGGAATGGGGAATTACCCCTTGCTTTAAAGCTATACGTTATTTTTTCAGGCAATCAGCTCGAATTGCTATACATCCAGCAAGTATTTTGTAAAATGCTATCAGTCTGGTAGCAAACCGAGTAAATCAAGGAGATTGAGAAATCGACTCATCGTCATTATTAACAGTTGTCAACGACTTGCATTCCCAGTACAAGTCATTGGGTGAGGGTGCAGTAGCGAAGTACATTCCGGAACTGGCAAAGGTAAACCCAGACTTATTTAGTATTTGTATTGTCACCGTAGATGGTCAGGTTCACAAAGTTGGGGACTGGGAGCAGTTCTTTACCATTCAGTCGATTTCCAAGGTATTTGCTTACGGACTTGCCTTAGAAGATCATGGGCGGGATTACATTCTGACGAGAGTTGGGGTGGAACCGACGGGGGATGCATTCAACGCGATTATTTTGGATGAGCAATCGAAGCGACCTTATAACCCAATGGTAAACGCCGGAGCGATCGCCACTACTAGTTTAATCAATGGATCTGGCCCTACCGAACGCCTCAACCGGATGTTGGAGATGTTCCGGCGATATATTGGCCGCGATGTGTTCGTTGACATGTCAGTTTTTACCTCAGAACGCAGTACGGGACATCGCAACCGTGCAATGGCGCACCTAATGCTTAACTTTGGGATGATTCACCCGAACATTGAAGAAGCGCTGGATCTTTATTTTCAGCAGTGTGCTGTGTTGGTGAATTGCCAAGACTTAGCAGTGATGGCCGCAACTCTGGCTAACAGAGGTATTAACCCCATCACCAAAGAACGGGCGGTTGATAAGCCTTACATCAAAGATATTTTGAGTGTGATGTACACCTGTGGAATGTACAACTTTGCAGGGGAGTGGGCTTATAAAATTGGGATTCCGGCAAAAAGCGGAATTTGTGGCGGGATCATTGCCGTTGTACCTAATAAGATGGGCATTGGCGTGTTTTCGCCGCCACTGGATGTGCGTGGTAATAGTGTGCGGGGGGTAAAGGTGTGTGAAGAACTTTCCCAGCGGTTGGGTTTACATTTATTTGATTGTTCAGGTCACGCGATTTTGGATTTTGGATTAACCTCTCCTTAGAAAGAAGAGGCTTGAATATTGAAACATGAAAGTTTTTATCTCCGTAAACCCAGAGGCTTGAAACATTTTTTAGATTCTAGATTTAGATTTTAATCTAAAATCCAAAATCTAAAATCTAAAATTGTCTCGGTCAAGTATCTAAATGAGTAGAATAGCGATCGCGCCCCTTTTGTTTGGCATTTACCTTTATTTTCTTTGTGAAAATCAAGATTCATTGATGAATTCTCCGAGTCAGAATTGGGTAACTCACCACTCTTCATCATTCTTCCGCTTGGGGAAGAGGGAAGATTTCACCAGCTAAGTAAGCTTGAAAATGTTTTTGGAAGTACAACCAAGAGGTCATATCTTCGCCATCGATAAAGGCTTTTGGCGCTTGTTTATATAAAGGAATACGGTTATTAATTTCGTCTTGTAGGAATGAGGGTAGTTGTGTTAAACCATTGACTTTGCACCCCATAGCACTATAGATCAGTTGACCGGGGCGATCGCCCATTTTCATCCACGGAAGCCATTGACCAATTCTATCCCAACTCAGTTTCAGTTCGGAAACTGAGGAGAGTGCTAGATTGAATAAATCTGCCGTTGGTACGGTTAATTTAAATAATTCTGCTGCTTGATAAATTGGATGTGGGCTGTATTCGGCAAATTTGGGATCGTCTGCTAAGGGATTGGGGTAATAGGGAAATATATCAAAAATGAAGGTTGTGCTGTCGCCATCTACAAGGGCTGGAAAATTTCCCTTAAATATACCCTGCACCGGATTATTCGCAACATGAATCACCGGAACTATCTCCCCTGTCCAAGGATTCTCCCATTTGCTCAAAACTTCCTCTGTTTGTGGATTTAGGTAGTAAGTCAGTTCCCTAGAAGTAAAATCCCAGCTACCTTCTGCCGTGGGAACACACCTACTAACGCTCAATCCGAATATTTTAAACAAAAGTTGTCTTTTCTCGCCGGGAATAAAAGCGTAAATTTTACCTTTCCAGATCAGGAAAGTGGATTCGCTAGGATCGAGGGAAGAACGAGTTTTCACCCAGTGCTGCGTTTCAAGTTCTTGGATTTGGGCAACCATCTAAAACATCCTTTGTATTTGAAAGGGACTTTTGAACTTCATTAATGAGGCTTTGAACTCCATTAATGAGGCTTTGAACTCCATTAATCAGTTTTGTAGGGTGTGTTATTGCTGAGGGTACAGCATTATCTTAGAGGATGTTTGAAAAGTCATGATTGAGGTATCAAATATTTTTTTACCCCAATACATCAGGGAGGGTTAGGGTGGGGTAACGCGGTGAGTAACCGTAAGTGAATGAAGGGTTTCACGTTAAGTTGACACCAATGAGCATTGCTGTGCCCCTACGACAGATGTGGTTCAAATACATGAAAATTGCTGTAACCTACTCAAAAACATAATTTTGAGCCACTTTCCAATAGCGCGAAAACCGTTTCAAATCAATATAGCCATCATAATCAAAAAATGGTTCCACCTCTAGCACTTCCACTTTTATGGAACGCTCAATTTGATTGCAGATATCATCAAACCGAGGACTCGGACTATCCACTGTCACCACTAAGTCTGCTTTGTGTTCTTCAGCAAAAGCCAAAATTTCTTGTACCACATTCCCACGACGGATGACAACAGGTAACTCTAGCAGACATTCGTAAATAAACGTCAAGCGTTTCAGACTGAGTTGCCATTCCTCTATCAAAGCCTCATCCCAAACCCAAATAGCGGGAGCATCAGGGTATTCTTGTAATGCGGGATTATATGGACTGAGGCAGTCTCCATTTACCCAAACAATCGGTTTAGTCATTAGTCATTGGTCGTTAGTCATTGGTCATTAGTCATTAGTCATTATTTTTTTAACAAAGCACAACGGACAAATGACAAATGACAAAAAATATCAGACGTTGTTAGAAAGACTGGGGATGTTAGCGTAGCGTCTGTGAAAAATAATTGCTGCCGAATTAATGACCAAACAGGTGATTGCTAGGGACATCAAGATATATGTAGGAGCCATCACCACGCCAACCATAAACCAAGTATATACGTGCAAAATCATCACGGAAGCGAAAAAGCTGGCAATTCCCGCAGACTGCCATATTTGATGTGATGGCCGACGTAGCACTGTCAGAACCATCGTCAAAATTGTCACCAACAAATTTGCTGGTACAAGAAATGCACAAATAGTCACGCAGTTGGCGCGAGAGAATTCAGCTAAGGTGTTGAAATCGAACATTAAGATCCTGGGGATAGTGTTAGCAACCTATATATAATGTAACTTATTTCTAAATAATGAAATCTACCTTAGCATATATCGAGAGTATGAAAATTGAACGTTTAACATAATTTAAATAATTAAATTAATTTCTTATAGTAACAATAGTGAATCCTAATGAGTCCTAAAAATTTTGCATAAATCGGGTGGGAAACGCCCACCCTGACTGAATTAACCGGGCAAAATCACTGTATCAATAACGTGAATCACACCATTATCAGCTTCGATATTTGGTGCCAAAACTGTGGCATTTTTAACTTCAAAGCCATCAGAAGAACTAATTTTAATCGGTGAACCTTCCACAGAATTCACCGTACCGAGTTGTGCCAAATCTGTCTGCAACAGCTTTCCCGAAACGACATGATATTTTAAAATCCGCGTTAACTGAGGAATATTTTGTAACAGAGTTTGAATAGTTCCGGGTGGTAACTTGGCAAAAGCATCGTCATTGGGAGCAAAGACGGTGAAAGGCCCAGGACTTTTTAATGTTTCTACTAAACCAGCAGCTTGTACAGCCGCTACTAGTGTTTTGAAAGACTCAGCATTAACAGCAATATCAACAATATCAGCCATACGTCGTACCTAAATCTCTGCAAATGATTTTAAAGGATAATAAACATATTTTAAGTTTTATGTTTCAAGTTCAGGCGAATGGGGTGGGTGCCTACCTTGAATGCAAGCAGACTAATGTTTTTCTAAATTACGTGACAAAATCAGTAATATCTTCTTTGATGCCCTGCCCTTACTACTCTAAACACGGCAGATGACCTCTGGGAGCCGAAATATTTGTGCATACTTCAGCCAATGCGATCGCCTATCTGATCTCAATCGCTATTTTATACCACATCCGTTACCCTGACTCAAGAATAGGGAAAGATGTAAATAACAAGTTATCGGCTCTCTTGTAGGATGTATTTTGATAAAATTTCTTCCTTTTGTGATTGCTAAATAAATATCAAACTATATTCAGCTAGTTGATACTTATTGATCCACGTATTTTATCAATAAATAAATAAATATGAAGAAAAAACAATTACTAAAAATAATAATCGGCGATTTTACTTGGCAGAGATTGATGAAATCCATACTTTTTATTTATATATTTTTTGCTGTATATGTCTATTTTAGAGCAGATAGCATGATTTTTCTTCCCCAACCATCTAGTTATCAAGATAGTCAGGAAATTATCAAATTGAGAAGTAATGATAACACAAAACTTTCTGCTAGATATTTGTTTAATCCTCAAGCTGATTATACTATTCTTTATGTTCACGGTAATGCAGAAGACTTAGGTAATATCAAACAAACTCTAGAGCAATTACACGCTTGGGGGTTTAGTGTTTTATCTTATGATTATCGTGGTTATGGTACGAGTGAAGGCATCCCAACAGAAAAGAATGCTTATCAGGATATTGATAGCGCCTACAACTACTTGACAACAGACTTAAAAATATCACCCCAAAAAATTATAGTTTGGGGGCGTTCTGTTGGGGGTGGTTCTGCTGTAAATTTAGCAGCCCAAAGACCAGTAGCAGGTTTAATCATTGAAAGTACTTTTATCTCAGCATTTCAAGTAATAGTACCATTTCGGATTTTACCTTTTGATAAATTCTCTAATCTTGACAAAATTAACAATATTAACTGCCCTTTATTAGTAGTACATGGTAAACTTGATGAAATTATTCCTTTTTATCATGGAGAAAAATTGTTTGCCGCTGCATCATCACCAAAACTTTCTTTGTGGATTGAGGAGGCTAGTCATAACGATTTGTTCTGGGTAGCTGGAGACAAATATCAAATAACTTTAAATAAATTTATTAAGGTGTTGAAGAAGAATTCAGAATTCATGAGTCAGAATTAAGACCCTAGTGGACTCGCTACCGCTACGCTATCTGTGGGGGATTCAAACCTGCTACTCTCTGACAAAGCGATCGTCCTCCATCGCTACTGAAATTAGGTACTGATGCTTAATGATGTATATATATTCGTAATAACCATACAGATGACTGAGGCGGGGCTAAAGGTGTAGAAATGAAATGCATTTTGAGTGATAGCGAGTAGCGTTATCTTGAGCTAGGTGAACACAGAGTTGAAGACTTTTTTCATCAGTACTGAGTGCTGTTAGCAGTAACGGGGCGTTTAGCCCGTGCTGAGTGCTGAGTAAATAAGTTTACTCATTACTGATGTACTTGGTAAGAGTAACTCTCCCTCTGGGCGGAATCCTTTTCTTAGGAGAAGGTTGATACCCCAGGATGGGTCCCAAAGGGTAAACGCCCCCTGCCATTAACGGAACTCAGCACTCTTTATTCGCACGATCGAATACAATAGCTGCCTAATAGACAGGTTGCAATGCAAATTCTTAAAGTACTAACTAGAGTCTATCTTAGTCCCATAGACTTGGATGAGGCGATCGCTTTCTATGAAAACCTCTTTACAGAAAAATGTTGGTTGTGGTTTCAATATTCCGACGCTGAGTTGGAACTGGCTGGCGTCGGTTCTATTCTTTTAATTGCCGGTTCAGCTGAAGCACTCTCTCCATTCAAAAGTACACACGCAACATTTCTCGTGGACTCACTCAATGATTTTCGAGAAGCACTTACTCAGCAAGGCGCAGTAATTCTCACGGAACCGAACAAAGTCCCCACCGGAGTTAATATGCGAGCTATGCATCCTGATGGAACAATTATTGAGTATGTTGAGTTAGTTTGATTAATTTTTAGCCCAAAAAGCATCTGCTGTGAAGGTCTTGGCCTTTAACCTGGATTTCTCACTTGTGAGAAATCTAGGGGTGTGAGAGGTGTGGGAGGATGGGGAAGAAATCTTTCCCCCCACACTCCCCACACTCCCCACCTATGCGTGAGAAATTCGGGTTTAACTGAGTGTTGCCATTAGCCACTTAATTGCCGGACGAAAAGCTACAAGAAACCGCAAACGTTCGGTAACTGAAATCAGAGAACTAGCTATAATCCAGGTATCCTGCTTTTGTCCAGTACCAATTAACATCCCGCCGTAACCCAACTTATCAACAGCTTGGGCGATTTGCTGCATATAAGGATAACTGGCTGGACGTCTGCCAATTGTAGTGCCTAAATAACGCTCATCTCCCTGTGTAGGCAAATACCAAAAAACTTCCATAATCACTCTGTTCCAAATTTATTCATTGGTCATTAGTCATTAATCATTGGGCATTAGTCGTTGGTTATTAATTCTTCTCCCCTAGTCCCTAAGACACTATCTAAGAGGATGTTTGAAAAGCCATGATTGATGTGTCAAATATTTTTTACCCCACCCTAACCCTCCCCGTATGTATTGGGGAGGGAACTAGATTTCCGGTCTCCCCCCAATACATCGGGGGGATTAAGGGGGGTGATTAAAATCACAGTTAATCACTTTTCAAACAACCTCTAAGAGGATGTTTGAAAAGTCATGATTGATGTGTTAAATATTTTTACCCCACCCTAACCCTCCCCTTATAAAGGGGAGGGAACCGGATTTTATTGTTTCCCCCCTTTATAAGGGGGGATTAAGGGGGGTAATAATTCGATTAAAATCACAACCAACCACTTTTAAAACACCCACTAATGCTATTTCTGACTAATAGTTTCCGGTGTGATGGCTGCATATTGTTCAGTAGTCAGCATCGCTTCCTGAATATTTATAGCTAGCGCGATGGTTGCAGAAAAAGCCATGTCCTGCTCCCTCGTAGCGGAAGATTGCATGGGGAATATGATATTTTTTTAATTCAGCTTCAATCTGTTGTGTGTGTTCTAAGGGAATTCCTCGATCTTCAAGACCGAAGAATGCATAGATGGGGCCTTTAATATCGGGAGTGCGTGTGATGGTTGGTTCTCCACCGCCGGGAGTTGAGTTTGTAATCCCACCACCATAAAAGGAAGCTGTAACTTTAATATCTGGTAATGTGGCAGCTAAGTAAACGACGTGGCCACCAAAGCAGAAACCTATGGAACCGATCGCATCTGCTTGCACATTTGGTAGAGCTTTCAAATAAGCGATCGCAGCCTGAACATCACTCAATATTTCGTCTGCTTTGGTCTGCTCCTTATATTGTCTCCCTTTTTGGATATCTTCAGGATTGTATCCAGCCTCGAAACTGGGAGCAGTGCGTTGAAATAAAGTCGGAGCGATCGCCACATACCCCTCTTTGGCAAATTTCTCGGCGACTTCCCGAATGTGTATGTTTACCCCAAAGATTTCCTGAATCACAATCACCGCTGGGAAAGTTCCCTTTTTTGCTGGCTCAGCTAAGTAAGCGTCAATTTGTAAATCACCGTTGGGGACTTTTACCTGAGTCGTGCGAATTTCTGTGTTTGTCATCGTTTGAGATTAGCTTCCAATCGCTTTTAGTTTCGTTTTTTGATGGTAAATTGAATAAAATACTTAATTTGTACCGATTTACCGTATTTTAAAAGTAGTATTTCACAAACAACGTGCAAACGCAAGTCCCCTAATTAGCTTCTATCGGTAGAGTTACGACAAATTCTGCGCCCTTTCCGAATGTGGAATTACAATCGAGCTTACCTTGATGTAGTTCAGTCACAATTTGATAGCTGATAGATAAACCTAATCCAGATCCTTTACCCACATCTTTAGTTGTGAAAAAGGGGTCAAATAACCTTGTGATAATTGCGTCTGGAACTCCCAGACCATTATCTGCGATAGAAATCATGATTTGGTTTTGAGATACCAATTGAGTATGAATCCAAATTGTGCTATGATGTGAAGCTATTTCTGTAGGTGTACGCTGCTGATTTGCATGTTCTAACGCATCAATGGCATTAGACAGAATATTCATAAAAACCTGATTGAGTTGACCGGGGTAGCAGCTCGCCAAAGGTAATTTACCATAGTTCTTTACCACTTTTATTGCTTGACGGTGCGGTTGTTCTTTGAGACGATTTTGTAAAATCAATAACGTACTATCAATGCCCTCATGAATATCAACCGCCTTAAATTCAGCTTCATCTAAACGAGAAAAATTGCGGAGCGATCGCACAATTTCACGAATCCGCTCGGTGCCAATTTTCATCGAAGACAAAATCTTCGGCAGGTCATTTAAAGTAAATTCCAGATCCAATTGTTCAGAAAATGTTTGAATTTCAGCGACTGAATTGGGATAGTAATACTGATACAATTGGATAAATTTCAACAAATCTTGGATGTAAGTTTGTATATGGGTGAGGTTACCGTGAATGAAGTTGACAGGATTATTGATTTCATGTGCCACACCTGCTACAAGTTGACCCAACGCTGACATTTTTTCACTGTGGATCATCTGGGCTTGAGTACGACGTAATTCTTCAAGTGTTTTTTGTAACGTTGCTGTCCGTTCCTCAACTCTTAGCTCTAAGGCATTGTTTACCTGTTCTAATTGGATGAAAGAAGTTTTTACCTGACTTGCCATAGTGTTGAAAGAACTGGCGAGTCCTCCGAGTTCATCTTGTCGTGTGGTGTTGAGATCGATGGCAAAATCACCGTTAGCAAGTTGGTTACTGGCGGCGGTTAATTGTTGGAGGGGTTTAGCGATTTGTTGTTGCAACACCAACAAGAGCAATAACACTTCTAGCAGTAGCGACACAGTACCAGACATTAAGATAAATTGAGCCGTATCCCATGCTGCCCCCGATAGCAGTGATTTCGGATAGACTGTGACAAAATACCAGTTTGGCCCTTGTAAGCGAATCACTGCTAGATATTCACTGTCTTGGCTATTTTCCAGGACGTGGGTTTGAGGTTGAGCGTTTGTGACTAACTGAAAAATGCGTTTGAGATGGGGATCGTCCATCGTATCGATTGTGAGTTGTCCTTGAGCTTCCTGAATTTGGGCAGTGCGGTGGGGGTGGACAACTAAACGACCGTCTGAGCGAAAAATTAGATTGTAAGTACCTGGTAATTGATCCTGAATCGTATGCTCTATGAGATCGGTTAAGACCACATCATGCCCTACAATACCCAGAAAGCGATCGCCATCATAAAGCGGTACAATTGCTGAAACCATCCACACCTTAATACTTGGATCGAGATAAACACCCGTCCACTTCGGCGATCGAGACGGGTTATGCCGAGGATCGGCAATATAGAAGTATTCCTGTTCTGGGTTGTAGAGATCGGGCGATACCTGCAATGCCAGCGGCACCCCATTCCAATAGTTAACCCCTGCATTTTCTGGTGTCAGGAAATAGGTATTGACAAACCGATTAGACCAAGCAGCCCCGTAGGCACTAACCAGTGTGTTAGCCGTTAAGATGCGCTGCTTGAGTTCTTTAGCGATCTGCACATTTCGCCCAATGACTGAGCTACCATATCGAGCGGAATCAAACTCTTTGATCGGCCGATTTTGGGGAAAATTGCGTTGAGTACCATCGTTCCAGGGGAAATACTGGCGCTTAAATTCAGCCTGGAAATCAATATTAATATTAGTGGGTTGCTTGAATTCCTTCAAAAGCCGATCGCGCAGCAAAGTAAGGTTATCTTGTGCGAGTTGAAAAATGCTACTTTCTTGCTGTCCCCGTCCGTTGATGTATTTTTCTAGCTGAGTTTGGGTTTGGGCTTCCAAACGGGACATCACATGAACATAGCTGACCCCAGCAGACACAACTACCACCACCGTGACTGGCAGTGCCATGTTAATTAGTGTTTTGTGGGTAAGTGAGGTGGGGCGCTTCTGAAAGAAACGGATAAGTTTCTCAAGGATTTGTCTAAACTGGGGTAAATGCAGTTCCATAAAATCTAGCTAATTCTCGGTTCTCAACGCTTTGGACATCGGTATATCCAGCGTCTTGGCAAACTTTTGCAACAACTCCAACTCCCGATCGTTAAGCCTTCCCTATTTTCAGAACTTGTTACTTCTCTTAACTCCTGCCCAAACGGTAAGTGGTTGTCCGACTTGTTTGTAAAGCAAACTCTCTAAAATCACGCCATTATTATTGGCTGTTAGAGCTTTATTCGGCTGACGCAGAGATTCATAGAAACCGTTGTACCAACCATCTTTTGACTTGAGGTTGGCTTGGACGAAATCAAATAAATTACGCGTATAAACAGTGTTATAAAGCACGTGCCAACCGACTGATGCCTTAGCACTTAAAAAGCGCAAATCATTACGCTGTTGTCGAGTGTCTGTGATGGTAGCCCAAGGTTCTCCGTTGACAAACAAACTGCTGTAAACAAAGTAAGGAGCGCGATCCAAGTTGTCTTCAGTGACGGCTGTTAATTGTTTTGTCGCTTGATAACGAGATTCTTGAGCAGCTAAAATTCTATCGGCATAGGCTTTAGGCAAAGCTTGAAACCCAGTTTCAATACCATCTAAAATATAGGGTTCGCTCAAAACGTAGTTATTCGCTTCAGATTTTTTATAGTCACGTCGGTCGTAAGGAATTCCTTGTCCGTAAAGATTTACAAAGGCAGTATGGGACTGATAATCCAAGGCTTTTTTAACATCCAAGCCCCAAAGCTTCAGGCCATAGGCAGCATAATTCTCGTAGCCCAAGCGACCTTCTTGGTTGTATTGTTCTTTACCTTTGATGACGGAAGTACCATACATTTGTCCTTTTCTGGTGAGACGCTTGACTTGCCAATGTTTCCAAACATCACTGGAAAGCGATCGCATTTGGGGATACTTTGCACCAACAATCTTTAGCCAGATTGCCATTCGCCCCAAATCAATGGCAGACCAACCAATTTCTTCCCGTTTTTCTAGTTGACCATAATTAACGGGTATGAGGGTTTTTGCGTTGTAGACCTTGTTGGGTAGTTCTTCTTTGTATAACGGCAGAGATGCCAGTGTTTTCAACATTTTGGTCATTTTGGCTTCAAATTCAGCCGCAGGGACGATATCGAGTTCTCTAGCACTGACTAAGGCGGCGATCGCTGCTGCCTGATCCCACATAGTTACGGAGGCAAAGCCATCAACAGAATTAACCAAGCCAGTTTCGTCATTCCAGTTGCGCTGGAAGTATGACCAAGCCTGACGGGCAGTGGCAATTTCTTCTTTTGTTAACGATCCTGCGCCAGGAGCAACATAAGGAGTGATGGCGATGGTTAATTGGTTGGGAGCAATGGGTTCACCTGCTAAAACCACAGATGTAGCATCAAGTTTGGCAATTGTTTCAGTTTCTTGAGCAGTAAAAGGAGTGCTTTGTATGGGTTCCTTTGGTTGTGAAGCAGCTTGGGGTGTTGATATTTCAGGTTTTTCTGGAGAACTTCGAGAAAGTTGCCCAGACCAAAAATTAAAACCAGCGATCGCGATGACAGCAGTCACCACTCCTCCTACGGAAGCCAGTATGGACAAACTCTTAGGTGGGGGTTGAAAGTCAGAACTCATAAAGATTAAAGCCTCATTTGATAAATCACTGTTGCTTGTGAAATCTCACCAGACTTTATTCTTCCCAATTTTGAAATCTGATTAACGTCATCGCCTACGGTGGCTGGTTTCCCGAACCTCCTCGCGCTGGAGAGTAAGTGGCTTTGCCTATTGGGGCAACATGAGGGTGAACGCTGTTTGACCAACAGATGTTGTTGAGTCAAGGATCAGATCGCCGCGATGTGCCCGAACAATTTCACGGGCTAGGCTCAGTCCGAGTCCAATTCCTTCGACTTTGCGGGTGCGGGCACGATCGCCACGATAAAAGCGGTCAAACAGGCGTGAGCGATCGCTGGCTGGAATATCTTTTGATGCGTTGGTAATTGTGACGTGGAGCGTTGTTTGAGTTTGATGAGCGTGAATTTCTATCCAACCGTTAGGAAGATTATATTTGATGGCATTACTCAAGAGGTTTTGCAGAACTTGAATTAGGAGATCGCGATCGCCCTGTACCTTTAAACCATCAGGAATATCGCTGTGCAAGCTCAAATGGGGAGCCAGCAGTTCTACATCCTCTAGTATCTCCATCAGCAACTCAGACATATCCACTTCAACCAAATACAAGCTCATTTGTCCTGCATCTGCCAAAGACAGCAGCAAAAGTTTCCGCATAATGCCGCTCAAGCGGCGCACTTCATCCAAGAGGTTGCTTAACCCTCTTTTGTCACTCTCGGAAAACAATAATCTCAGCCTGATTCTGAGACTTTGATTTCATCAAGGTTTGAGGCTTTATTTTCTAACAGAAACTGAAATTTATAGATAAAAGTGGAAATTAAAGCCCTGTAAGCATTTGGGCGATTGGATTTTCCCACTCTGACAAAAGAGGGTTAAGCGCTGTTGCACTTCCGATCCAGAGTCAACTGGTTGCAGTGTTCGTTCTAGTTCGCCTTGGAGAATGGTGAGTGGGGTTTTCAGTTCGTGAGCAGCATCAGCACTAAAGCGAGAAGCTTGGGTAAAACTGCGTTCCAGGCGTTCTAGCATTTGGTTAAACACCCGAATCAGTTCCACAAATTCAACATCCGTTGTGCCAATGGGAATCCGCTGATCTAGCCCTTTGACGGTTACCTGTTGAATGACACCTGTTAATTGATGGATGGGACGCAAGGCACTACCAGCAACTACCCATGCCCCAACGGCAACCAGCAAAAGCGCTCCGGGAATTGATACCAGAAAGATATTGCGAATACTAGCCATCTCTTGGTTGACGGCTTCTAGGCTAACGGCAATGGCAACCTGAGCATTGGGAAATCGAGCTGCCCCAATCCGCCAAGTTCCTGTCGCTGTTTGCTGGGAGACAAATTGAGGTGGGCGTGGGGGAGGAAAAGGTGGATTTATATTCTGAGGTCTTGGGGGTCGTTCTCTATTCAGGGGCGGTGGCTGAGGTGTCATCCCAATTATGGTTTGGCTATATAGTCGTCTGCTCCCAAATTCAAACCCGACAGGCGATCGTCCAGTTCATTACGAGCCGTTAATAAAATCACTGGTGTATTCCGCCCTGAGTGCCGTAGTTGTTTGAGAATCGATAGTCCATCCTTACCTGGCACCATGATATCAAGTACGATCGCATCATATTCGTTATCTAATGCCCGCAGATATCCTTCATCACCGTTGTCGCAGTAGTCTACGACAAATCCCTGCTCCTTCAATCCAGCCCGGACGAAGTTAGCAATTTTGGCTTCATCTTCGACAAACAGAATATTCACAAATAATATTGATTACTTGACAATCATGACTCCATACACAATTCAACAGGATGTTTGCATGGCAAGCGGTTCGACGATTCATTTTGCCTTTGCTACTCAAATACTACTCAAAACTATTATTTTTATCTTGATTTTTGGCGATCGCAAGCTGTGATAGCGCTACTCAAAAACTACTCAATTATGAGTCTCTACTGGACGCTGAGAATAAAATGACGGCAGCCGCAGCTTATACGCATTTTGAGTTACATTCTACTTCCCGCTTATTTTAGAAATTGCGATCGCACTTTATAACAATTACTGTCTGTGTTGCCGAGTCGAACCGCTTACCACGTTTCCTAGCAGACGTTCAGTTGAATAACACATATATGTGTACTCT
>JAESFX010000375.1_pt1 | contig 13833 bp, 12 predicted proteins | sample 9269501 | NCBI WGS metagenome assembly JAESFX01 (sample SAMN14515570, study PRJNA621655) | algae metagenome | isolation source: Desmonostoc geniculatum HA4340-LM1 and co-occurring heterotrophs from cave... | place: USA: Maniniholo cave, Kauai, Hawaii | collected 2009-07-28
CGATCCGGAAGGCGACAGGGCAATTGCGACTTCGATCATATAGGCCGCGCGCTGGGCATCCCCCGTCATTGCGACTTGCCGTGCTTTCAGCATGCCCATACGCGAATAGTCTTCGAACCGCAGTGCTTCGCCCTGCTTGCCGCCAAGCGGTTTCATGCGGTTCGATTGCATGACTGCCGAAGCAGCCTCAAGCCAGCGAAGACAATCGACGCGGTCACCGGCAAGCAATGCGGCGCTGCCTGCTTCCAAAGCGACATCGAACGAGGCGTTGGCATATCCGGTCAACAGTTGCGAGGCCTTGAGAAGTTCGCGCCGGATGCGGGGGAGCATCGATAAAGTCGCACCGCGTTCCTGATTATTCAGCATGAACCGCGACCAATAAAATCTCGAAAGCCCAGCAATCCCGACAATTGCGCGTTCCACGGACGGGTCGAAGTTAGCTTCTAACAGCCGTAGGGCTATAATGCGGTCATCTTCATTCAGGTCTGGCGACACAATTGAGTAAATCTGGCCTATGTTGAGGCGGGCGCGGATGAGTGCCGCGAAGTCGTTGGCGTTAACCGCTTGTTCGACCGCTTGCCATGCTTCGATGATGTATTGCGGTGCGGGTCGCTGCGCTTGAAGCGGTCCGACATTCAATGCGGCCGCCATAACCCCACACACCGAGCCGATAGCGCTTCGGCGCGTCATGAAAAGCGAGGGTGGTCGGACGCTATTCATGGATCGCAAGCTTATCGATCACCAGCGGACAGTCAACGATGGTCGCCATTATATTGAAATCGTCGCCTACGCTTGCCTGCTACACTATCCAGCGGCATGACTTCGGCGTGTCGGAGGCAGCAAAAAGCCCGCCGCTGCCGGGGCAGGGCGGGCTTTAGCGTTTTTGAGATGTTCAGCGAATTACTTCGCTGCTTCCTTCATGTCCTTGCCAGCTTCTTCCACAGCTGCACCTGCAGCAGCGGTTGCGTCCTTGGCGGCATCGGCGGTCGCGTCAGCAGCATCGCCAGCGGCAGCAGCAGCTTCGTCGGTTGCGTCTTCAGCGGCGGTCATGGCATTTTCTGCGCCTGCTTCCATGGCATCGCCGGTTGCGTCGGCGGCTTCGGCGGTTTCTTCGGCAGCCTTTTCACCGGCTTCGCCACATGCACCAAGCGAAATGGTGAACGCCAAAGCGGCGGCGGTTGCGACTAATTTTTTCATTTCACGTCTCCTGTGTCCCATTAACCCCTAGCGGGACCGAAGGGGTAACGGATGAAGGCCATATTGCGCAACTATTTTTCGATGCCCTTCGCTTTTCCCCATTGCCGCGCGGCCGTGTAGCCGAGATAGCCGGTGCCGAAGAGCGCATAGAGCGGCTCGGGCAGGCCGTTCAGATAGGCATTCATGCCCGCAGCGATATTGGCCGCCGCCTCGGGCCGCACGGCGGCGATCAGGCCCATCGGGATCGCCCACAGGATCATCGCGTAAATGACGTAGAGGAAACTGGGTCGGGCGCGACTGGTCCAGGGGTCGTTCGACTGCGCTTCGGCAAGGATGGCCGAAAGCTGCGTGCGCAGCGATTCCATTTCCTGACTGCCCTGCAATTTGAGCATTTCGAGTTTCGCCGCATCGCGCGCCTTGGGGTCGGGGATAATCTTGTCGATCAGGCTGGCAATCGGGCCGATGATATTGTCTAGCAATGGCAAATTCTGTCTCCTTCGATTCTGGAAAGTTACACTAAGGTTCTACCTCAAATGATCATCGGCTATCCGATACGGTTCGCAAGCCAGCCGTAGAGAAAGGCCTCCTGCGACGGACGGGTTTCGGCTAGCCGCACATAATGCGCCCCCTGCAAGGCCTCGACTGCCTTGAGCAGCACGTCTTCGCCCGCCTTACCGCGTTTGCGCAAAAAGGCGTGAAGCGCGAGCACGGTAGCAGGGCCGATACGGCGATCGACGGTCAGGTCGGCATAACCCCGCGCCTCACGGTTGAGCGCGTTCAACGCGCGTTGCAGGAAGCCGGTCGCGGTGCCCGTGCCCATATTGATGCCGGTATCGAACAGCTCTGCGGCCAGCTTCGGCGCGACCTCTGCGATTTTGTCGAAGGACGGTTGCTGCCAGTACAGCCGTTTGTAGATCGCCGCCGCGTCGCTCTGCGGAAGGTGTCGCATATCGTCCATATAGCCTTGCCGCCGCGCGACGGCCTCGGTGATACCCCATCGCGTGGGGCCCCCTCGGTCTGCCGGGTGGTTGACATAACCACCCTCGCGTTCGATTACGTCCTCGATCAACCGGTCGATATCGCATTTTGTCATCGCAAACCCCCATTTGCGAATCAGAATAACCAATATGGTTCGTTGTAGGAAAATGGAAAATGCAGCACCGCAGCAGCAGAGGCTGACGCGAGGAAAATGCCGAAAAAAGTTCAGGAGAAAATTGGTCGGGACGACAGGATTCAAGTAAATAACTGGAATCGCCTAATAAAATATGGCATTAAGTCCTTCACAGCACCTGCACAGTTATGGATTTCCGCGCCCTCGCGCCGCTAACCTGCACGGATTCTGCACAGTGGAGCACGGCGATGGCGTTCATCACAGACAAGGAACAGCTTAAATCTGGCCTGATCATTTTCCGGCGCGGCGATGTGGCACACCGAAACTTCTATTGTCGCATCAAGCTGCCGAAAGAGGATCGCTACAAGACCATCGCGTTGCGGACGGCTGATCGGGAGTCAGCGCGCGACCAAGCATTTGATGCGGACGCCGACATTCGCTTTCGTATCAAGCACGACGTTCCCGTCTTCAACCGCCCGTTCCGGCAGGTTGCGGAGGAATACATCGCCTTGCTGGAACGGCGCGTCAAATTGGGCGAGGTGGCTGCTGATAGTGTCAAGAACGTAGCCAACCGTTGTCGCCGCGTTCTGGATGACTATGTCGGCAGCACACAGATTCACCTAATTGGACAGGAACGCTGGACAAATTATCCAACATGGCGACGAGAGACGGGGAAGGGGCGGACGCGCGCAATCGTCAGTGATGCGACCATCGGCGTTGAAATGGGTGCCTTCAATGCTGTGATGAGCTTCGCCATCAGCAAACGGTACGTTCCGGCGAGTCATCGCTTCGAGGGCAAGCCCAAGCTGAAAACCATGCGACGCGACGAGTTTACGACCGAGGAATATCGCAAGCTGCACAGCTTCGGTCGCAAGTGGATCAAGGCGGCGACATCGCCGCAGGGCCTCTGGTATCGCAACATCTGCTACAATTTCATGCTCATCATGTGCAACACCGGGATGCGACCGCCCGAAGCGAGGAACTTGCGCTGGCGAGACATTACGGCTGCGAAGGACAGGGACGGACGCGAAATCGTCGTGATGTTCGTCCAAGGCAAGGGCAAGTCACGCAAGCTGGTTGCGCCAAAGAGTGTAGGCGACTATCTGGCTCGCGTCCGCGAACTTTCAAAAGCGACCAACCCGGACGATTCCGTTTTCACCATCATCAATGGCAAGCCCGCCAAGTATCTGTACAGCGACACCGTGAAGGACTTGCTGACTGAGTCCGGCCTTCGGATGGGGCCGAACGGCATCGCCCGCTCGACCTATTGCTTCCGTCATACCTACGCGACTTTCCGGCTGTCCGAAGGGGTCGATGTTTACATCCTTGCCGAACAGATGGGCACGTCGGTCAAGATGATCGAGCAGCACTACGGCCATGTGAATACCATCAAGCACGCAGATCGCGTGCTGATGGGCATGACTGGTTGGGAATTGATCCGCGAGCCCGGCGACGACAGCGAAGCTGCGGCCAAGGCTGCAAAGGCCGCCGCGTCACGGGATCGCGCTGGTCGTTCACAAATTGGAAGCCGCTTGCGTCGTTCGTAAGGGCAGCGCGACTAGCCGCGATGCCCCCTATCCCGCGCCCAGCTTGGGCATTTGGCGGGATGTGGTTTGCCCACGCACCGCTGGTGCAGCTTGGGGGGTGAACCACCAAGCGGGCAACGGGATCAGGTGCGCCGAGCTTCAAGCACCCCTTTGCCCGCGCCTTCTCTGCAATCGCATTTGGTTCGCGGTCGGCGAATGACGTGGGTGAATGCGGACCCATGAATGCAAACGCCGCGTCTGATATGGCGCCTTGCTTGCTCCGAGGACAGCGCATCGAAGGCCCGCTGTAGTAGCAAATAAGGCTTCGTTGCGTCGGAACTTATGATTAAGGTGCCGAGATGAACAACCGCAGGAATACTCGAGAACTGGAGGCGGCGCAGCGTCTGGAGTTGCTGGAGCGCTTCCCACCTGCATGGCCGGATATCTACGCGCATCACGTGACCCTTGGTGTGAACGGTCTAGCGGGAAAACCGGGCGCCGAGATGGGCCTGATAGTCGGAATTGCCCTTGGTGACGGCATCGAAGCGCTAGTTGTCGAGATTGATGGCACGACCTTTCGGCCCGACGGCAAGATATATCACGTTACTTGGTCGCTTGATCGAGCAAGAGGCCGAAGGCCCGTCGATAGCAATGCGCTCCTGCAAGGTTCTTCGTGGATCCGGATAGATCCCCCTATTCCCATCAAGCTTACCGTACCTGAGTAAGGTTATGATGTATGAGAACTGGGCCTCGCCTGACTAACGCTAATCCCCGAAGTGTTCAGCAACCCATTCCTCCACCGCGTCGTCCCGCCTCGTCTGGCATTCCCAAATCACGAGGACACGCCACCCCGCGTCCGCCAGCTCCCGCTGGACCCGGGTGTCCCGCGCGATGTTTCCTTCGAACTTTGCCTTCCAACCTCTGGCTTGGACTTAGGCGTCGTCGCAACTTTGCATCCGTCATGCCTGTGCCAGAAGCGACTGTGGACGAAGATGACGGTCCGATGCAGGGCCAGCACGATATCTGGACGCGCCGGCGGCCCCTTGCCGTGGAGCCTGAAGCGTAGTCCTCTCCGGTGAAAGGCACTCCGCACCCACATTTCGGGCCGAGTGTCCATGCTATGAAAGCGCCGCATGAGAGTGCGTGTTTGTTCGGGCGTCATCCCTAAACGACCACCTTCCACGGCTTTGGGTTCCCCTTGCGGTGTTCGTTAAGGCTGGCATTTAGAACTGCTTGGGCTAGGAAGCCTCATGGGGAATAGACAACGATTCAAGATTAGCTCCGCACTCAAGGATATCATCGGCCGCGATCTCATCACAAATGATTTCGTGGCTATCTTCGAGCTCGTCAAGAATTCGTTCGATGCCCATGCGACCCACGTTGATGTCGTATTCGACAATGGTCGCATCTGGATAGTCGATGATGGAAAGGGGATGACACGAGGCGATGTCGTCGGAAAATGGTTATTCGTAGCGTTTTCGGCAAAGCGCAACGGCGAAGAAGACCGGGACCTTCCCAACGATTATCGCGACAAGATATCGCTTCGCCGTGGATATGCCGGGAGCAAGGGCATAGGGCGATTTTCTTGCGATCGACTAGGGACATCCCTCGAACTATTTACCCGACCTGTTAGCCGCAAGGAAGGAGTAGAACATCTCGAAATTGATTGGAGATCGTTCGAGCGAGACGCCAAGCAGGAGTTTGTCGACGTTGAGGTCGAGCTGGCTCGGATAAAGGAGTTTCCCAGCCTGCCTGCAAAGGTGAAGGCACCCGCGCACGGCACGGTCTTGTCGATTGGCGGGCTCAGGGAAGCGTGGCCACGCGACAAGCTGCTGCGCCTGAAGGACTATCTGGCAAAGCTAATCAATCCGTTCGGCAGCCGCGATGACATGCGGATCAGCATACATGCGCCGTCAGAAGCCGACGCCGATCGTGCCGGAAAGACCGGTTCCGTGAATGGCTCGGTGGGGAATGACATTGTCGAGATACTAGACGGCAAGACAACCAAGATATTCGTCGAAATTGCCGACGGTCGAGTAACCACGATCCTAACTGATCGTGGGCGACTAATCTATGAAATCCGGGAGGAAAGTCCGTTCAAGGAACTGGGTTCGTCACATGTCACCTTCGAAACTTTCTTCCTGAATCGCAGTGCCAAGGCGACTTTCACGCGCGCGATGGGCGTGGAATCGGTGAATTTTGGGAATATATTCCTGTTCTTGAACGGTTTCCGAGTGTTCCCCATCGGCGAATCCGACGACGACACCTTTGGCCTCGACAAGCGCAAGGGCCAAGGCTTTGCACGATACCTCGGAACACGTGATATCCTTGGCAGGATCGACATCAGCGCTGACGCAGGACTTTTCCGCGAGACTTCAAGTCGCGATGCCGGACTTGTCGATAGTCCTGCCTGGTCCGAGGTACGCGAAGCACTTATCAAGCTCGTCATCACCCGCCTTGAGCGGTATGTCGTCGATGTAACCTGGGCCGACACGCTGGACACGGATCGAGCAGATACTAGCGGCCTTACGAGCGACGCCGCGCGTGCGCGTATCGTGGACATGATGCGTCGCCTAGTTGGCAACAAGCGAATTGAACTTATCAGGTACGACGCGCGCTTGATCGACACGATCAGCGAGCGTGCTTCTGAATTTGAGCGCACTATGCAGGGTCTAGCGGTTGTCGCCGCGAAGACGGGAGACCAGGAACTCCTGAAGCGTATAGAGACTTCCCGGAATAGGTATGAGGCACTTCGGAAGGCCGAGATCGAGGCCCGCGAACGCGCCGAAGCGGAGGCGAAGGCTCGCGAGGAAGCTGAGGAGACCGCAAGATCGGCAACCGATCGGGCGACCCAAGCAGAAGAACGATACGAAGAGGAGAAGAAGCGATCACTGCTCCTTGCTTCCCTACAAGATCGCGACAGTGAATCGCTGACTTTGCTGCACCATCAAGCGGTCATATACGCAACAGCCATTCAGGACATCGTTGCCAACAACCTCTTGGCAATCCAAAAGGGGAAGCCGCCGCCGATCGAGGAAATCGCAGCCGACTTCGAACAGATCAGCTTCCAAAATAGCCGCATCCTCGCTGTTACAAGGTTTGCGACGCAGGCCAATTTTCGCATGAATGCCGATCAGGTCGAGGCCGACCTAGTGCAGTATGTAAGCGAATATATCGAACGTATTTCATCGCTATACGAAGGGGCTGGCTACGCCCGTTGCGACGCTAACGACGTCTCCTTCAATGGGAAGTTCCGGCCGATCGACATCGCTATCGTCATCGACAACCTCGTTAGCAACGCAAGGCGCGCAAAGGCCACTTCGATCAACTTCAGCTTTTCGAGGGCAAAGGATGGCGGCATCGACTTGGCGGTGCAGGACAATGGCAGGGGGTTCGACAAGCGAAAGATCGATCCCGAACGCATTTTCGAGAAAGGCTACAGCTCGACAGAAGGTTCGGGTCTCGGCCTCTATCACGTTAGTCAGGTCCTGGGGGACCTGAATGGGACCATCGGCGTCGATCAGTCACATAGCGGCGTCGGTGCAAGGTTCCTTGTCCACATCAAGCCATCGAAGGCAGGCAAGTAGGAAGTTTCTTGGAGGAATAGATGAAGCTAGTTTTCAAGGTTCTTTGGTTCGAGAACCAACCCACCGCAGTCGAGCCTGCAATGAAGGCGCTTGGCACGCGGCTCGATGAACATGGCTTCGAACTCGAACTTACCATGGAAGAAAATGACAGCCGTGTTGACGTGCTTTCGGATCGGCAGGACAAGTTCCATGACACCGACCTGGTCGTCGTAGACTTCGACCTAGGCGACGACAGCGCCAAAGGTGACGCCGTTGCGAAGCGCATCCGCAACGGATTCTCGTTCACAGACATCATATTCTACAGCGGCTCCCGCCCCAACGAATTGCGCCAGAGGGTCAGCGATCAAGCTATCGATGGCGTCTATTGCATGTCGCGCAACGAACTTCGCGCACAATTGATTGAGCGTGTTGATGATGTGGTCCGGCGCATGTCGCGCCTTGAATCGATGCGAGGCCTTGCTGCAGTGACGGCGGGCCGGGGCGACCAACACTTGCGCTCGATCTTGACGCAAATCCACGATGCACTCGATGCCGATGGCCAGCGAGAACTGGTAAAGGCCATTGACGATGAGGTGCATGCCACTGCCCAACGGAACCAAGAGCGCTATGCAGCCCTTGGCAACCTCGACGCACGCATCCATGACTTCGCTTGCACCAGCTTTGCGCTCCTGAAGGCCGCAAAGATGGTAGTGGGCAAACATCCCGAACTCCAGAAATTCAAGGTCTGCCTGGGCCAATACCAACAGCAGGTTATCGAAGTCCGGAACAAGCTATCGCACATTGTCGAACAGGAGGGCGACGAGGGTTGGGTAATTGTTAGCAAGTCCGATGTGATTACCAAGGATAACTTTACCGACTTCCGGAAGGGGTTTTCAAGCCAACTCAAGAACCTGACGAGCATCAATGCGATCCTCACTGGCAACGGCGAGTAGGCCGATCAAGACCTCACCCAGTGCCTCCGCGAGGAGTGGAGGCACTGCGTTGCCGACTTGGGTGTAGCGAGGGCATGCCGAAACGCGCCGCGAGCCGCCCGTCGTATATGGCCCCTTGAAAGAAAACCAGTCCGGAAACGATTGGAGCCGCGCGCATTCGCGGACGGTCAATATCCTGGGTTCGGAATAATGGATAACATCATCCGGGAGGGTCGTGATGGTGCACGCGGGCGCATCCGGGGATAGCGGGGTAAGCGACCTCTTCTTCATCGCCAACCGAGTCCTGTCCTGCTCGGAAAGGTGCATTCCTCGTCGACAGGTTTCCAGTATATTTTCAAATCGAGCTGTCACCTCGATACCGTGCCGGGGCAGGCGCAGTCCGTCGATGTTATCGGGCGCACCTGCCCGCATGAGCTTGAGATAGGGATTTAACACAGGCGGAGGCCCGTATCCTATTTGCTGGAATCCCTTCACGCCGCCGTCCAAGTTTGGCTTGAGTTCCTTACCCCTCGTTTCGAGATCGCCAATCGCATCGCGTGTGGTGGTCGGCAGGTCGAATTGCAGCCCCTTGTGTTCTACGAACGCCTTGCGGGAAACTTCCAACCTCAGGAAGGGATCAAGTCCTAATTGGTCCGTCCTCTTCATGGCGATGATGAAGAAGCGCGGCCGCCTTTGAGGCACCCCCCAATCGCTCGCCATCAGCAATTTCGACCATGCCTGATATCCTTGGGCTTCCAACCGGTCGAGCACATATCTTTCATATGTCGAGAACTTGCCATCGACAGGATCCTTGTGCTCTGCGGAAGTAAATCCCCTGACGTTCTCGATCAATATCACCTGCGGCTGCACGAGTTCGACAAGCCGGAGGTAGTGCTCGGTCATCCTATTCCGAGGATCGTCCGGCTTTCGCTTTCCGGCCATGGAAAACCCCTGGCAAGGCGGGCCACCGGCAATAAGGTCTACGCTGCCTTGCAGCGCTGCCAATTCAACATGCCGCTCTTCTAGTAAGTCTTCGATCGCCGCCGCAGATTTTGACAGCCACTCTGGCCATTCGAATCCGTAACCAGTCCTGTCGATGAGATTATGCTGAAGCGTCGCGAAGGCGTCAGCGTGCTTTTCGATTGCAAAGATGCCCTGCCACCCGGCATTTTCCAAGCCCAGTGAAAGGCCACCGCAGCCTGAAAAAACGTCGATGAATCGCGGCTTCCCCATAATTCCCGCCCCCGCACAACTTGAACTCTGGGAGAGTCAATGCCGAACTCCTAGCAAATTACCAGGGGAATTTTCAACCATCTGTAATATATATGAATTATTTTTCTGCACCGCAGCTTCAAGGTAAAGGCTAAGTAAGAATCCTGCGCCTGCGGGCAAGCCCGCACCGCGCTCTATTTCGCGATCCCGTCTGCGCGGGTTCGCTCCACCGAGCCGCCATTGGCGTCTCGGCCTGTCGGCGACGATCGCTGGCGTAAGCTCGGGCCTTCCGGCCCGCTGAAAATGAGCGGGATTTTCTAAGGACGCACTCTCTCCCGCGCTTCGCGCTCCTTAGGGTGCGGCGTTTTTTGAGCTGACCCGCCGGCACTCTTGCCTCTCTCCTTGCCGGATGGGCGCTAGCGCACAATTGCGCGCGCACACCATCCGTCGGCGTCGCGCCGTTGCAAGGGTGCCATTTCCTGTTCAGCCGCTGCGCGGCGGACTTCGCTTGATGATCTTCGACTGATGGTGGACGGCGCGGACGCGCCGGCGTTCTTGTGCCGTCCCCGAAGAGGGGGATGGGCGGCGCTTCCGGCTAGGCCCCCCGCGCTCAGGCGCAACCCGGCAGGCCGGGTCTTTCACTTTGTTACAGCCTTGCAGGTGCGCCTGATCACGGCGGGCCTCTTGGTCGCTTTTTGCCGCTCACCCCCCTCTCCGGGGTCGGTGTGGTTTTTTGGCGAGGAAGCTGTGATGGCAGTTGGCAATCGGAAACGTGGGTTTGGTGGCAAGGGCAAGGCGGCGCTGCGCGCCGCGCGCGGGAGCGATATGCCCCGCGCTTCGCTCTATGACGAGGTGACGGCGAAGATCATCGCCCAGCTTGAGGCGGGCTGTTTTCCTTGGGCGCAGCCGTGGAGTTCGGCGGCGGCAGTGCCGGGACTCCCGCGCAACGCGGTTTCGGGGCGTCCCTATTCGGGTGTCAATGTTCTCATTCTGTGGGGTGCGGTCGTCGAAGGGTCTTACCCCTCGCAGGATTGGTTGACCTTTCGGCAGGCGCTGACCGCTGGTGGATGTGTCCGCAAAGGTGAGCGCGGCCATACGATCTTTTACGCCGACCGCTTCACCCCCGACGATGGGCGCGAAGGTGGCGAGACGCCGGAGAGCGAACCCCGCTCGATTCCCTTCCTCAAACGCTTTGTCGTGTTCAACGCGGCGCAATGCGACGGACTTCCCGAGCGGCTGACCGCCGACCCGACGCCGTTACCGGCCCGCGAACAGCATGAGGGCGCGGAGGCATTGATTGCCGCGACGGGTGCGGATTTCCGCATCGGCGGGGCGCGGGCCTTCTACGACATTGGCGGCGATTATGTGCAGGTGCCGCCGCAACCGGCCTTCACCCATCAAATCGACTTCTACCGGACGGCCCTGCACGAACTTGGCCATTGGGCGGGCAGCAAGGAACGGCTGGCGCGTGACCAGTCGGGACGGTTCGGTTCGGCGCTTTACGCCCGCGAGGAATTGTGCGCCGAACTGGCATCGGCTTTCCTGTGCGCCGCGCTCGGTATTGTTCCCACCGTCCGCCATGCCGACTATCTCGGTTCGTGGTTGGCCGTGTTGCGCGCTGACAATCGCGCGATCTTCAAGGCGGCGAGCCAAGCCAGCAAGGCGGCTGATTTCCTGTTGGCCTTCGTTCGGGAAAGCGAATGCAGTTTGGCGCGGGCAGCATGAGCGCAGCCCTGCCTCTGGCGTCCGAACAGACGCCCATCGGCGAGCAGACGCTGGTTCACGGCGTTGCGCCGATCACACCCCGCGACCGACTCGCCATGCGCGCCAATGCGCCGCTGGAGCCGAAGAAGCGGCAGCGTCCCGCCGATCACGGCCTGTTCGACACCAACGCCCGCAACCAGATCGAGATGTTTTGAGAGGCTTTGCCATGCAGTTGCTCACCCAAGAACAGTGCGCCCGCCTGATAGCCAACGGCCAGTGCCGTGGCGATCATGTTCCGGTCGTCAAATTCTTCTCGCCCGTAGGCGCGGCGACGTGGCTGTTTTCCGAACTGGACGAGGACGGCGACACCCTGTTCGGGCTTTGCGACCTTGGTTTTGGTTGCCCCGAAATGGGGTCGGCGAGCCTTGCTGAAATCGCGGCGGTGACGTTGCCGTTCGGGCTGACCATCGAGCGCGACCTGTGTTTCGAGGGCCGCTTCCCGCTGACCGTTTACGCCGCTGCCGCCCGCCTATGCGGCGGCATCACCGAGGACGCGGCGCAGCTCGAGGCCGCCGCCGCCGCCCGCGCGAAAGAGCTTCCGCCGCCTTGACCCGCTCCACGGGTTTCGGGGCGTCGGCAGACCCCGCGCGGGATACCCTCGCGCGGACAACCGGCCCCATCCTCACCGCCCCCCAAAATGCCCCGAGGATGGGGCCACCCATGAAGAACAAGGAGTATAGGACATGCACATCGACCAAATCCCGCTCGACCGGCTTTCGGTTTCCAAGGCGAACATGAGGGCGGGAAAGAAGCCGCCCGACGTTTCGGACATATTGCCGTCGATCATCAAGCGCGGCGTGATTTCTCCGCTGTTCGTCCGGCCTAACTGCAACGCCGGTCATTTCGAGATCGTCGCGGGCAAGCGCCGCTATTTCGCCAGCCTAGAGGCGGCGCGGCGGGGCCAGGACGATATGACCTTGCCCTGCATCACGCTCGGCGAGGGCGACGATGCCGAGGCGCTCGAAGTCTCGATGATCGAAAACATGCTGCGACAAAGCCCCGATCAGGTCACGCAATGGGAAAGCTACACGCGGCTTGTGAAAGAAGGTCGCAGCGTCGAGGACATTGCCGCAACCTTCGCGCTCACCGAATTGCAGGTGAAGCGCATCCTCGCGCTCGGCAATCTGTTGCCGCGCATCCGCGAGGCGTTCCGCGCCGAAGAAATCGACGCTGGCACCGTCAAGCACCTGACCTTGGCGAGCAAGGCGCAGCAAAAGGCGTGGCTGGCGCTGTTCGAGGATGCGGACGGCTATGCCCCACGCGGGAGCCAGTTGAAGGCGTGGCTGTTCGGCGGCGCGTCGATTGCGACGAGCGCGGCGCTGTTCGATCTTGCCGCCTTCGACGGCCAGATCGTCAAAGACCTTTTCGAGGACGAAGGCTATTTCGCCGATGCCGACCAGTTCTGGGCCGCGCAGTCCGCCGAGATCGAGCGGCGCAAGGCTACCTATCTCGAAGACGGGTGGAGCGCGGTCGAGGTCGTTCCTGCCGGTGTCTATTTCCAGACATGGGAGCATGAAAAGACTCCCAAGCGCAAAGGCGGGCGCGTCTACATCGACGTCAACGGCAAGGGCGAGGTTGCCTTCCACGAGGGTTATTTGACCCGCAAGGAAGCGCGGCGGCAGGGTGAGGGCGGCGAAGCGGCGAAGCCGACCGCACCCGCCCGCCCCGAAATCACATCGGCCATGACCGGCTATATCGACTTGCACCGCCATGCGGCGGTGCGGTCGGCGCTCGCCGCGAACAGCGGCGTCGCGCTGCGCGTCATGGTCGCCCATGCGATCTGCGGTTCGCCCTTGTGGGGTGTAAAGGTGCAGGATCTGCGCAGCCGTAACGAAGCGATCACCGAGAGCATCGAAACCAGTGTCGCCGAAGTCCGCTTCGACGAGCGGCGGCGCGCGGTGCTAGCGGTGCTGGACTTCGACCCCGAGGAGGCGAGCGTCACCTTGGGCCGAGAGCCGAGGAACGGCGTGAGCGCGTTGTTCCAGCGGTTGCTGGAACTGCCCGATGCGGTTGTTTTAGAGGTCATGGCCGTGGTCATGGCCGAGACGCTGGCGAGCGGCACCGGCCTTATCGAAACCATCGGCCTTCACCTTGGCGTCAGCATGGCCGATTATTGGGTGGCGGACGATGCCTTTTTTGGTCTCATCCGCGACCGCGAGGTCTTGACTGCGATCTTGTCCGAGGTTGGCGGCGCGGCGGTTGCGCAAGCCCATGCCACCGAGAAGGGCAAGACGATCAAGGGCGTGATTGCCGACTTTCTCACCGGCAATGGGCGGACGAAACATGAGGCGTGGGTGCCGCGCTGGATGGCGTTTCCACCATCGGCCTACACGCAGCGCGGCGGGGTTGCGACGGTTGCCGCCGCCAATCGCGCCGCATGGCTGGCCGAACCCGAAACGCCGCTCGACCCCGACCCCGCCGCCGCTAGCGCGGCGGACACGGGGGCGGACGACAATATCGAGACCGCCGAGGCGATTGAGGAGGTCGAGGAACAGCGCCTAGCGGCATGAGTCGGAAGCGGGCGG
>JAESFX010000376.1_pt1 | contig 13773 bp, 13 predicted proteins | sample 9269501 | NCBI WGS metagenome assembly JAESFX01 (sample SAMN14515570, study PRJNA621655) | algae metagenome | isolation source: Desmonostoc geniculatum HA4340-LM1 and co-occurring heterotrophs from cave... | place: USA: Maniniholo cave, Kauai, Hawaii | collected 2009-07-28
CCGTCACGGAAAGGCTGCCACCGGCAATCACGGCGTCGACGAACAGCGCACCAAAGTCGCTTGTAATCTCCGGCCGTGCCAGATTGTCCATTGCCCACTCCGAATGACGATCGCCCGTGTATTGGCTGCACCGAATTGAGGAGGAGTAGCAAAAAGTCCTAAATGACAAGTTTACGACGAAGGAAGTTACAATTCAGGGGCTTTTGGTCGCTGAAGCAAGCCAGGGCGGTGCAATGGTCTGGGCGTTGAATGAGCGGATTTTGGGGAAGGAGAATGCTGCGCCAAGGATCAGATTACGTTGCCCGGTGTTAGATTTCTGCGGGTATATAAGCTTTATTAACCTTGTTAGAGTAAGAGGGTGATTGCCGGACCAGCAAAAAACTCATGTTTGAGACTGGACCGTTCGTGCAACCGCAATCTGACCAAGCCAATATCGCCCGGCCGTTCAAAGAACGGCGAACCTGCAGGGGCGATGTGATCATCACCGCAGAAATTCGGGCTTTCGGCGGGCGAAAGAACAAGGTCAACGTTATCGATCTTTCGCAGACCGGTTTTCGGATGGAATGCCTGACCTTCATACCAGACAGCCATGCAATTTATCTGACGATACCAAGCTTTCAACAGATGGAAGCGCGAATCATATGGCAAACCGAGTGGATGTACGGTTGCGAGTTTGGCCGCCCTTTGTACATGGCCGTTTATGACCATATCGTCAGAACCCATCCTGCCTTGGTTGTCGAAGCGACAGCCAGTCCGGCGGGGATGATTTATGGCGCTGCTGCAAGTATGCAGTGGGAGCGGGCGGTTGCACGAAGCACAGTAACACCCGCCCGCTAGCCCGAAATCACTGATCCAGAAAACTCCGCATCTTCCGTGAACGACTGGGATGCTTGAGCTTGCGCAGTGCCTTCGCCTCGATCTGGCGGATACGTTCGCGGGTTACGCTGAACTGCTGGCCGACTTCCTCGAGCGTATGGTCGGTGTTCATGCCGATGCCGAAGCGCATACGCAGTACCCGCTCCTCGCGTGGCGTCAATGACGCCAGTACGCGAGTGACGGTTTCCTTGAGGTTGGCCTGGATCGCGGCATCGACGGGGATGATCGCGTTCTTGTCCTCGATGAAATCGCCCAGATGGCTGTCTTCCTCGTCGCCTATGGGGGTTTCGAGCGAAATCGGTTCCTTGGCGATTTTCATCACCTTGCGGACCTTTTCGAGCGGCATCGACAGGCGCTCTGCCATCTCTTCTGGCGTGGGCTCGCGGCCCTGTTCGTGCAGGAACTGGCGCGAGGTGCGGACGAGCTTGTTGATCGTTTCGATCATGTGCACCGGAATGCGGATCGTGCGCGCCTGATCGGCGATGCTGCGGGTGATCGCCTGGCGGATCCACCAGGTCGCATAGGTGCTGAACTTATAGCCGCGGCGATATTCGAATTTGTCCACCGCCTTCATCAGGCCGATATTGCCTTCCTGAATGAGATCAAGGAATTGCAGGCCACGGTTGGTATATTTTTTGGCGATGGAAATCACGAGGCGCAAATTGGCCTCAACCATCTCCTTCTTGGCAATGCGCGCTTCGCGCTCGCCCTTTTGCACCATGTTGACGATGCGACGGAATTCATTGAGGCTCATGCCGGTATTGGCGGCAATATCAGCGATTTCGGCGCGGATGCGTTCGACGCCATCGGCCTCGTTGGTCGCAAAAGCGGTCCATTTCTTGTCGATATTGGCGACATCGGACAGCCAGTTTTCGTCGAGCTCATGGCCCATATAGCTGTCGAGGAACGCCTTGCGCGGTACCTTGTGCCGTTCGGCGAGGCGCAGCATCTGCCCGCCGAGCGCGGTCAGGCGGCGGTTGAACGAATAAAGCTGGTCGACCAGATATTCGATCTTGTTCGCATGGAACTGGACCGACTCGACTTCCGCAGTCAATTCTTCACGCAATTTGTGATATTTATTTTCCGAAGTTGAGGAAAAGCTTTCACCAGCATTCAGCGCGCGCATCCGGTCGTTCTGGATATTCGAGAATTTCTTGAACAGCGATGCAATCTTGGCGAATCGCTCCAGCGCTGCCGGTTTCAGCGTTTCTTCCATCTGCGCGAGGCTGAGGGTGTTGTCTTCCTCTTCCTCTTCGACCGGGCGCGCACGGCGTTCGGTCATGTCGTCGTCATCGTCGTCGCCGGCGGCTTCGGGTTCGTCCTCGACTTCTTCCTCTTCCTTGTAGGAGACGCCGGCGGTCTTCTCGCTGATTTCGCCATCGCCTTCCTCTTCCTCGTCGTCGGTCAGCGTTTCGGGGGCTTTCGAGAGCATGGCGTCGAGATCGAGGATTTCACGCAGCTGCATCTCGCCGTCGTTGAGCGCGTTCGACCAGTCGATGATGGCGTGGAAGGTGATAGGGCTTTCGCAAAGGCCGAGGATCATCGTGTCGCGGCCCGATTCAATGCGCTTGGCAATCGCGATTTCGCCTTCACGGCTGAGCAACTCGACCGCGCCCATTTCGCGCAGATACATGCGCACGGGGTCGTCGGTGCGCTCGCCGGTGCCGGTTTTCTTGGTGGTGTTGGTCAGCGAACGCGGGTCGTTTTCGGAGATGTTGTCGATGGTTTCGACTTCTTCTTCCTGTTGCTCCTCGCCATCTTCGCCTGCTTCGTCCGACTCGACGATCTGCACGCCCATGTCGTTAATCGCCGACATCACGTCCTCGATCTGCTCCGAGGACATCTGGTCCTGCGGCAGCGCGGCGTTCAGTTCGTCATAGGTGAGGAAACCTCGGCGCTTGGCCTTGGCGAGCAGCTTTTTAACTGTGGCATCGTTCAGGTCGATCAGCGGTGCATCGCCGGATTCGTTCATGTCTTCTTCGTTTTCGTTTGCGCGGCTGGCCAAAATAAATCCCCGATAAATCTAAAATCCGTCCGCATCGCGCCTGAAAAATGCGATGATACGGTCGTCGAATGCCTTTTTCTCGTGTCGCAATCGTTGCTGCTCTGCAAAAGTCTCGTCGGTCATCTCCAAACTCGCCAGTCTCGTGGCGTGTTCCAGAGCTTCTTCCAGCGCGGGACGCTGCTTCATCAGCCTGATTGCTTCACCCAATTCCTTTGAAACGCCGGATAATCCGTCGCCCCGTTCCCCGTCCTCTCCACGATTGAAGGCAAAAACCTTGCCGTTGCTGCGGAGGAGCGTCTGGGCGACATTATACAGCTTCACGTCCAATATGGTAAGAAGGTCCTCCGTTTCAAGCGATTCTTTGGCAAAACTCGCATCGAGCATTGCGCCGAGCAATCTGGCGTGATTCGCATCCGCCGGAACGAAGTCGCTGAGCGCTTCGTGATGGAGCTGGATGAGCGCCGGATTACGCAGCAGCGCGCCGAGCACGCCCTGCGCAAGAAAATCGGGCGTCTTGGCATTGAAGCTCTTGGTTTCGGCACCCGGCGGCAGGATTTGCGGCTTGCGCCAGTCGCGTTTCGGTCCCCTGTTGCCGGGGGCGAACGGTGCCCGCGACTTGGCGGCGAATAAAGTGTCGAAACGTTCGCGGAAGGCATCGGCATAATGGCGACGGATTTCGGCGTCGGCGATATTGGCCATATGCGCGCCCAGGCGTTGTTTGAGGCCTGCGCGGTCCTCAGGGGTGGCGAGGGGGCTTGCCGCGACTTCGGAGCGCCAGAGGCGTTCTACGAGCGGCTCTGAGGCCTCCAGAAGTGCTGCCAAAGCCTTGGGGCCAGATTTCTTCACCAGATCGTCGGGGTCGAGCCCGTCGGGCAGGGTGACAAATTGCAGGCTATGCCCCGGTTTCAACAACGGCAAAGCCCGCAATGCGGCGCGCATTGCCGCTTTCTGCCCCGCTGCGTCGCCATCGAAGCACAAAAGCGGCTTTTCGGTCATTCGCCACAGGATCTGGATTTGCTGCTCGGTCAGCGCGGTGCCGAGCGGTGCGACGGCATCGCCAAAACCCGCCTGCGCGATGGCGATGACGTCCATATAGCCCTCGACAACAATCACGCGCCCTGTCTGCCGCGCGGCGGGAGAGCATTTGTCGAGATTGTAGAGCGTGCGGCCCTTGTCGAACAACGGCGTATCGGGCGAGTTGAGATATTTGGGCTCGCCTTCGCCGAGAATGCGGCCGCCGAAAGCAATTACCCGCCCGCGCGGGTCGCGGATGGGGATCATCAGGCGGCCACGGAACCGGTCATAGGGTTCCTTGTCATCGACCGCGATCAAAAGTCCTGCCTCAACTAACATAGAAGTTTCAAAGGCTTTGAGTGCAATCTTCAGGCCGGTCCTGCTGTCTGGTGCCAAACCGAAGCCGAAATCGCGGATTGTCTGCGCCGAAAGCCCCCGTTTTTCGAGATAAGCCCGCGCGCCCGCACCCTCCACTCCCTGCAGTTGCGCCACAAACCAATCCTGCGCCGCCGCCATGACGTCATACAGATTGTTTGCTTTTTCAGCACGTTGCGCGGCCTTGGGGTCCGCGGCAGGCACTTCCATCCCCGCTTCCGCTGCCAACTCCTTGACCGCGTCCATGAACGACAGCCCGCGCTGGTCTGTCATCCAGCGGATGGCATCGCCATGCGCGGAACAGCCGAAACAATGGTAGAAACCCTTTTCGTCGTTGATCGTGAAGCTGGGCGTCTTCTCGTTATGGAACGGACAACAGGCCTTATACTCGCGCCCCGCCTTGGTGACCTTGACGCTACGCCCGATAAGCGCGGAAAGCGTGATCCGCGAGCGTAGTTCGTCAAGCCATTGCGGGGTGAGTGTCACGTCAGGTCAGCGCCGCCTTCACTGCCGCGCTCGCCTTGCTCATGTCGAGCTGGGTGCCATGGCGTTCCTTGAGCGCCGCCATGACGCGGCCCATGTCCTTGACGCTTTCAGCGCCCAGCTCGGCCTTGATCTCCTCGATCGCCGCTGCAGTTTGGGCCTCGTTCATCTGCGCAGGCAAAAACTCTTCGATCACCGCCAGCTCCGCCGCCTCGACCGCAGCCAGTTCAGTGCGGCCGCCCTGTTCGAACATCGCAATCGACTCGCGGCGTTGCTTGGCCATTTTCTGCAGCACTTCGACCACCAGCGCGTTGTCGTCAGGCTGCGCGCTCGCCGTGCGCAACTCGATATCGCGGTCTTTCAGCTTGGCCAAAATCAGGCGGACGGCGGCGAGCCGGTCCTTTTCGCCGGCTTTCATTGCGGTAATTTGAGCCGCTTTGATGGTGTCTCGAATCATTATGCGCTCATTCCAAATATCGTTGAGCCAACGGCCATAAGCCGACACTCGCCGCCAAACAATCTCCGCGTCTCCGCGTCTCCGCGTGAACCAAAATTTTTATCACGCGGATACGCGGAGGCGCGGAGAAGGGCATGACCGATAGCTGTGTTCGAATTCCACAGCTTTTCTTTTTTATATCATTGACGCTCCGCGTCGGTCCCTCTAGGCGCGGTGCCTTAGCGACATCGCCAGAACTTTGACTTGAAGGACCGCCACATGGCCGACCCTACCACTACGCGCGCGCCAAAGGGAGCGACAGGCGTATTGGTATTGGCATCGGGCGAGGTGATCTGGGGCAGGGGTTTTGGCGCCGAAGGGCAGGCGGTGGGCGAGCTGTGCTTCAACACCGCAATGACCGGCTATCAGGAGGTGATGACCGACCCCTCTTATGCCGGGCAGATCATCAATTTCACCTTTCCGCACATTGGCAACGTCGGCACAAACCCCGAAGATGTCGAGGCGGTGAACCCGCATGCGCTGGGCGCGGTGGTGCGGCAGGATGTGACCGATCCGTCGAACTTCCGAGCCATGCAGCATTTCGATGCGTGGATGAAGCATAATGGCCGCATCGGGATATCGGGCGTCGATACCCGCGCGCTGACCCGGTTGATCCGCGTCGCGGGTGCGCCCAATGCGGTGATTGCGCATTCGGCCAAGTCCGATTTCGATGTGCCCGCGATGCTGGCGCGGGCGAAGGCCTGGGCGGGGCTTGAGGGGATGGATCTGGCGAAGGATGTGACGACGTTGCAGACCTATGGTTGGGATCAGGGGCTGTGGAAGCTTGGTGAAGGATATTCGTCGTCCCCGCGCAGGCGGGGACCTCAGGAGGGCGTAACCGAGGGGGTGGGGGAGGCCGACCGAGATCCCCGCCTTCGCGGGGATGACGGCGTTCGCCGCAAGGTCGTCGCCATCGACTATGGCATCAAACACAACATCCTGCGCAACCTGGTCGATACCGGCTGCGACGTCACCGTCGTCAGTGCCACCGCGACCTTCGACGAGATTATGGCGCACAAGCCCGACGGCCTGTTCCTCTCCAACGGCCCCGGCGACCCTGCTGCGACCGGCGAATATGCGGTGCCGGTGATCAAACAATGGCTGGAGACCAAAAAGCCGCTGTTCGGCATCTGCCTCGGCCACCAGATGCTCGGCCTCGCAGTCGGCGCGAAGACCGAAAAGATGCACCAAGGGCACCGCGGCGCGAACCATCCGGTAAAGCGGCTCAGCGACGGCGCGGTCGAGATTACCAGCATGAACCACGGCTTCGCGGTCGACGCCGCGACGCTTCCCGCCAATGCAGCGCCGACGCACACCAGCCTGTTCGACGGTAGCAATTGCGGCTTCGAACTCACCGATAGCCCGGCTTTCAGTGTGCAATATCACCCCGAAGCTTCACCGGGGCCGCAGGACAGCCATTATCTGTTCGAGAAATTTGCGGGGATGATGGGGTGAGACAAGTAGCGGCAATATTGATGCTGCTGGCGCTAGCTGCATGTGAGCGATGGCCATCGGAATCTGAACTTCATGCAATCGGCTCAAAATGCGGTTATTTGTATTTTGACGTTACCTTTGATGATTACGATGACGGCAATCAGTCGCCGGTTCAGTATCATTTCGATAGCGACGAAGTGAATTTGGAAGAGAAGCGCGAATGTTTGTATCGTGAACTCGAAAGCAGCGGAATCGAAATTCCTCTTGGCTTGGGGCAGCTTAAGGCAAATCGTTTGGAACGCGAAAAACTCGGGCATACCGAAAGTCCGATGCCTGCAGATGCGCCTCCACCGCCCACCATAATACTCGAAGATGATCGCAATTAATGCCCAAACGCACTGACATCTCCTCCATCCTCATAATCGGCGCTGGCCCCATCATCATCGGGCAGGCGTGCGAGTTCGACTATTCGGGGACGCAGGCGTGCAAGGCGTTGCGCCAGGAGGGCTATCGCATCATCCTCGTCAACTCCAACCCGGCGACGATCATGACCGATCCGGAGATGGCGGATGCGACCTATGTCGAGCCGATCACGCCCGAAATCGTCGCCAAGATCATCGAAAAAGAACGCCCAGACGCGGTGTTGCCGACGATGGGCGGGCAGACCGCGCTGAATGTCGCGCTCGCGCTTTACAATGACGGCACGCTTGAAAAATACGGCGTCGAGATGATCGGTGCCGATGCCGAAGCCATCGACAAGGCCGAGGACCGGATCAAGTTCCGCGATGCGATGACCAAGATCGGGCTCGAATCGGCGCGGTCGGGGATTGCACATTCGATGGACGAGGCGCTGGAGGTGCTCGAACGCACCGGATTGCCCGCGATCATCCGCCCCAGCTTCACCATGGGCGGCACCGGCGGCGGGATTGCCTATAATCGCGACGAGTTTGTGGCCATCGTCACCGGCGGGCTCGACGCCTCGCCGACCACCGAGGTGTTGATCGAGGAATCGCTGCTCGGCTGGAAAGAATATGAGATGGAGGTCGTGCGCGACCGCGCCGACAATGCCATCATCATCTGCTCGATCGAAAATATCGACCCGATGGGTGTGCATACCGGCGATTCGATCACCGTCGCCCCCGCATTGACGCTGACTGACAAGGAATATCAGATCATGCGCAATGCAAGCATCGCTTGCCTGCGCGAAATCGGCGTCGAAACAGGCGGTTCGAACGTGCAGTTCGCAGTCAATCCGAAGGACGGGCGACTGATCGTCATCGAGATGAACCCGCGCGTTTCGCGTTCGTCAGCGCTGGCGTCGAAGGCAACGGGCTTCCCCATCGCCAAGGTCGCGGCGAAGCTGGCGGTGGGCTACACACTCGACGAGATTACCAACGACATCACCGGCGCGACGCCCGCCTCGTTCGAGCCGACCATCGATTATGTCGTCACCAAAATCCCGCGTTTCGCCTTCGAAAAATTCAAGGGCGCGGAACCGTTGCTGTCCACCGCGATGAAATCGGTGGGCGAGGTGATGGCCATTGGGCGCAATATCCATGAAAGCCTCCAAAAGGCGCTGCGCGGGCTGGAGACGGGGCTTTCAGGGTTCAATTATGTCGATGCGCTTAAGGGTGCCTCGAAAGACGAACTGTCCGCGGAGCTTAGCCGCGCGACGCCCGACCGGCTGCTGGTTGCGGCGCAGGCACTGCGCGAAGGCATGAGCGTGGCGGAAATCCATGCAATTGCGAAATTCGACCCTTGGTTCCTCGAGCGTCTTGCTGAGATTGTTGCTGAAGAAAATTGGATCAAGGCCAATGGATTGCCGAATGGCCCCGAGGCGCTGCGTCGCCTGAAAGCGATGGGTTTTTCTGACAAACGCTTGGCTTATCTGGCACTCGAAGCCATCAACGTCCGTCCCGGCATGGAATCTGCCGTGCGCCACGGCTCCGGCATCGCCATGCAGGCCGCGCGCGCGATTGCAGGTGCGGTGACCGAGGATCAGGTCCGCGCGCTGCGCCACAAGCTTGGCGTGCGTCCGGTGTTCAAGCGCATCGACACCTGCGCCGCCGAGTTCGAGGCGAAGACGCCCTATATGTATTCGACCTACGAGGCCCCGAGCTTCGGCACCCCGGAATGCGAGAGCGCGCCCACGAACCGCGAGAAGATCGTCATCCTGGGCGGCGGGCCGAACCGGATCGGGCAGGGGATCGAGTTCGACTATTGCTGCGTCCATGCCTGCTTCGCGCTGGCCGATGCGGGTTACGAGACGATCATGGTCAACTGCAACCCCGAGACCGTCTCGACCGATTACGACACCAGCGACCGCCTCTATTTCGAACCGCTGACCGCCGAAGACGTGCTCGAAATTCTGCATGTCGAGCAGCAGAACGGCACGCTGAGGGGCGTCATCGTCCAGTTTGGCGGGCAGACGCCGCTAAATTTGGCCAAGGCGCTGGAGGCGGCAGGTATCCCGATCCTCGGCACCTCGCCCGACGCCATCGACCTCGCCGAAGACCGCGAGCGTTTTGCGGCGCTCATCAACAAGCTGAAGCTCAAGCAACCCGCCAACGGCATCGCGCGCAGCCGCGAAGAGGCAATCAAGGTTGCCGACACCATCGGCTATCCTGTGCTGATGCGGCCTTCTTACGTGCTGGGCGGGCGGGCGATGGAGATTGTCGACACGCAGGCGCAGCTCGAAAATTACATCCAGACCGCCGTGATAGTCTCGGGCGATTCGCCGGTGCTGATCGACAGTTACTTGCGCGATGCCATCGAGGTCGATGTCGATGCGATTTGCGACGGCGATGATGTCGTGGTCGCGGGCATCCTCCAGCATATCGAAGAGGCTGGCGTACATTCGGGCGATTCTGCCTGCACCATCCCGCCCTATAGCTTGCCCGCTGACATCATCGACGAAATCCGCCGTCAGGCCGAGCTACTGGCGCGCAACCTGCACGTGCGCGGGCTGATGAACGTGCAGTTCGCGGTCAAGGACGGCGAAGTCTACCTCATCGAAGTCAATCCGCGCGCCAGCCGCACGGTGCCTTTCGTCGCCAAGGCCATCGGTGCGCCCATCGCCAAGATCGCCGCGCGCGTCATGGCGGGCGAGAAGCTCAAGGACCTGCCGCCGATCAATCTCGACATCGATTATATCGCGGTCAAGGAAGCGGTATTCCCCTTCGACCGCTTCCCCGGAGTCGATCCGGTGCTTTCGCCCGAGATGAAATCGACCGGCGAAGTCATGGGCATCGACCGCGATTTCGCCACCGCCTTTGCCAAATCGCAAATCGGCGCTCGAATGCCGCCGCCGATGTTGGGCAAGCTGTTCGTTTCGGTCAAAGACAGTGACAAGCCAGTGATCGTGCCTGCGGTGAAACAAGCCATCGAATGTGGCTTTAGCGTGTGCGCCACAGGCGGGACGGCGGACTATCTGCTTGCCCAAGGCATCGAGGTCGAGCGCGTCAACAAGGTCGCGCAGGGCCGCCCGCATATTGTCGACAAGATCAAGGACGGTGAGATCCACCTGATTTTCAACACCACCGAGGGCTGGCAGAGCCTGAAAGACAGCGAAGAAATCCGCCGTTCGGCGCTTGTCGGCAAGGTCGCGCAATATACGACTGCGGCAGGCAGTATCGCCGTGGCACAGGCCATCGCCTCGCTGCAACAGCGGGAGCTTGAAGTTCGGCCGCTTCAGGACTATTATTAGGCCAGCAGTATCTCTCCCCAAATTCGAACTGCAGGCCGGATGAAGCGCCAGGCTCCGCCGGTTGGGACTTTTTTGTGACGTTAGGACCGTGCTCATGGCGAGCTTTGAAAAATATCCGATGTTGGCCGAAGGCTATGAAAAGCTGACCACCGACCTGAAACGCCTCCGCGAAGAGCGCCCATTGATTGTCGAGGCAATCGAGGAAGCGCGCGCGCATGGCGACCTTTCGGAAAATGCCGAATATCATGCTGCCAAGGAGCGCCAGGGCCAGGTCGAAGCCGCGATTGCCGAGATCGAGGACAAGATCGGCCGTGCGCAGATCATCGACCCGTCGACCTTGTCGGGCGAGAAAATCGTGTTCGGTGCGACCGTGACCTTGATGGACGAGGACGACAAGCCTGTCCGTTACCAGCTCGTCGGCGAAACCGAGGCGGATGCCAAAGTCGGGCGGATTTCCTATAATTCGCCGTTGGGCCGCGCACTTATCGGCCGTGTTGCCGAGGACGAGGTCGAGGTGACCGTGCCGTCGGGCGACAAATATTATCTGGTTTCGAAAATCGAGTTCGTTTGACGCAATGAACTTCCCACGCGGTCCGGTCACGAACGCGCTGGTCGTTATCAATCTGGTGATTGCGGCGGTTTTGCTAGTGCCGGTCTGGTGGCAGCAGGCGGTGATATCGGGCGGGCTGTTTCCGATCCGGTTGAGCGGTGACAGCTCGGCTTTCGAGGGCGCGGGCTTTCTGGTTCCCGCGCTGCTGACGCCGCTGAGTGCCGCTTTCCTGCATGGCGGCATTGCGCACGTCATTCTCAACATGCTCATGCTGCTGCTCATCGGCAAGCTGGTCGAGCGTGTGCTCGGCGGTCCGCTCTATCTCGGACTGTATCTGGTTGGCGCCTATGCCGCTGCCGGAACCGAATGGCTTGCGGCAGTCATGCGCTGGCCGATGTCGGCGGACATACTGGCCCCGGCCATCGGAGCGAGCGGCGCGATTTCGGCGATTATCGGGGCCTATGTGCTGCTCTTCCCCAACCGCCAGCCGCAGCCTTGGGGACCTATTCCTGCACATATCGCCCGTCCGCTGCATCTGACCATTGCCTGGGTAGCGCTCAACCTTGCGCTGGGATTTGTCGGTCCGGGACTGGGGATAGGCATCGCCATCTGGTCGCATATCGGCGGCTTCGTGGCCGGGCTTATCTTGGCCCGCCCGCTATTGCTGTGGCGCTATCGTAAGGCCTAGCTCGACAACCTTCGCGTGCCTTCGCTCCTTCGCGAACTTCGCGCGAAATATCACCATCGCAATTTCGCGCGAAGTTCGCGAAGGAGCGAAGAAAGATAAATCAAGCGTCAGGCTGCAGCAGCCGGTGCAGATGCACCACGACATATTTCATTTCTGCATCGTCCACCGTGCGCTGCGCCGCGCTGCGCCAAGCCTCTTCGGCGCTGGCGTAATCCGGAAACATGCCGACAATGTCCAGCTTCTCCAAATCGGTAAATTCCAGCGTCCGCGGGTCTTTGACCCGGCCCCCGAACACCAGATGCAATTTTGCGTCGCTCACGCTTTTGCCCCCTTAATCTTTCTTCTTGGCCTCCGCCGTGGCGGCCTCGCCGGCGGCCTTTACGGCCAAAGCGGCCTTGCTGACAAGGTCGCGAAACTGTTCGCGCACGGCGTCGGCGTTCAAGCCCAGACTATCGACCTGTTCCTTGCCCGCAGCCTTGGCAGCCTTTGCCATTTCCTTGGCCTTTTTGTTGAGCTTCTTGCCGGTCTTGCCCATCACTTTTTTCTCGCGCTCGGTCGTCGGCAACAATGCACCGACAATCGCGCCAAGGGCGATACCGCCCAGCACGATGGCGAGCGGATTTTTGTCGATGCCGTCCCCGGTCTTGATCGCAACCTTGTGCGCGACATCGCGCGATTGCTGGACGCCGCGCGCCGCAGCTTCGCGGCCTTTTTCATAGGCTTCGGCCGCTTTTTCGCGTGCAGCCGCGCCGGTTTCGGTGGTCTTCGCCTTGGCTGTCGCCAGAGCTTCCGTGGCGCTATCGGTCGCGGTTTTGATGCTGTCGCCAATCTTGCTCATAAATCGTTCCTGTATCAGTCGCCGTCGGGCGAGTTGGGTTTACTCTTTCGCAGCTTCGAAATCCAATTGGAAATCGGACGGCGCGCGGCAAAAAGCAGTGCGCCGAGGCCGACAGCGCCGATGACCGGCGCATTCTCCTTTGCAACCTGCGCCGCGTCACCGGCAAGGCGCTTCACCTCTGCCGTGTTCCGGTCGACAAAACGTTTCAACTGATTGCGCGGATTGAGGACATCTTGCGCAACCTCGACGCTGCCTTTCAGTTTGCGGCGCAGGTTCCGCCGTTCTGCATCGGACAATATGACCGACTTACGTTCCGTCACTTGCGGGTCTTTTGGGAGTATTGTCATCGTCTCTTTCAATCTCGGGGAAGTAAACCTTCCTCACCCATTTTCGTGCCTGAAAGCCTGCTATTGCGCCGATAAGGATGAACCCTAGCGTAACGACCAAGGTCGCCCATCCCGGTCCGATTACCGGGGCCAGTGTCATCACCAGGCCAATGACCAGGGCAATCGCCGCGCCGCTAAACGCAAATGCCGCGACCGCGCCGAAGCGGAAGGACATGCGCATGACGTGGCGGCTGTAATCGAGGCGTGACTGGAAATAGCGCAGTTCCGCCCTGACCAGCGCGCGGACATCGTCGAGCACCAGCGACACTTGCTCGGTAGCGGACACGTCCGGAATGTCGGTCGCCTTTTCCTGCTGATGCTCGTCCGTCATTGCGCCCGCTTACCGGTCAACGGCGTCATCTGGCAATGCCAGATGAGCAGGTCAGGCGTCTTTTCCACCCGAGCGGATTAAACGCGCCAGCACGAAACCGATTGCGGCTGCGGCGCCGATTGCGACCGCAGGACTTTTGCGGACGAACTGCCGTGCATCTTCGGCGAGGGCGTCGACATCCTTGGCGTCGAGCTTGCTGGCAAAACCGTCGACCGCATCGGCGGCGCTGCGAGCATAATTGCCATATTCCTTGCCCACATTTTCATCGATGGTCGCGGCGCTGTCACGGATCAGTTTGCCGATGCTGCCGACGGCTTCGGTGGCACGGTCCTTGCCTTTTTCGGCAGCGGCCTTGGCGCTATCGGTGGCTTTCGCCTTGAAATCGCTCATGTCCTTCTTGACCTTTGCCTTGACGTCTTCGGTCTTGCCCTTGGACGGCGTCGTTTTTGCGACAGCCTTGGGCGATGTCGCAGGCTTCTTCGCAGCGGCAGGCTTTTTCGGGGCCGTTTTGGGTTTGGTAGCGGGCTTTGGGGCTGCTTTTGGTTTAGCGGTTTCTGCCATTTATGAACTCCTTGGGGTTAGAGGGGCGCT
>JAESFX010000377.1_pt1 | contig 13757 bp, 12 predicted proteins | sample 9269501 | NCBI WGS metagenome assembly JAESFX01 (sample SAMN14515570, study PRJNA621655) | algae metagenome | isolation source: Desmonostoc geniculatum HA4340-LM1 and co-occurring heterotrophs from cave... | place: USA: Maniniholo cave, Kauai, Hawaii | collected 2009-07-28
CAGCAAGTACCGCAACTGCCATCGACAACAGGAGAACGGCGTAGCACTTCCCGGATGCACTTATCAGAAGTAATGACAATAGTTATCGCATTTCATGACAGAGGATATATCTCTCAAAAATTATTTGGCGATCGCAGCAAACAAATTCCCGAAGCAATGAGTAGTATCAAGTCCGCTTAATTACAAGTAATTAAAAATTCGTCGTGTTCTCCGTCCCTTGCGCCTCTCCCTTAGGGGAAGTTCAGAGCGCCAGCTTCTGGCGCTCCGACTTATCCAGGACTTACGCAAAATGTGACCAAAAGCGTTATTCTTGCGTAGCGGTAATTCATGAATTACCGCTACTTTCGTTATATTTTGCGTAAGTCCTATTATCTTTGCGTCAGCCTTAATTATAAGTATTCAAGCGGATATGATATAAAAATACATATTTATTTGTAGCAATATCTTGTACCCAAACGAAAACCCCTAGAGGTGAATAAAATTACAAACGCACAGATGATTAGATTTAACGAACAACAGTTGCAAATCATCCGCACCCATGCCGAAAACATCTACCCAGAGGAATGCTGTGGTATAATTTTGGGTTATTTGGGTGGTGGGGGCAAAACCACAGTAGAAGTCATCCCAACAGAAAATGCCTGGAATACAGAGGCGGCTGCTGAATTTTCTGGCGATCGCACAGCAGAAAGTAAAAAGTGGCAATATACGATCGCACCTGAAGTGATGTTACAAGCACAAAAACAAGCACGCGATCGCTCATTGAGTATTATCGGTATTTTTCACTCCCACCCAGATCGCCCTGCTGTACCTTCAGAATGCGATCGCCTATACGCTTGGCAAGGATACTCGTATATAATAGTTTCCGTCCAAAACGGTAAAGCGGCAGAACTGCGAAGCTGGAGTCTTGATGATACTCATCACTTCCAAGCAGAGGCAATTGAAAACATAATTTAACCATGTCTGCATTTGTGATTTCAGTCACCTCTACTCTTTTGTATCACTCCTTCGAGCATCTCATATCAAGTTCGGTTAAACACTTATCATAAGGACTGATAGGGAGACGCTCTTACGCGGAGAGTTTTGAATAGTAAGTGATTATCCGAACTTGATATCAAAAGTTTCCATAGTTAGAAGCTTCTCTGCGACAAGCTCCGGAAACCCTTGGTACTGCTGATCTGCTGAATTATGCAAATGTTTAACCATAAACTCTTGAAATGTCAATACTACACAAAGAAAAGTACTGATATATACATAGGATTATCAACTAATGTGAAGAATATGCAAAGATATGTCTTTAGGGATAGACATGCAACTAAATATTCGGTATTTACTTATTATGGTGTTATTTAAATGTTGTTCCCTATTTTTAAAGTTACAACCCTGCGGGCAATAGCCCATAGCCCTGGTGTGACAATGCCTGTTTCCTATCCACTTTAAACTGTTCTCTATTCTCAAGATAGTAGGACTGAGGCATAGACAAAAAACTAAATATGAAGTGTGAATTTGGGGCATTTAAGCTTGATTTTTCAACGCTTTTTCCGCTACACCTGGGTTTGTTAACTCCTGGCTCCGTGGACAAGGGTGATTGAAAAAAACCTGAAACTCTGTGTTTCCCCTAGTACATACGCTCAGAAATATGTAGAATGCCTAAGGCTTAAGTAGTCCTAGATCGTTAAGTGCTAAGTAGACACTGGTCAACAGGGCGAATATTTGGGAAAAATTGCTAACCCTCAAGGGTGACATCAAAGCGTGGCGTTGCATAAATGCGGGATGATTTTATAGATTTTCCTTTGCGTCTTTGCGCCTTTGCGTGAGACATTCATCCCTAGATTCAGCAACGCCCAAAGCCTTAACTTTCGGCTAGTTCTGTGTGCCATAAAACATCACTAATAACTAAGTTATTAACTGCTCGCAACGATAGCGCAGCTAAAGCGAGACACTACCCATAGCTTGCTAGGAGTCCCTCGCCAAATCAAAGTTTGGTGGCTCTGGTTACACCGCTTTTCTCACTGAGTACTGGGGACTATGGACAATCTCTAATTCTCGATCTCCAATTCATTTTACTTACGCTACTGAAAAAATTGATTAAGGAAGGTAAAAGTTATGGCAGATATCATTGGAACCAACGTTAATGATACTCTGGTGGGCACTAACAGCGCGGATACAATTAACGGTAAAATAGGTAACGACAGTCTGACTGGTGGCGGTGGTAAAGATAAATTTGTTTACAATTTGGGCGATGGTACTGATACAATCACTGATTTTGGTGGAGTAGGTAAAGGAACAAACCCCACAGCAGCAGTCATTGCCGAAATTGATACCATCAAATTTCAAGGCACTGGGTTGACTGCCCAAAATTTGTTGCTCACCCAGAATGGTAATAATCTGGAAATCACCTTTGAAGGGGTGCCGAGTGCCAAAGTCATCCTGCAAAACTTCAAATTAGAAGACTTGGAGAACCTCAAAGCTTCTGGAACAAGACCAGCCATTGGCAATATCTTGTTTGATGGGCAAACTACCATTGTTGACGGTTTTAATGTCCTGGATGCCAATTCTACTGATACGAGTATCGGCATCAAGAACACGGTGACTTTCCTCAATGACCTCGCTAACAACATTACAGGTTTAGATAATTCAAATGATGTGGTGAATGGTCAGGGGGGTAATGACAAAATCGACGGCTTAAGTGGTGACGACTTGCTCAGGGGTGGTACGGGGAATGATACTCTCATTGGTGGTGCGGGGAATGATACTCTCGTTGGTGGTACAGGTAATGATTCCCTCGTTGGTGGCACGGGGAACGACCTACTGCAAGGTGATGCGGGAAATGATACTCTTATTGGTAATGGGGGCAATGATACCCTTAACGGTGGTACTGGTAGCGATCGCTTGAATATTGACTCTTCAGGTGGCAATCATTTGCTTGATGGTGGCGATGGCAATGATACTCTCTCCGTTTTAGGTGACTACTACGACCCTGCGGTATCTGGTAATAACACCCTCAAAGGTGGGGCTGGTGACGATTTCTTGAATGCTGACTATTCAACAGGTGATAACCTGCTCGATGGTGGCGATGGTAATGATTTTGTCTCTGTTTCTGCTAGCTACTACGATCCTCTAGTGTTAGGTAATAACACCCTCAAAGGCGGCATTGGTGACGATACCTTACGTGCGTTCTATTCAGGCGGTGATAACCTCCTTGATGGAGGTGATGGCAAAGATGATCTCTCCGTCAACCTTGCTTATGGTAATAACACCCTCAAAGGAGGCGCTGGTAACGATACTCTGCGTGCTGACATTTCAACAGGCGATAACCTCCTTGATGGAGGGAGTGGCAATGATTTTCTTACTGCCTCTAACTTCGATGGCTATAGGTTTGATAACACCTCTGGCAAAAACACCCTCAACGGTGGCGCTGGTGACGATACCTTGAATGTTAACTATTCAAGAGGTGCTAACCTATTAGATGGAGGAGATGGCAATGATTATCTCTCTGGCTCTAGCTACGGCTACGGTTTTGGAGAATCGTATTACAGTACCACTGGCAATAATACCCTCAACGGTGGCGTTGGTAACGATACCTTGAATGTTGACTATTCAGCAGGTAATAGTCTGCTATCTGGGGGCGATGGCAATGATTTTCTGACTGCTTCTGGCTACTCTTATGACGAATATTACGAAGTCTATCGTCAGGCGTCTGGCAATAACACTCTCAAGGGAGGCGCTGGTGCTGATACTTTGAATGTTGACTTATCAACAGGCGATAACCTCTTAGACGGTGGCGATGGCAATGATTATCTGTCTGCCTCTGGGGCATTAGGTAATAATATTCTTAATGGTGGCAATGGAAATGACACCCTTTATGGAGGAGATGGCAATGATATCCTCACAGGTGGTAGCGGTAATGATGCTCTTTATGGCAAAGATGGTACTGATACCTTTGCTTTCAATAGTTACAATGAGGGACTTGATACTATTTATGACTTCAGTGCTACTAATGAAGTGATTCGAGTATCGGCTGTTGGTTTTGGTGGCGGATTATCAGCAGGTGTACTATCCGCTAGTCAGTTTCACATCGGAGCATCTGCAACCGCTATCAGTGAGCAATTTATTTATAACTCGACTACAGGTGTATTATTCTTTGACTCTGATGGCAGTGCAGGAGCATTTACTCAGGTACAATTTGCACAACTGTCTACTGGCTTGTCATTAACCAACAACAATTTTGTGGTTGTTTAAGTGTAATTAGAGTTCCATCACTTAGCCACAGAGGGCAATAAAAAATTTGAGAATGCGAGGTGTTAAAAATAGCACCTCGCATCTAAACTTATATCAGCAAATATGAAGAGTATGCAAAAATTTTGCTGAAAAGATAGACATCTAAGTAAATATTCGGTATTTAGTTATTATTGGGTTATTTAGATGTTTCCTGTTTGCCAGCTAGATATTCAAGGGTGATGCCTACAGCAGCAAGCTACGCCCACAACAATCGCATAGGTAAAGATTACTTATTCTATGACATGTCGAGCATTCCTTATTTTGAAATTAGTAAAACTTAGGCGTTGACAAACCACGCAAATTATGAATTGTGAGTTTAGGACACTCCACCTCGATCTTTCAACTCTTTTTTGACTATGGCTGTGGTAAATCTTTGGCTGGTCTAGCGATCGAGAAAGATTTTAGGACTTACGCACTGTACAAAAGAACTATTTTGTGTATTAACGTAAATACGTTGTTCCAGGCTTTTGGAGGTTGCTTTTGATTGCTGGCGATCGCCAAAATATGATTGAAAAACCTAGATAAAAGCTTTGAAAACTCTATCTGCCATTTTTGCTTTTATGTCAATGCGTAAGTCCTAGATTTAATCAGACTGAAACTAATTGTTTTTGTCAATCCACACCCTCAGAAATTTGTAAAGTGCTTAAGACTTAGATAGTCCTCAATACTTGCATAACTAATACTTGCAAGCCAATCAAAGGGGAAATCTTCAAAGAAAAATTGCTAACCCTCAAGGTTGAATAAAGTATGCCGGAAGTGTTGCTTCTCGGCGAATTTTCGTGCCCTCAAACAGCACTAACTCGATTATGCGCAAGCGATCGCATCAAAGGCATCAGCACCAGTCTGCGTACTTTCTCTCGTGCCGATACGGAACACAAAGTTAGAGCCAACCTGCACGAAGGGTTAGATAGTACAGTGTTGATTCTTAAGTATCGACTCAAAGCCAATGAAAATCGGCCTGCCATTAAAGTTATCCGAAACTACGGTGACATCCCGGAAATTGATTGCTTCCCCGGTCAGCTTAACCAGGTGTTTATGAACATTCTGGCCAACGCGATTGATATGTTCGATGAAATGGCACAGCAAACAACCTTTGAAAAGTTAGAAAATTCTCCCCAACAAATTACGATTCAAACTGCATTATTATCTGAACAAAATGCAGTTGAAATTCGCATCGGTGACAACGGTAAAGGTATGAATCAGGAAGTCAAATCTCAGATTTTCGATCGCTTGTTTACCACTAAAGAGGTTGGCAAGGGAACAGGATTAGGTTTAGCAATCGCCCGTCAGATTGTCGTCGAGAAACATGATGGTCGGCTGGAAGTCCAGTCAGAATTAGGACAAGGCACTGAGTTTTCCATCTCCCTTCTGGTTCGGAATTAAGTCATCCATCCTCAGTAGACCGAAAAGTTTTCCAAAACCCTGAAAAGCCGTTCATTTAAGTTGAGGAACACAATTTGTCACAATTCTGTTAGAGTCCAATACTGCTCGGTTAAGCATAAAAATAGAAATGTGTAGGTTGGGTTTCCTTCCTCAACCCAACCTAATACCAATTCTCTATGAAGATGCGCCTAATTATTCTGGGATAAACCTCTGCGTCGGCAGTCGCTCATGGGGGAGACCACGCCACTTGCTCATGGGGGAAACCCCCAAGACCGCAGTGGCTCCCCAAGACCGCGCTGCCTCACCTTTGCGTTTAAAAAAAGCGGCATATTTGGCGCAGTTTCACAAAGAAACTGTATAAGTAAGTCGGCACAATAAAACCAAACTGTGTGAAGAAAAGTAAACAAGACTCAGCGTTTGCTTTCTTCACAAATATCTCAAATTCTTTTGCTATAAATATAACTATCAGACTAAAACGTTTCAGGAATTTAAAATTCAAAAGTTGCCAAACTGATATCTGACATCATGTCCGGCTAATTAGTTATGATTCCCGAATCTATGCAGAAAACCAAAAACCCTTCCCCTCTGCTCAAGAGCTCCTCTGCCCCCCTGCTGCCTTAATGATAAGTCTTCAACCGGACATGATATGACATCAGTTGCTCGATTGCAATTCTTGTAGTGTCGGCACTGCAAGGTTATCGAGAATAGTGCAAAATATTACCAAACATAGTAGAGGGATTGCTGATTTTTGACAATCCACTATCTGCAAATCGACAATCTTAAAGACCAATTACCAATAGAACTGGAGGTCTATATGTTTAAAAAGATTTTAGTTGCATTAGATCGCTCCGAAGTAGGGCAAAAGGTTTTTGACCAAGCATTGGGGTTAGCAAACTTAACACAAGCTAGCTTAATGTTACTACATGTCCTATCACCAGAAGAAGACGGTAGCCCTTACGTACCTATGGTGTCTAATTTTGACTACTATCCGGGATTGAACAGTCAAAGCTTCGAGTTATACCAGAAGCAGTGGGAAAGCTTCAAAAATAAAGGTATCCATATGTTGCAATCTTTCAGCGCCCAAGCTAATGCAGTAAGTATTAGTACTGGATTTACGCAAAATCTTGGTAATCCTGGACGCATTATTTGTGACTTAGCGCGTAGTTATGGTGCTGACTTAATTGTTATGGGGCGTCGTGGTCGTTTTGGGCTGACAGAATTATTTCTCGGTAGTGTGAGTAACTACGTTCTTCACCATGCTCCTTGTTCAGTACATGTTGTGCATCTTTCAGTTACTACTAAAAAAGATGAACTTGTCAAAGAAAATACAAGTGCTTCAAGCATTAACTAAGTATTAAATTGTATGAGCAACTCACGTGGATTTAGGGGGATCTAAAACTTTGTGCTACCGATAAGAGGACTTTTCAAACATCTTCTGAGAGGGTGTTTGAAAAACTATATTTATTACCCAAAGTGTCTAATACCCCCCCTAACCCCCCTTGTAAATGGGGGGAATAATCTCTTAAATCCCCCCCTTTATAATATCAATGAGAAGATTCACCGCGCACGAGATATTCTGATTTTTCAACAAGAAAACTACAAATTCGCATGAAGTTACCCCAGGAAAGTTCAGATTACGGTAATAGTAATGTTTATCTCGATCAGTATACAGGTAAGGTTTTGCGAGTTGATAACGGTTTGAAACTGCCGTTGGGCGATCGCGTCCTCAATTCTTTTGTACCCCTGCACTACGGTACTTTTTGGGGACTTCCATCCCGCATCCTCTATGTATTTGTCGGGCTTGCACCGTTAATTCTATTTATCACTGGTTTTGTGATGTGGTGGTATCGCTATCGGGCAAAACCTAGTAAACTCGATCGCGTAATCAAATTAGCAGAGAAGCTTTGATGGCCTTAATCATTGCTGGAGAACGTAGTGGGGTGGGCAAGACAACAGTCACGCTCACCCTTTTAGCATCTTTATGTCGTCGCGATCGCCCAGTGCAATCTTTCAAGGTCGGCCCAGACTATATTGACCCCATGTTTCATCAACATGTAACCGGTCGTGCTTGTCGAAATTTAGACCCAGTGTTGACTTCCCAAGCCTACGTTCAGCAATGTTTTGCCCGTCATAGTCAACTAAGTGAATATGCCCTAGTGGAAGGGGTGATGGGGTTGTTTGATGGTGTTTCGTCATTGGTCAATAGTCATTTGTCATTTGTAAAAAACAAAGGACAAATGACAAATGACAAAGGACAAATTACTGATTTTGCGAGTACGGCACACATCGCGCGACTGTTAGATTTGCCTGTGGTGTTGGTGATTGATTGTAGCCGTTTGTCTGGTTCTGTGGCAGCGATCGCCCACGGCTATCAATCTTTTGATCCCCGAATTAAAATGGCTGGTGTGGTACTCAATCGAGTGGGCAGCGATCGCCATCTCTCTCTCCTCAAAGACTCCCTAGAATCCCTACAATTACCGATTCTTGGTGTCCTACACCGTCAAGATAACATCACAATTCCCGATCGCCATTTGGGTTTAATACCCACAGCCGAACTCCCCGAACTCGATGCTGTAATCAATCGCCTCGCCGATTTAGGAGATACCTGTTTCGATTGGCAACGCTTATTACCTTTGTTAAAATCCCCCTCATCCCCCTCATCCCCCTCATCCCCCTCATCCCCCTCATCCCCAGTCCGAATTGCCATTGCCCACGATCGCGCTTTTAATTTCTATTACCAAGACAATCTCGATTTGCTGCAACAACTGGGTGCAGAACTGGTTTACTGGAGTCCTCTACTAGATGCCGAACTACCAAAAGATGTGCAAGGAATGTATTTTGGGGGTGGTTTTCCAGAAGTTTTTGCCCAGCAATTAGCAGAAAATATCAGCGCCCGTGATGCAGTGAAAACAGCAATTCTTCAACGAATGCCCACAATTGCCGAATGCGGGGGACTGATGTATTTGTGTGAGGAAATTATCGATTTTGAAGGTAAATCTTGGTCAATGGCAGGAGTTTTACCAACATCTGCGCTGATGGGTGGACGTTTAACTTTAGGATATCGTCGTGCTGTAGCTTTGCAAGATAATTTGTTAGTGAATGCAGGTACAACTGTTTACGGACATGAGTTTCATCGTTCTCACTTAACCTCAACTCCTAGTCAGCCCCTATTTGAAACTTCTCGCTACGATTGTGAGGAAAATATGGGATATGAAGGATGGGGTTTACCTGTAAATGTTCATGCTTCTTATGTTCATTTGCATTGGGGAGAAAGTGTAGAAATTCCACAGCAGTTTATTAAAGAATGTCTCAAATTTGCATTTTCAAAGCCTTAATGACCGAACCAGAAAAGCATAAGCAACTCATTACTAACTTTGGCTACTTTCATGATTTCTTCAAATGTTCTAAATAAACGGCAACGTCTATCGTAATGCTGTTACATCTTTGTTAAGAATCGTTACAAAAGTCTTAACACAAGGAAATAATTCTTATGGCCGTTTCACTTGAGAATAATGTATCACATCAGGTTGTAATAGTTGGTGGTGGCTTTGGTGGACTATACACAGCAAAACATCTTGCAAAAGCTAATGTAAATGTTACTCTCATCGATAAACGTAACTTTCATCTATTTCAGCCACTTTTATATCAAGTTGCCACAGGAACACTATCGCCTGGTGATATTTCCTCACCATTGCGAGCTGTATTCAGCAAAAGCAAAAATACAAAAGTATTGCTGGGAGAAGTAAATGATATTGATCCAAAGGCACAAAAAGTTATTTTGGACGATCAAGTAGTATCTTATGATACATTAATTGTCGCCACAGGTGCTAACCATTCCTATTTTGGTAAAGATAACTGGAAAGAGTTTGCGCCTGGTTTGAAAACTGTTGAAGATGCCATAGAAATGCGTCGCCGGATATTTGGCGCATTTGAAGCAGCGGAAAATGAAACTGATCCCGAAAAACGCCGTGCTTGGCTGACTTTTGTGATTGTAGGGGGCGGTCCGACTGGTGTAGAATTAGCAGGTGCGATCGCTGAGTTGGCACACAAAACTCTCAAAGAAGATTTCCGCAACATCGACACCTCAGAAACAAGAATTTTACTACTGCAAGGGGGCGATCGCATTCTGCCACACATAGCGCCACAGTTATCTCAAGCAGCAGCAGAATCTTTGCAAAAGTTGGGTGTGGTTATCCAAACTAACACCAGGGTGATAAATATTGACAACGACATTGTTACTTTCAAGCAAGGCGGTGAAGTAAAAGAAATTGCCTCAAAAACTATATTGTGGGCAGCAGGTGTAAAAGCTTCCCCAATGGGGCAAGTCCTAGCAGAACGCACAGGTGTAGAGTGCGATCACGCCGGACGTGTGATTGTAGAACCGGACTTGACTATCAGGGATTATAAAAACATTTTTGTAGTGGGAGATTTAGGCAACTTCTCTCATCAAAATGGTAAACCCTTAGCTGGTGTTGCACCCGTAGCCAAACAACAAGGAGAGTATGTAGCTAAACTTATTCAAAAACGGCTTAAAGGTCATACTTTGCCACAATTTCATTACAACGATGTAGGTAGTTTGGCGATGATTGGGCAAAATTTAGCAGTTGTAGATTTAGGCTTAATCAAGCTCCAAGGATTTATTGCTTGGGTATTTTGGCTACTAGTTCACATCTACTTTTTAATCGAGTTTGACACTAAATTATTAGTAGTATTTCAGTGGGCATGGAATTATATTACTCGGAATCGTCGCTCTAGATTGATTACAGGTCGAGAAGCTTTTGTAGAAGCAAAAACTGTTAGCAATACAACTCATGTCGTTTCCGGTTAAAAGAGAATTTAGAATCGGCTACGCCCCGCTGCGCTAACAGAATTCAGTAATCTTTTAGTGGGGAATTTAGACCCGCCACTCTCTTACAAAGTTCAGAGTGCCGGAAACCGGCGCTCCGACTTCTCTTTGCGTCAGCCGTAATGAGAAGTCTTCAACCGGACATGATATGACAACTCACTCCTGAATTATTTCTTGTTGACCGTGCCAATTTTAGATTTTAGATTTTAGATTTTAGATTTTAGATTATTTCGGTACTCCTTTCCTGCGGAACGCTACGCGAACCTAGAAGCAAGCTACATGCCCCACTATCGCGTGGGCGGAACAAATCCAAAATCCAAAATTTAAAATCCAAAATTGTTTGACTTGATGATTAACTTGGCAAAGAAGTCATATTCATATCGTCATTTAATCTGCGAATCAGCCGCGATAACTCACGAATGATATTCACTGCAATATCTGGAGTTTCTTCAATGGCATCATATAGTTGCTCTTGGGTCAGTTCTAAAAATTCACAAGGTTCCAAAGTGGTTGCACTGGCAGAACGGGGTTGAGTATCAAATACTGCCATCTCACCAAAGTATTTTCCCTGTTCTACCTCTGCCAGCTGCTTATTTCCAATATGGACTTTAACTCGACCTGATACCACAATGTAGAGCGATCGCCCTTCTTCTCCTTGCCTAAAAATCGTATAATTAGCTGGAAATGACAGTTCATTCATCACTGAAGTCAGCCGCACAATAAAATCGTCCCGCAATTCCTTAAAAATCGGGACTCGCCGGACAAATAATAGACGGTCAACACTAGTTAGCATAATTACAAGTTAAAAATAAGAATTCAGAATTCAGAATTCAGGAATCAGAGCAATCCAAGAATCGATGTAGGGGCGTACAGATGTACGCCCCTACCAACGCGTTTGCAACCTGAATTTCGTGTCAAGTCAGAGGGCGATTAGTCATATTAACCGATGTCGATCGCTAGTTGCCAAGAATATCTCAGACTGAATCAGCAGAAATCTATTTACCATCTAACGAAAACCATCTTGAATTTAATTCACAATTCATAATTCATCATTATTAATAATAAAGAATAAAGGCATCAGTCGTCCGCTGCTCTGACTTGACGCCCTTATCTCCCACTGATTGCATTGCTGAATTCTGACTCCTGTTAGCGCAGCGGGGCGTAGCCCATTCTGAATTCTCTTTTAATCACTTTTATTTATCATTTTCAAAAACAAGAGTATTTGCTCTTATTCGGTTAAAAGTCATAATAATGAACTGACGGCTAAACCTGGAAAACCTGGTTGGTTGCGATTTTTATTACAATTCAATCAGGCTCTGCTCTATATTTTGCTGATTGCAGGAATCATTAAAGCGCTGCTGGGATCGTGGACAAATGCAGCGGTGATTTGGGCTGTAACGTTGATTAATGCAATTATTGGATTTGTACAAGAATCGAAAGCAGAAGAAGCGATCGCTGCTGTCCGTGCCTGTCAGTCAGCCGGAATTCAGGTAAAAATGATCACTGGAGATCACATTACCACAGCCAAGGCGATCGCCGATCGCATGGGTTTAGAATCAGAATTTGCAAAAAGCGATCGCTTTTATCTTGCCAGTTAACGGTGGCGAGTCGATGACAATTCTGATTAGCTAAAACAAAAAGAAGCCCCACATCTGACCCGAAGGGCAGTGTGGGATCATTCGTGAGAGGTTAAGACAAAATCATTTTTGTCAATTAGTAACTCTGCTGAAAATTTACTAAAAAATTGGGTATGAAATAAAGCTTTATACTGAATATTGATGCAAGAACGAACGATCCTTTTAAATATAATGCGATCGCTAGCCCAAAAATTCTGTTGATTAACCCCATTTTTACCAAAATTTTAAGTACTATTGCTTATTGACAAAAGCTTTATAACCTTAACCTCTCACCGATGGTGTGGGATGAATTTTTGGGCGATGACGAATTGACCGACGAGCGGCATTGAACGCAGTTCAATCAGCAATGTTGGTCGATGATAGCGGAGCGTTAGCGAGTCTTCGAGCGTCGGAATTGCCACTTTCAGGTCGGTCTTGTGATTCAATATACTGCTTCAATGTCGAGATAGTAACACCACCACAGCTAGCAACGAAATACGAGCCATTCCAAAAAACATCTTTGGTGTAGAAATGGCTCAGGTGTTCTGTAAATTCTTGCCTGAGCCTGCGAGAAGTTGTTGATTTGATATTTCCTACCAACGTGCTTAATTGTAAATCTGGATGGTACTGAAACAGCACATGTACGTGGTCTGACTCACCATTAAACTCAACCAATTTGCAATCCCATTTAATCAACAAGTCTTCAAGAATAACGTGTAATCGCTGCAACATCTCACCAGTAATAGCTTTGCGACGATACTTCGTTGTTAAAACCAAATGAATTTTGAGGTCACTGACTGACCTACCCTTGGAAACAAAATCATTTTTCACATATTTTTCAGGAACTCAACCATAATTAGTGTAGTCTCTAATAACAACAGTGCCAAAATATTAAGGAGGTGAGTCTTTTTGTTGCTTAATTACCAATATCGCGTTTACCCAAACACCAATCAAAAACTAGAACTGAATACTTGGTTGAGAGTTTGCCAATATTGGTACAACAAGCAGCTAGGGGACAGATTTAATTGGTGGGAAAATAACCGTAACAGTATTAATGCTTGTCCTTTGGTTTGTGCCTTACCGACTTTACGAGACAATCCTGACTTTTATTCTCAGAAAAGCGCTAAAGTCTTTCAGGAAGTCTGAAAAAAGGCTAGCCAAAGTATCAAATCGCAAGTCTGCCAAGAAAAAAGGTAGTAAGTCGCGCCGTAAACTTGTCAAGAGGGAAGCGCGGGAACATCAACGTATAGCAAGAGCAAGAAAAGACCACGCTTTTAAGGCTGCTCATGTACTTTTACGTACTAACAAAAAAGTTTTTGTACACGAAGATTTAAATCTGAAAGCTTTATCAAAGCGCAACAAAGCAAAACAAGACGTAGACGGTAAATACTTGCCCAATGGTCAATCAGCTAAATCTGGATTGAATAAATCCTGGAATGATGCTGCTTTTGGACAATTTTTTACAATCCTAGAATACATAGCCGGAAAAGCTGGGGCTAGGACGATAGCATTGACTCTCACCGGACTAAAGTCACGGTGATTCAAACTGTTGTTCCGAATGAGGCTAAAGCCATCATTCTCCACAGTTATCTTTCAAGGGATTAACCCTGTGGGACAGTCAAAAGTCCCCTACC
>JAESFX010000378.1_pt1 | contig 13655 bp, 10 predicted proteins | sample 9269501 | NCBI WGS metagenome assembly JAESFX01 (sample SAMN14515570, study PRJNA621655) | algae metagenome | isolation source: Desmonostoc geniculatum HA4340-LM1 and co-occurring heterotrophs from cave... | place: USA: Maniniholo cave, Kauai, Hawaii | collected 2009-07-28
CTCTTGCCAAATGTTTCAAGATTTGTAATTCTACATCCATTGCCCTACTTACCTTTCAGGGTTTTATTTTTTTATTCTTTTATTCAGAATACCCGGAAAGTGACAGAAGAGGGGTAAGTTGACACCAATGGGCACTGCCGTGCCCCTACACCTTGCGATATGATGTTGTACCGCATCTGAATGGGAACCGCTATAACAAACATAAATGGAGTACGCTAACGCACAGTCAACAATTTAAGGTGCGTTGCACTGCTTGACAACGCACCTATATCTGAATGTTGTATATGTATTGCTGTAAATTGATTAATTCCTAAAGCTCTAAACCGCCTTGTTGCAACTTTTTAAATGGATCTAAGATAAAGTCCATCACCCGACGTTGCCGGATAACCACCTCTGCGGTTGCTGTTTGCCCTGGTGTTATGGGAATGCGTCTGTTGGCAGTTTGGATATAAGGCTGAGCTAGGGAGATTTCTAACTCATAGGTTTCGACGTTACCTCGATCGCTTGTCTGAATTTTTGAATCAGGTGAAATCCAGTTGACGCGCCCTTGCACCACTCCATAGTCTTGGAAGGGAAAGGCATCAAATTTAACTTTAACTGGCATTCCCACCTTCAAAAAACCACTTTGTTCGTTAGGTATCTGCGCTTTTAGAATCAAGGAAGTATTCTTGGGTGCAATTTGGGCGATTAACTGTCCCGGTTCTACTACTGAGCCTGGTTTTTGGATAGGCAATTCAAAAATGACACCATCAACAGGCGATCGCACTATTCTTTGTTGTAACTGTAGTTTGAAAGATGTAATCTGGCTTACAGTTTGGGCAATTTCCGATTGCAGGTTAGTAGTTTGGCTTTGTAAGTCTTTCAACTGTTCCTGATTTTTCAGCACCGCCAGTTTACCTGCTTGCACTAGACTGCGATAGCCGCTTTGCTGTTCTTGCAGGCGAAGTTTCAAAAGTTGAATATCTGAATAAGCTTGACTCATTAGCGAGTGATAGCGGTTGAATTCTTCTTTTAACCGCAACTGGGCTTGGGTGATATCAGATTTTGCTTGTTCTTGGAGGCGTTGGCTTTCTTCTGCTGTCTTTTCGAGTTCTACAAGTTTGGTTTGGGGAATCGCCCCCTCTTGCAAAAGTTGGCGATAACGTCCAACTTCCGTGAAATCTCGGCTTAAACGACTCTGAGCTAATTTCTGGGCAATTTGGGTAGAACTGATATTTTGACTAGCCTGTTCTACTAGAGCCAGTTTTTCCAGTCGTTGTAAGTTATAGGTACTTTGTTTAGCATCAAGGTTTTGCTGTGCTTGACTAATTTGGGCGATTTTTTCCAATTCTTGGGATTTATTTTGTTGCTCCTGGACATTAATTGTCAGTAGAATTTGGTTTTTGAGGAGATCGAGTTGCGATCGCCGATTTAATAAACCTTCTAGTTTTGTCTGTACCTGTTGCAATTCCGATCGCAGCACATCAGACTCCAGTTGAACTAAAACCTGTCCTGCTTTTACCGTTGTGCCTTCCTTAACATTGACAGCCGTAACAGTACCACTAACAGGACTATCCAATTTTTGCGTTGCTCCTTCAGGTTCCATCCGTCCTCTAGCACTTCCTGTCTCATCAACTTTAGAAAGCATCGCCCAAGGTATAACGATCGCAGCAAAGCCAATCAGTAAATACAACAGTGAGCGCGTCCAAATTTTCGGTAAGGCATCTAACAGTTCCTCAGTACCGTAAAACCAATCATTTGTCTCGGACGTTTCCTGTGTTTGAGGATTGACAACGGTACTTGTGTCCTCAGGTAAGTAAAACTTAGCGTCCTTTTCTAAGGCGAACGCGGATGATGAATTATTAGATGGGTTTGGCATAATAATTGAGGATGGGGAGTGGGGCATTGGGCATCGGGCATCAGGCATTGGGATTGAGGTTCTGAACTCCATTAATGAACCTTTGAACTCCATTAATGAACCTTTGAACTCCATTAGACTTTTTCCAAAAGTCCTTATTTTTACCTTATTCTTTGCGCCTTTGCGCCTTTGCGTGAGATAAAAACTTATTTATGCAAAAGGTCTATTAATGAGTCTTTGAGAGAAATGAAAGAGTCTCTAATTCTCCTTGTGTCTCAATCTTCAATGCCCAATGCCCCATACCAATTTCCTTCTAAGCTGTTTGCGCTAGTTGTTGCTGGTTGAGATAGAAATAATGACCTTTTTTGACGATTAGTTGATCGTGAGTACCGCTTTCGACTAAAATTCCCCTGTCTAAAACTAAAATCAGGTCAGCATGACGCACCGTAGAAAGACGATGAGCAATAATTAAACTTGTGCGTCCTTGGAGAATTTTTTTGAGATTGTTCTGAATAATCCGCTCAGATTGAGCATCTAAGTGACTGGTTGCTTCATCGAATACTAAGAAAGAGGGATTTCCTAGCAAAGCACGAGCGATCGCCAGTCGTTGGCGTTGTCCACCAGATAACATACCGCCACTTTCACCAATTTGGGTTTCGTAACCCATTGGCATTTGCTGAATAAATTCATCTGCTCCTGCCAAACGTGCTGCTTCAATTACCTCTTCTGGGGAAGCTTCTGGATGAGCAATGCTGATATTTTCCCGAATTGTACCGCCAAACAAAAATGTATCTTGGTCAACAACACCAATTTGAGAACGCAGCGATCGCAGGGAAATATTAGTTACATCTTGAGCATCAATCAGTACTTTACCATCTGTCGGAGGATAGAGTCCCAAAATCAATTTTGAGAGAGTCGTTTTGCCAGAACCGCTACGCCCTACAACTGCAATAGTTTGCTCAGGTTTGATTTCAAAATTGAGATTTTCTAATACGTTAATATCGCTTTCTGAATGATAGCGAAAAGTCACATTTTCAAATATGACATGACCGCGTAAATTACTCAAAATCTGGCGGGGTTGAGATTGTAAATCTTCCTCTGGTTCTGCTTCCAAGACATCATTAATCCGCTCCGTGGAAATAATCACTTCTTGTAATTGATTCCACAGCACAACGAGCCTTTGGAACGGCCTAATGATGTTACCTAACAACATATTAAATGCCACTAATTGTCCGATAGTCAGTTGGTTTTGAATTACTTGCCATGCGCCAAACCAAAGTAATCCTGTGGTCACTAAGGCTTCGATACCGGAACTGAAAATTTGCAGTTGATTACCAATTATCTGACCGCTAAAAGTCTTTTTAATGACATTATTCAGCAGTTCTTCCCAACGCCAGCGTACTGTTTGCTCAATTGCCATCGAGCGAACTGAGCGAATACCAGTGAGAGATTGAATTAAATAACTGTTTTCTTGGGCTGAAGCATTAAAAACTTCCCGGCTGATGCGGCGCAAGAAAGGTGTAGCGATCAGCGCCAATAATACAAACGGCGGTATAATTGCCAAACATAATAATGCCATTTGCCAACTATACCAAAACATCAATCCTACATAGATAAATACTGTCAGCAAATCTAAACCGATAGAAAGTGCTTCCCCAGTTAGAAACCGCTGAATTTTTTGATTTTCTTGGACGCGAGAGACAATATCGCCAACATAACGCGACTCAAAAAAAGCTAGGGGCAACCGAAAAGTATGTTTAATAAAACCTACCATCAGTGATAGTCCCAAGCGATTTGCTGTGTGATCTAGTAGATATTGCCGCAGTCCAGTAATAGCAACCCGAAAAAAACTAAAAATTAGTAATCCTAAACCAACAGCGTTTAAAGTTAAGGTGCTACCCTGGACAATCACTCGGTCTAAGAGTAACTGAGTAAATAAAGGTGTAACAAGTCCAAGTAATTGAATTAACACCGAAGCGATAAACACTTCTATTAATACTTGGGAATGAGGTTTGACTAAATCAAAAAACTGCCAAAATGGTGTAATTGCTTCGTCGGTTTCTCTGAGTAAATCTGTGGGTTGTAATAACAAAGCATAACCAGTCCAACTCCTTTTAAATTCGCCAGGAGTAAGGGTACGTTGACCAATAGCGGGGTCGCCAATAATCACGCGTTTTTTACTAATTTCATAGACAACAACATAGTGCTTACCTTCCCAGTGAGCGATCGCTGGTAGAGGTTGTTGTGCTAATTTATCTAAGCTAGCTTTTACCGGACGGGTAGCAAAGCCAATACTTTCCGCTGCTGCTGTCAAACCCCGCATTGATGCGCCACTGCGGGTGATATTAGTTAAATCCCGTAGGCGGTTGACATTAAACCGCTTACCCCAATAGCGACTAATCATTACCAAGCAAGATGCACCACAGTCTGAGGCGCTTTGTTGTTCAAAGAACGGATACCGTTTAGTCAAACGTCCTAACAAATGCCCAGCCCTCACCCTTGGGCTAGGAAAGTAAGCTCGTTGTCTATTTTGCTTTTGTTTTGACTCAAGGCTGGGCATTGGGGATTGGGAAGAACTTTCCCCACTCCCTAAAGACGCGATGAATCGCGTCTCTACAAAATCCTTACTCCCCACCTCAACTTGACGTTCTTGAAAATCTGTTAACTCTGCTAATTGTGGCCAATGTTGTAATGCTATTTGCCAATCAGCGTTGCTCAAACTGTAAGCGATGCTTGATTGGGCTACTTGCCAACTTCCATGTTTTGGATTTAGGTAAATTTTTCCAGGTGTCAATCTTCGCCCACTAGAATCTAGTATTTCTCCCCGATGGAATAACCATAGGTCATTATCTTTCGTGAGGTTAGTAATCAGAGAACCACTCTCTAAACTGTGAAAATGAAATAGGGATAATGCTTTAAATATCTCCTCTATAGAGCCATTCAAACCAATTAAAGAATTCTGGCAACATAACAGTAGCAAATCCCAAAAATCTGCGCGTTTTAAAAGGCGATCGCCAATGCTAGGCGATGTAGAAATTACCTCTTCTAAAATCTCTTGTTTGATATAACCAAGCTTTAAATTTACCGAAGCTCTAGCAACATAAGAACTGAATTTATGTTCTGGGAATAAAGTCAACTCGCCAAATGATGCTCCAGAAAAAAGCGTAGTAATTAAGTTATTAGAGCTATTCAGCAGTCTGACTTTACCACTCAGAATGATATAAATTCCTGGCTCGGCTGTAGTTGCTTCCCAAAACTGCTTTGCTATCGGTGGTTCGACAATTTCCAGCACCCTGAGGCATTTATTAAGTTCTTCACTTGAGAGCGATTCACCCAAGATTTGAGTGACTTGTTCAGCTAAATATTGCCGAGAAAACGCTGATGGCATTTTCTAACCTCCAAAATGGTCATTAGTCATTAGTCATTGGTCATTAGTCATTGGTCATTGGTTATTGGTCATTGGTCATTGAGCATTGGGCATTGGGCATCGGTCATTGGACAAATGACAAACGACAAATGACAAACGACAAATGACACTTTAGTTATTAGTCTGAATTAGATTAAAAGACCAATGCATATTAGCTTCAGAGTTAGATTGCAAATCGGAGATTGTAATGCCAGCATCCTTATTTTGGTCAGTTTCTTGTGGCTGAATGTTTTTACGTTTAGTGGAAAGCCCCATTTGTTTTAGTAAACGATTAATATGGCGATCGGTAATTGCAATGCCAAATTCATTTGCTAGATGTTTGCTCAACCATTGGGCTGTCCAAGAACTAAATCCATAGCCATATTCACGGGGACTATTACTGACTAATTCTTTCAAACGTTCAATATAGCGATCGTTAACAGTCTTGGGTCTACCTATAGGGCGCTCATTCCATTTGTGCGCCATACCCGCCTCTGCTATTCCAATCCAGTACCGTGCCATTTCCTGCGAACAACCTAAAATTTCACAAATTTGGCTTTGAGATTTACCCATATCCGCCAGCAACATAATTTCAATCCGCCGACGGTATTCTGGCTGTAAATTAGCTTGCAAATTTTTCAGCAGTGCTTTCCGCTGAAAAGGCGTTAGAAACTTGCTTTCGTACATGTCATAGCTCTCAAAAGCCTTGTCTTGACCGGAATATTCTGACATAGTTATTACCAGTTGCTGTCAACTATCAAATGTGGGCAAATTTATCTTTTGCAACTGTTTTTAAACCCTGAAAAAAGGATAAAAACTGCAAAATAAATTAGTCCTAGAAAATTGATTAAATATTGTTTTGGTGTGTAAAAACGCTATCTATCACTCCCTAACTTTTGGAAAAATTAGAAAGTTTATGTTGTTTACGCTCAGATTTTAATACTCAAAATTAGACGTTAATGGTCTTCACTTGGAATAAAAATAACTTCAAAAGTCTGAGGCATATTAGGTGACTTTTTATTATGTCTATTTAGCAAAATCTTGTTTACAGACTGCACTCTCTATTTGCGAAACCAAGATAGTTCGCAAATAGCAAACAGCCCTAACAAAATATGCTCCTAAACATAGCTGCTATATGCCTTGATAAACAGCAGTCAAACAATTTTGGACTTTGGATTGATTTGGCTCACAAAAAGCACAGTTTCAACCAAAAATCTAAAATTGCCGCAGTTAATGGTAAAACACTTAGAACCAGTAAACTATTCCCTGGTTAACACCTATAATTTGACAGACTTTCCTGAAGCCCGGTGCAATAATGGTATTGGTTAAAACCATTCGCCCCTGGTTGATGGTAATAGGCAAACACTTTCGAGCCTTCGGGTAGCCCTTATTTTGATAATTTTACTAAATTCTGCAATACAGGTTTGGAGGTTAACCTCTTAATAGTTTTGATTACGAATAAGAGGTTGAATTTTGTTTGGTAAATTGAAACTTAGAAACAGTCAAGGTCAGGTGTGAGTGCAAATCTACTTCTTACAGTATCCTAAAACTAGCTACCTTCTCATCAGCAGATAGTGATAGATTTGAACCTTTGTGAAATAAAAATTTAACAAAAAGTGACAGTTCTTCGATCTTTATTTTCATCCACTATTATTTATTTAAAAATAATCCCAAATTTAGTCAAGAGTTTTTACAAAAAAAATGATTTTTTTGTGAAAACTTGACAATAAATTTATAAGAATTTTACAATTCATTTTTATCAAAAAGCAATTGCTTGTTTATTACATTTTATGTAATGAGAATAATGTCTAAATTAAAATTTTTTTATCTAGAAACTCCACAGGATATCTAACTTATTGTTTCTTAAAAAAATGGTTACTAAAAATACGGTAGTTTCATAAATTTCTAGCAAATCTACATCTGTCCATAGTCAGAAAACTATCTACATTACTATCTACTATATTTGGCATATCTATATCTATCTTGAGGATGAAAATAATTTCGGTTCGCGCAAAATATTACAAATATAGTAATCGGCTTTGATGTTTGAACTTATTTGCCTGGGCAGACAGCACGGAAGAGATAAACATAAGTTTTAATTATTTTATAAAGAGTTAATTAAAAAAAATATTATGTTTATTTATCGTCAGAAGGGTAGCATCTGGCTTTAAGCATTGTTTATATAGGGGTTCGGCACTGCCGTGCCCCTACACCTTACGGGTGTACCTCATGTAAACGAGAACCGCCATAACCTAAAAATCAGGGTTACAGCTAACGGTAAGCAGTAGCCAAGCTGTAAATAAAATAATTTTCTTCACTATCAGGAAATGACTGAGGACAATTTGTAGTAACAAGTAGAAACTAAATCAGGAACCAAAACCTCTGGGGATTCTGGAGGTTTTTTTCTGGAAATATCGCTTGCACGCATATAAGCTATGTTCTCCATATATTTTGACGAAGATTTTTTAAGCAGGCGATCGCCAACAACAAGCTGCTGCCTATTGTAAACATCGAACAATTTTAGCGATGAAGCAGCAAAAATTGTCATATCCCCTTAGCCAACTGGAGTAAGCTAAATTTAAGTTTGAGCTACTGGGAGTGGAGATGATGTTGTTGGAACTAAAGCGCATCCATGTTCCACCGGGACAGAGAGTGCTACTGCAAGATGTAACCTGGCAGGAATTGGAAACAATTCTAGAGGAATTAGGGGAACACCGTGCAGCCCGAATTGCTTATGACAGGGGAATATTAGAGATTATGGCACCACTGCCAGAACATGAATATGACAAAGAAATTATTAGCGATTTAGTTAAAGCGCTTCTCGAAGAGCTAAATACTGAGTTTATCAGCCTTGGTTCTACAACTTTCAAAAATCAAGCAATGGCTCAAGGTATAGAACCCGACCAGTGTTTCTATATAAAAAATGAATCAAAAATTCGCGGAAAAAGGCGGCTAGATTTAACAGTAGATCCCTCTCCAGATTTAGCTTTAGAAATTGATATTACTTCTCGCACTCATCCTAATATTTATCAAGCACTAAAAGTGCCTGAACTTTGGCGTTTTGAACGAGGAAAGCTGCAAATTAATATTCTGCGAGATGGCCATTATGTAGAGTCTGGGCAAAGCCTAAATTTTCCTTTATTCCCACTAATTGAGATAATTCCCCAATATCTTAACCAAAGTGTAACAGCAGGTAGAAATGCAACACTCAAGGCTTTTCGTCTTTGGGTGCAAAAACATATACAACAGTAATCATACAGATAAAATCAACCCAAAACCCTCATGTAGAGACGCGATTTATCGCGTCTGATTTATCGCATCTGATTTATCGCGTCTGATTTATCGCGTCTGATTTATCGCGTCTTTAAAGACCGCCATCACCATTCAAAATATAAAAAGTAGGGTAGCACAGCAGTGCTACCCTACAAATCACGAAAGTCTCAGATTAGAAATCAAGTAAATTAGTAATGATTCAAGTTAAGACCAGCTTCTTTTGCCATTGCTTCTATCCCTTTGGTTTCTAGGGATTTGATTGCTTTAGTAGACAGCTTTAATTTCACCCAGCGATTTCCGCTTGGCCACCAAACACGCTTGACTTGTAGATTAGCGTGCTGAAGGCGTTTAGTACGACGGTGGGAGTGGGACACAGAAAAAGCGTTATTTGCCTTTTTACCAGTTAGGTCACAGCGACGAGACATAGCAACTATCTCCAGATCGTTATTTTAATACAGCCTTTCCATTTTAGGACTTAGACAACAGAAGTGGAGAGGGGAGTGGGGAGTGGGGAGTCGGGAGTGGGGGAGATGGGGGAGATGAGGGAGATGAGGGGACAAGGAGAATAACTCCTAACTCCTAACTCCTAACTCCTAACTCCTAACTCCCAACTCCCAACTCCCCACTCAGCACTACTCACATCTTGCACCAATAAAAATTGATTGAATTTGATTACTCAGTAAAAAAGTAAAATCCCTGATTTAGCGATAAAATCCAATAAAAATCAGGTAGCTTTATCGGACATCTTTTTACTTTATCAGGGGTTGTACGGTGAGGTGCAAGATCTGAGACTACTTACTAGCTTGTTCCGTCAGCTTAGTAAGTACTTCATTCGATCGCTCGACAAAAGATTTCATCCCATCAGCGTCAAAGCCTTTTTGAGACATCAGCGCTAAATCGTAGACGTGTTGGCAAATCATTTTCACTAAGTTATCTGTAGGCGATTCACCATCACCTTGAATGATACTACCTTGGCTCAGATGCGCCAGATTTTGAATCAGCGGATGAGCAGTATTCACCAGCAAAATGTGGTCTTCGGGAAACTCTGCTGTTTGCTGCATCATCATGGCGTTCATTTCCCGCAAGCGGCGGAGAATCTCTGGTAAAAGCACCATCGCCGGTGGTGTTCCTTGGGGATCGTCTGATTTTAAGGCTTCGGTGCGGATGTTGAGTTTGGGTTTGTTGAGGGATTTCTCAAATAACTCTTTGATGGTTTCACTGCGGGTTTTGTTGGTTTTGGGATCAACAATTTCCGTAGATTTGTCTTGTTCCAGCAAAGTATTATCTAAGTCGGAGTCTACCCGCGTAAACTTGACATCATTATATTCCCGCTCTAGGAAATTAATGAAGTGGGTATCGATGAAGGAGTCCATAAACAGGACTTCCAAGCCTTGATTTTTGTGTAGTTGTATGTATGTAGCTTGGGTTGCTTCATCGGTGCTGTAGAAAACCCGGTTTTCGTGGCGTTCTTTGTTCCGTTCTAAGTATTCTTTCAGCGTGGTGTAAGGGCTGGTAGGTGCTGAGTTTTCATCATTGGATGAAGTCGGAGTGACATCTTGCCAAGCATCCCCTTCAGCAGATTGTACTTCAACTGCTGGAGTTTCGGCAGCAGCTTTTTCTGTTAGCTTGGCGGTGCTGCGAAAGATGATGATGTCTTCGATTTGTTTTTTGAATTTCTCGTCGTTGAGGGCGCCGAATTTGACAAAAGTGCCGAGGTCTTTCCAGACACTAGTATATTGTTCGCGGTTGTCGCGGAAAAGTTCTTTGAGGCGATCGCCGACTTTTTTGGCAATGTAGTCACCAATTCGCTTCACAGTGCGATCGCCTTGCAATGCACTGCGGGATACGTTCAGGGGAATATCGGTGCTATCAATCACACCCCGCATCGGCATCAAAAATTGCGGGATAATTTCTTCGCAGTTGTCGCTAACAAAAACTTGATTGCAAAATAGCTTGATCTGCCCTTTGGTAACATCTACATCCGGTCTCATTTTGGGAAAATACAAAATCCCGTTGATGATAAACGGATAGTCAGTGTTGAGATGTACCCACAACAGTGGTTCTTCTTGAAAAGGATACAGGTAACGGTAAAACTCTAAATATTCTTCTTGACTCAGGTTGTTTGGAGACTCTCGCCACGGTGCTTTTTGCCTATTTAATACTTCCCCATCCAGTTTAATTGGTACTGGCATGAAGTCGCAGTAGGTCTTGACAAGATTCTTAATCCGTGCTGATTCGAGAAATTCTTCTTCTTCTCCTTGTAAGCTGAGAGTAATGGTAGTACCGCGAGTTGTCCGAGATGAGTCTTCTAAGGTGAATGCTGGAGAACCATCACAACTCCAGTGAACCGCCTGCGCTCCTTCTTGGTAGGAAAGCGTATCAATTTCTACCTTCTGCGCCACCATGAACGAAGAATAGAAGCCAAGACCGAAGTGACCGATAATCGGTTGATCGGATTTGCCTTGATACTTATGAATAAATTCTTCAGCACTAGAAAAGGCAACTTGATTGATATATTTCTTAACTTCTTCGGCGGTCATTCCGATACCGTTATCGGAGATAGAGAGCGTCTTGTTATCTTTGTCAATGGCAATTACGATTTCTGGTTCGCCGATGTCTCCGGCGTAATCTCCGGCGCGGGATACCATTTTCAGTTTTTGGATGGCGTCTACAGCGTTGGATACCAGTTCCCGCAAGAAGATTTGGTGATCTGAGTAGAGCGACTTCTTAATGATCGGGAAAATATTCTCAGTATGAATACTGATAGTGCCTTGTTCTAACATGATTCGTAATCTTTGATGTTAGTATCTGAAATGATGATATCGCCCTCTGCTTTCAGGGATAAACCCGGAGAACACATGAGAGCATGATACCAATTAGGATTTTAAAAGCATAGCTTAAGCGATCGCTCGTTGTTTGAGAGTTGTTTGCCCCCATTTTCTGATTCGGATTTCCCTACTCCCCATTCCCTAAGTACTGCGAGTATTTTTTTCTAACACCAAAAAATAATGGTATGGATAGGTGGGATCGATAAATTCTTGTTTGACAGTTAACCCAGCTTCAGCAACGGAATTTAAAATCCGCTTCTTGGGATATCCTTTCAGACCCATTTCCCAGTAATGCTCGTTACACACTGGCATTGTACTCCAGAATTTTGGCACATTGAGTAATAAATGCCTTGGTCTACCAGAGAAGGAAGTTTTGATTTGCAATGACAAGTATTGAGTGCAATAAGGAATTGAAATCACCAAAAATTTATTTGTTGCAATGGCAAGTTTTTTCAGGGCTTGTTCTGACTGTTCATAAGGGAAGTGTTCCAACACTTGAAATAAAACGATCGCATCAAATTTATCTTTTGGCAACGAAAAATCTGTGGTCAGATCCAAAATCATGTCTGGCTTAAGGTTGGGGTCAACATCAGCAGTGGCGACGTTATATCCATTGTTTTTCAATAGGTCTGTTAACAGCGAATTAAAAATCCCAATCTCCAAAACATTCTTTACTTGATTACCCAGTGAAAAAATTAGACGCAACTGATGGTGGTAACTTATAAGCCGATTTTTTGATAAATATTCGGAATTTCTAATATCTAAGGAGGTGATGAGTTGCATAAATAATGCCTACCTAACCTGATGGAGTGACAAATGCAGTGGGTATACAACTACAGGATTCCCAAAAAAATAGCGAAAATAACAGCACTATGATTTTGCTCGTATTTAAATAATTCTATAGACAGAGGAAGCCTACATAACAATTACTTAGGATTCCAACATATACTAGTAACGTATTTTTCACTAAAATTAAGGTACATAGCGATTCTTCTTTGGATACCATAGGCGGTAGGTTAGCACAGCTAGCTATACTAGGCTACACAAAGACAAGTCAATTTACCTGTATCAGTTAATATCTAGCGTTTTACGAGTATAAGAAGAAAAATGAGGTTTACAGACTGGGCGACTAGAGTAATGCTAATTTCGCTGATGTTCGCCGCTCTAATTATAGTGCTGCTTATTGGACGAGGAACACAAGTACAGAATAATACAACTACATCTAATACATCAAAACCAAAGATTACAGCCTGGAGTCAATATCCACAGGCGCAATTCCAATCAGCCAAAGAAACAAAGCAGAAATCTCAAGATGTTGTCAAGTCTCCAGTCAAGACTAATCAACCTGTAGCAAGGTACGCAACCACTCAAGCTTTTGCACAATACAGACCTAATTATCAAATTGTCTCAGTTGACCCAAGTAACTATGGAGAACGTTACACCACAGACGCTAATGGTAAACCTTTCAACAACCAACCAATTATTGTCCTCCATGAAACTGGTTATTCTGCTTCTAGCGCAATTAATTTTTTTCAAGTCGCTCATACTGATGAAAATGTGCAAGCAAGTTACCACGCTTTAATTAAGCTAGACGGGACAGTGGTTTATCTAGTACCGCCAGACAAGCGAGCTTTTGGTGCGGGTAATTCAGTATTTGAGGGTTCCGAGGATTTGGAAACTGTGCAGACTAATCCAAATTTGCCCCCGTCGGTGAATAATTTTGCTTATCACGCTTCTTTAGAAACACCACCAGATAGTTATGACAGTGGTAGCCAAGAAACCCATAGCGGCTACACGGAAGCTCAATATAATTCTCTTGCTTGGTTAATTGCTCAAAGTCAAGTTCCAGAAGATCGCATCACTACCCACAAATTAGTAGACCGTTCTGGTAAAAAAGTTGACCCGATAAATTTTGATGGGAATAAATTTTTAGAATTACTAAAGATTTACCGTCAAGTCAGACCAATTTATCGGACACAGAGATAATTTAGCAAGTCACCACCGGAAGCAGAAACTATTCTAATGTCTGTTGTAGATAACTTTAAGTCCTGTTTTAAAGCATTAAAATAGTTATATTCTGTCTCTTGTCCTTCAACTACAATTAAAAAGTTATCTCTAGATTTTTTATTCCCTGAACGCCGTCTTAAATCATTAGTAGATTTTCCTTTTGGCATAGTCGTTAGATACTTAGGGTTTGCTGAAAAAGTCATTCCAAGGCAAGAGAGAAATTGACTCAGTAGTTAGGGAAGAGCAAAGATAAGTTTTTGTTGCCTGTAATCAAACAAGATATCAGTTTTGCTAATCGAAAAAG
>JAESFX010000379.1_pt1 | contig 13628 bp, 13 predicted proteins | sample 9269501 | NCBI WGS metagenome assembly JAESFX01 (sample SAMN14515570, study PRJNA621655) | algae metagenome | isolation source: Desmonostoc geniculatum HA4340-LM1 and co-occurring heterotrophs from cave... | place: USA: Maniniholo cave, Kauai, Hawaii | collected 2009-07-28
AACTACAACAAAGCCCCGCAAAGAGCAATCAAAATCTGCTTAGTACTGTAGATTTTCATATCTGAAGTCTGTTTCTTTTCAACTTAGCGTTGCTGAGTCTTTTCTTGTTGCCTAGTCTAAGCTCCAGACTACTAGTGAAACCGAACTAATAGTTCATGCTGGTTCTCCTATGTTTTCAGTAATTTTGAGAAAAATGCTAACTGAAAACCTCTAGCCTTTAGGCAAGAAAGTGTTAATTAAGACTCCTAAACCACTCAGTAATCCCTTGAGCGATCGCATTTGCTAATTTCTTCTGCTCCTCTGAGTTCACCACCCACTCAAATTCCTCAGGATTGCTCATAAAACCCAATTCCAACAACACCGATGGCGCGGCGTGAGGGCGTGTCAGCGCTAGGTTATCCCAAAATACACCATAGGAAGGTCTGTCTAACTCTTTAACTAGATACTTCTGCATAAACACAGCTAAGTTATGAGCTTGGGGGTGATACCAGAAGGTGCCGACACCCTTGGTGTTTTCAGCATCGCCATTATCCGGCAGAGAATTGTAATGTACGGAAAGAGCGATCGCAGGTTCTTCCTGACTAATAATTGCTTGACGTTCTGCTAAAGAAACTTCCTTGTCGTCCTCCCGCGTCATTACCACCGTCGCCCCTCGCTTCACCAATTCATCCCGCAACAACTTCGATACTGCCAAATTGACATCTTTTTCTAAATATCCAGTTGGGCCACTGGCACCAGATTCTTTACCTCCATGCCCTGGATCTAGTACAATCTTGAGATTAGCTAAAAGCTTTCGTCTTGTGTTCCCAATTTTAGGCGGATGACGCAAAGCCAAAACCAGGGTTGTACCGTCGTATCTCAGCTTATATCCCCACTGTTGAGCTTTTTTCAGGTTAAAGGTGTATTTTACTCGTTCTGGTGTCTCCTGTTGCCAATCTAGGCGAGAAATTAGGGGGTCATCGTCCAGGCGAATAATGTCCGTTTGGGCAGTAGTATTGTAGAGAGTGAGAGTCAAAGCGCGATCGCTCTGTTGCACGCTCACAGGTACGGGGACTTGTAAGGGGAAAGCCATCTCTGTCACACCAGAGAGTTGACGGTATCCGACACTGCGAATTATTGTTTGTGGCGGAACTGCACCGGGTAAAGTGCGAGTTTCCTGACTATTAATCCAAGCTCCGTAGTCTAGGCGCAACCATTCACCTTCCTTACCTGTAACTGCTGCTCGTGTGCCTTTGGGCAGTGGTGTGAGTCGAGAATAATCGGTATTGGGGCCAGTGCGTGCAACACCTGCGTCTACCGTCACCTCAGCAACTGGTAACTCTGCTCTTGAGAGGATTTTAACTTTACCATTTCCTGGTTGAGTTATAGTCTTGCCATTGAGCGTCAGTTGAAACTGCGGTTGTCCCAAATCTACCTCTTTGCTTGAGTCTGGAACAACAGCACCAGAGATGATGTTGTTGCCGTAAATTAGACTGAAGGAATTAGTATCAGGTTGTTGCAGTGTAGTGCAACCCTCATACTTACCTACGCTAGACTGGCCATGAGGCTGATTTTGCCCCGTCAAAGCTGCCAAATTAGTCGGTAATTGGGCTTGCTGGGGTTGGGGCAAAAGGGTAACAGTTTGATTAGCCAGTTGGACAGATACGCTGGCGTTAGGGGGTGCGATCGCGCTAAAACAAATAAGTTCTCCCGGTAGTCTGGCAATGTCAGCAGCCGGAGTGAGTGAATCTTTTGCAAAGGCCAACCCCTGTGGAAGTTCAGGCACAGTGGCAACCCTTGTCACCTTGATCTGGAGTTCTTGATTGCGGTGACGCACAGTAAACAGATTCTTTCCCAACTGCAAAGGTAAACTCGGAGAAAAATGACCAGCTTTGCTGCGGGTAATTGGCTTATTATTGATCGAAACTTGTCCATCGGGAGGTGCTGTGCCCAGAAAAAAGATTTTTTGGGCACTTGTTTGGTAGTTTGTCTGGGGAAAAACGACTATAAGAGATGGCTCTGCCAAAGCTACGGAGGAGGTGAGAATACAGCCTAATATTACTAATCCTAAGAGGTTTTTCACAGCAAAATCGCGGAAGATTTGACCACAGTCACTATGGCACAATGACGGGATGTATTTTTAGAAGTTGTTAGAAATTAAAACTACTATGACTAAGTTTATCTTTGTAACTGGAGGCGTAGTCTCCAGTATTGGCAAAGGAATTGTAGCAGCAAGTCTAGGGCGTTTGCTCAAATCGCGGGAATATTCGGTGTCGATTCTCAAACTCGACCCTTATATCAATATAGATCCTGGGACGATGAGTCCCTTTCAGCATGGGGAAGTGTTCGTTACCCAGGATGGCGCCGAGACAGATTTAGACTTGGGACATTACGAACGCTTTACCGATACTTCGATGTCACGATTAAACAGCGTGACTACTGGCTCAATTTACCAAGCAGTCATCAATAAAGAACGGCGTGGAGACTATGATGGTGGGACTGTACAGGTAATTCCTCATATCACCAATGAAATTAAAGAGCGAATTCTGCGAGTTGCCAAAAGTACAAATCCATCTGTAGTGATTACAGAAATCGGCGGTACCGTGGGTGATATTGAATCCCTGCCGTTTTTGGAAGCAATTCGTCAGTTCCGCAAAGAAGTGGGACGGCAAAATGTCTTGTACATGCACGTGACACTAGTGCCGTGGATTGCTTCTGCGGGTGAGATGAAAACCAAGCCAACACAGCATTCAGTCAAGGAACTGAGATCTATTGGCATTCAACCAGATATTTTAGTTTGTCGGAGCGATCGCCCCCTACCCACAAAATTAAAGCAAAAATTGTCGGGATTTTGTGATGTGCCAGAAGAATGTGTCATCACCTCCCAAGATGCCAAAAGTATCTATGAAGTACCACTGAATCTGGAGTGGGAAGGAATGGCAGAACAAGTGCTGAACTTGCTGCAAATGGAACAACGGACACCAGATTTAACTCAGTGGCAAACCCTGGTAAAACGGTTACATAGTCCCAAACACGAAGTAGAAATTGCCATTGTCGGTAAATATGTGCAGTTAAGTGATGCTTACTTATCTGTGGTTGAAGCCCTCAACCACGCTGCAATCTCCACCTATGGCAAACTGCGCCTGCGTTGGGTGAACTCAGAAATTTTGGAAACTGAACCAGCCGAAACCCACCTTGAGGGTGTTGACGGCATAGTTGTGCCAGGAGGTTTTGGACTCAGGGGAGTAGATGGCAAAATTGCCGCCATTAAATATGCCCGGAATCGCCAAATTCCCTTCTTGGGTTTATGCTTGGGAATGCAATGTTCCGTAATTGAATGGGCGAGGAACGTAGGGGGATTAACAGACGCCAATAGTGCTGAATTTGACGCTTATACAACTGAGCCGGTAATTAATTTATTGCCAGAACAGCAGGAAGTAGTGGATTTAGGGGGTACAATGCGCTTGGGACTATATCCTTGTCGTGTTCTCCCTGATACTTTGGCTTTTAAGCTCTATCAGGAAGATGTGATTTATGAACGACATCGACATCGCTATGAGTTCAACAATGCTTACCGCGATTTGTTGTTAAAGTCTGGCTACGTCATCAGTGGCACTTCTCCCGATGGACGCTTAGTTGAAATTGTGGAATTATCCAAGCATCCATTCTTTCTGGCTTGCCAATTTCATCCAGAATTTCAATCCCGCCCCAGTAGCCCGCATCCCTTATTTAAAGGGTTCATTCAAGCGGCGATTTCTCTGTCAAATTCTGTTACACCAACACCATTGGAGGTTTCATAGAAAATCATAATTCATAATTCATAATTCAAAAAATTAATTTGATTTTGAATTAGCGCATAGCAACATTAACTTAAGGCTTGGGTACATTTGATATACAGGGTGCATCATTCATAAATTTCGGACTTGAGGAGATGTTGTGACGTACTGGGTGAAAATCCTTTACGAGAGGAAAGAATATGTAGTAAATTTTGAGCGTGTCCATGCTTTTTGTTATGAACGAAATGGCAGGGTTACTTTTTGGTTACCTGATAGTGCCATTCCCATAGTGATTAACCCACAAACTAACCTAGAAGACTATCAAAAAGTTATCGATTATATAGAATGTGTTACCGAATTGAAATTAAATCATGCCTACTGGGTGAAAATTATTTACGAAAAAAATGAATATGTAATTAACCTCGACTGCGTGAGTTCCTTTTGTCATGAACCGAACGGTAGGATCACTTTTTGGTTACCAGATGGCACTATTCCCATCATCATCAACCCTGCGAGTAATCCTGAATCCTATGAAAAAGTTGTGAAATACGTTGAGAAGGCAACAGGATATTCTTTATCTTAGTATTAACTAATTCGTAATTAATTAGGGAAATCAGTCATTAATTAATAATTTCATTGAGGGTACAGAGCAACTAACTTCAGTTATTGAGTGTGCTTTTTTCGTGTTTAGTTCGGGTCAAAATTCCCTGGCGCTTTCAGCAGCTTGTCTCAATGCTAAAAAAGCTTCTTTTAGAGCTTGGCTAACAGCACTGTCTGGTTCTGTTAGTACTAGCTGTTGGTAGGTTGATAAAAATTGCGATCGTAGTCGATGGAACAAATGCAGAAAGTGACGCATAAAGCTGATACAATCCAAAACCACAATCTCTATACCACCTGTACGGTCGTACAGACTTGAGGCATATTCCTGAACACCTTCTTCTATCGCATCCGTCGTGATAAATATATAGTTGTCAACCCGCTTGCCTGTGTTGTTGATTTTTTGCAAGGCACGGTCAATATCTGCTAAGGTGACGCGTCGGGTCTTCATTTCATAGCTGGTAATCACCTTCTCATCATCAACTAGAGTAATTTCCAAATCTCCCAAAGCTCCTGTCTGCTCATCTGCTGCGTTGTGGGATTCTAGAGGTAAAAAACGCTCCCCAATATACTGTTCTGCTACTTGATAGGCAGCAGCAACCATTAGTACAGGAAGGCGGCTTGAACCTCGGCAAGCCAAATGCTGTTTCAGGAGTGTGATAATTTCCTCTGCTGACAAAGGTATGGCGTCTTCCGACTTCTTCAGGTCGGCTAGTAGTGTTTCCATACGCTCCCGCTTCTCGTTGCGAGCAATAATTAGACAGCGAATGGTTTCGGCTAGCAGTTCTGAGGCAGTTATTCTGCCTTGGTGAACATCATCAAGTAATTCCAGCGCGGCTTCGTAGAGTTTGGGCGGTCGTCCTACTAGATTGACTGCTGGAGTTAAGTTAATGTTACGGTTACGTAATGCAGGGGTGAGGAACGCGGTTGTGGGATTGCAAGGTAGCTCGTGCTTGTTAATGAATGTTGTGATGTAACTTTCATCGTAGTAGCGTCCGGAGTAAGCATCTGGTGTGCCTATTTCAGTGTAAGGCTTCCGGATATCAACATTCGCACGGTGAACCGTCGCCAAAGAGCAGGCCAGTAACAAACGAACTACAGCACGATTGCCTACATAGCGCGATACATAGTCAATTTTTTCGGCAATGCTGGGGTTGGTGACAATCGGTTGAACTATGGATGCTTCGGCTTTTTGTAAGGCTACATCAAGGATAGCTGCTGGGGTTGTGGACATGGAGCGATTTCTTCAACAGTAAGTGTGGAAGCTTGGGGGTCATAATTGAGCCAAAGTACTTCTTGCCGTAACTGCTTGATGGAATGGCAGTGTTTCACGGGCGCTTTAATGCAGTTCCAATCACCGTAAAGTTCCTGCATCAACGAACAATCATAGCCTGAAAGGGCAACTTTACCTTTGACTGAATACAAAACATCCGCTAGTTGCCGATGCTGGTCATCGGTCATTTCATAAGCGTAAGCCTTGCTATCTCCACGGGAATCGTGCGGATACGGAGGGTCACAGTAAAATAATGTTTCTGGACTATCGTACCGTCGAATAATATCAATTGCTCGGTCGTTCTCAATTTGCACGCGTAGCAAGCGTTGCACGATTTCGGGCAGATCCTCAACACTACCAAGCCACCGAGAAACTGCACCAGCCATTCCAGCGCGGCTAGTAAGTTTGCAGTGCGCCCATCGTCCAACACTGGCGGTTTGTGCCAAGCCTGTTCTCACTTGTCGCGCCCGGACGAAAAATCGTCTAGCCCTTTCCAGGTCTGATAAATCCTCTTCTTCTTTGGCAATGGCAGTCCGAAATTCTTCACGCGAAAACGGGGTTAGCCCAATCGCCTCGATGAGTTGGTCTTTTTGGTCGCGTAGTACGCGAAAAAAGTTGACTACTTCGCCATCAATATCATTGTAGGTTTCCACAGGCGAAGGCTCCCGGTTTAACAACACGGCTGCTGAACCGCCAAAGGGTTCGCAGTAGTGGGTCGTTTTTGACAACAAGGGTAAAAGCCAGTCTAAATGACTGTACTTGCCGCCATACCAACCAAATGCAATTTTCTTTGCCATGAAAGTCAACCTCAAAGGGAGTGCTTTACCTGAAACCGAGGATAAGGGTAAAACGCAATTTATTATATGGTGTCGAGAAATGAAGTATAAACAAACAAAAATACTTACATTATTTTTTTAGAGAATAATCTATCTTTTTCGGTAAGGCGATCGCCACCATTGCAGTATCGCTCATCAAATCTCGCTAGAACACCGATTCAGTAATCTTGAAAGAACCTCTCCCCCAACCCCTCTCCGTTTCGGAGAGGGGAGTTTGGCTCCCTCTTCCCTTGTAGGGAAGGGGGCTGGGGGGTTAGGTTTTTGATTACTGAATCGATCCTCTAGGTGCATCATCAATTTTATTTTTACTAAATTAAACCTCGTCCATTTTGAAACCTGGAGTTTTTAAGGAGAGTGTATTATTCGGTTGTGGCTTGAGTTCTGAGCTTTAACCTAATTCCAAAAAACTATCGTTTTCAAGGTAGACTCGGTTTAGTAATCAAAATCCTACTTTGACTCGCTAAAATCGAAACAACCTGGAAAAATCTTACTATGGTAGCCATCTCCCAGCAACCGCAAAAAATGACCATTGAGGAATATCTTGCATGGGAACCCCAGCAAGAACTTCGTTACGAATATGTCAACGGCGAAGTTTTTGCGATGACAGGTGGTACAATTCCCCACAATGACATTACACTTAATTTTTACACAGCCTTACGCCCACATTTACGTGCTAAAGGTTGCCGAGTGAATGTGTCGGACGTGAAAGTGCAAGTTGATACTAAAAGTCCTTATTATTATCCTGATGTTATCGTCAGTTGCGACCCTCAAGACCTCAATGCCCGCAAATTTATTCAAAACCCGAAAATCATTGCCGAAGTCCTCTCCCCCGGTACAAGCGGGAAAGATAGGGGCGAAAAATTCACCAATTACCTGAAAATTCCCTCTTTACAAGAATATTTATTGATAGATTCGCAAACAATCTCCGTCGAACGCTACTGTCGGGGAGAAGGCAGAATGTGGCTTTATTATCCCTACACTGAGGGAGATATTATTACCCTATCCAGTATCGAATTTGAGTTGGCGATCGCACTACTGTACGAAGGTGTTGTATTAGAAGCAGAAGAATAGCTGGTGGCTACTTATCAAAATGGCTGATAGCGTACTGAAAATAATTGCTTTTCACTCGTGTGTAATGGCTTGTCGTTAGACATCGCTTGCTTTTCACCATCAGTCAGAATTGGTAAATTTTCTGTCCATTCTGTAAAAAATTGGTGTTTGTGGCAAGTTGCAAACCAAATTTTTCTTCTAATTCGTAAAGACTGATGTCTCTAACTGGGATGGTTTGAAACATAATCTAAAATTGCGAATAATTTTGCCATGCCAACTTTGCTGCACCCACCATCCCAGCAAATTTTCCTAACTGCGCTGGCAAAATTTGTAAACCCTCTCGTGATAAAGGCTGGACTCGCTTCTCAATTTCTGCCTTGACTGCTGGTAAGAAAAACTCACAGCTACCACTGATACCGCCACCGATAACGATCGCTTCTGGTGTCAGCACATAAACCAAAGTTGTCAAACCAATACCCAAACACATACCATATTCTTGCCAAAAAGTCAAGGCTTCGGCATCTCCTTGTTGGGCAAGGTTACCTAATTCGATGGGTTCCTTGAGAGTGCGGCGACGAATGGCAGTAGCAGAGGCATATTGTTCCAAAGAGCCTTGATTGCCGCTATTGCACATTGGCCCGTCAGGGTTGAATGAAATTAAACCGAGTTCTCCAGCAGCTCCTTGATGTCCAACAAACAATTTGCCATTGAGGATAATTCCCCCACCAACTCCAGTTCCCAAAGTTAGGAGAATCAAATTTTGAAAGTTGCGACCGGCTCCCAACCAAGCTTCTCCCAAAAGAGCGCAGTTAGCATCATTACCAATTACGGTTGGTTTACCAGTTTTAGTTTCCAACCAGTCTGCTAAAGGCACATCGATCCATCCAGGTAAGTTGATGGCAATTTTCGCAATCCGCGCTGCGGCATCGGACGGGCCAGGAGTTCCCACACCAATAGCAATACTACGATTATCTGGGTCAATTTGAGCGATCGCATCTAGCAACACCGCCAACACAGCCTCCGGCGTTGTTGGTTGGGGGGCTGTCAAAGTCAAAGACTGTAGGCAACTACCATCAGATGTAAAACGCCCCAGCTTAATTGCTGTTCCTCCGACATCAATGCCAATTACTTCATTTGTCATTTGTCATTTGTCATTTGTCATTTGTCATTTGTCATTTGTGATTGGGCATTGATTATTCCCCGCGTCCCCGCGTCCCCGCGTCCCCGCGTCCCCGCATCCTCATCTCCCCCACTCCCCACTCCCCAATTCCTCACGGTTTTAGAATCTTGGCACGAAAATATTCTAAATTTTCTGTCTTATTAGGTGCGATTCGTAAATTAGCAACAGTCATGGTACGAATATTCGATCGCTCCTGCCAAACTGTAATAGGAGTACCTCTTAAGATACCAGCAAGGGCGACTGATAGCATGAACCCGCCAGTAGCGGCGGCAATTAATGTCAGATTATCTTTCACAAAAATCTCTCTACTATTTATTATTTGTTATTTGTCCTTTGTCATTAGTCATTTGTCCTTTGCAAATGACCAATTACTAATGACCAATGACTACTTTCGGATTCTATTTTCTCTTCGTAAACGAGGATTGACAAATTCGTTTAACCCTTCACCAAGTAGTGATAACCCTACAACCATGCATGTCATCGTTAAACCAGGGAAAAGGGTAGTCCACCAAATGCCAGTAGGTAAAGCTTCCAGTGCTTGTTTTAAATCGTATCCCCATTCTGGCACTTCTTCTGGAAGTCCTAGCCCCAAAAAGCCCAAACCGCCCAATACTAAAATTGCATCAGCGGCGTTGAGGGTGAATAGGACGGGTACACTTTGAATGACGTTGAAAAATAGATATCGAGAAAGCACAACCCAAGTGGAAGCCCCCATTGCTTGAGCAGCTTCGATGAACACTTCAGTCTTGACGCTAACTGTGTGGTTACGGACAACACGGTAATATTGGGGGATGTAAGCAATGCTAATGGCGATCGCAGCATTCAATATCCCACGCCCCACCACAAACGCCAACGTCACAGACAACAGTAGTCCTGGTAGAGTGTAGATGCTATCCATAATAAACAGCAACACTTTATCCAGTTTCCCACCGAGATAACCACTCAGCATCCCCAAAGGCACACCGATAATCATACTCAACGCAGTTGCCAAAATCACCACCTGCAAAGCCGCTTGAGCGCCGAACAGTGTGCGAGAGAAGACATCATAACCCAGGCGACTAGTACCAAACCAATATTTAGCCGATGGTGGCTGATGAATTGGATTCGAGAGAAAATCTTTCGGGTTTTGTAGCCATCCCCAAGCCTGGAATACGGGAGCGAAGAATGCCAGGAAGATGAAAAATAGGGTAATGGCTAACCCGATGAGCATGAGTTTCTGAGATAGATTGGGATTTTTAGTAAACTGGAAAAAAGTTGGTAATTGCCGTTTTGTAATGGCCATAAAGCGATCGCCTGGATCAAGCAAGATACGCTGACTATTTTACATATCAGATTGGGAATTGGGTAAATATCCTGAATAAAAATCTGACTGCTTCGCGTGAATACAGAGCTACACTGAGGTAGAGTTATTAGGTCTGATTTTTGCTGAAGTTAACCAATAAATTACCAGCCCGTCTCGGTACAAAGAGCAATTATCTCAAGTAGAGAAAGATTTTTTTAATATACTTTGATACCGTATTTGGATAGTCAGTATTATTTTCAATTCTTGGAACAGCTTTGTTGCAAAGGTTTTTAATCCAAAATCCCAAATCTAAAATCCAAAATTAGTATGATATGCCTGCAAGAGACATTTATCATGATGCTGTTAGGAATGCCTTAATTCAAGAAGGCTGGATAATTACAGATGACCCCCTACATTTAAAGTGGGGTCAAAAAGATATGTATGTAGATTTAGGAGCCAAACAACTCTTAGCCGCAGAACAAGGAAGTAAAAAAATAGCTGTAGAAATTAAAAGTTTTGTTAGTCCTTCAGAAATGGCAGACCTCAAAGATGCTATTGGGGGATTTATCATGTATCGTGCTGTTATCCATCGCCTTGAGCCAGAAAGAACATTATATTTGGCAGTGCGCGACAGCGTATTTACAGCTTTGTTTGAGGAACCAATTGGTACACTTTTAATAGAAACTGAGAATCTAAAGTTACTCGTTTTTAATCCAGAAACGGAGAGGATTATTCAATGGATACCTTAGATAATTATCGACGTATCATCAAAGAGGTGTTAGTACCCTACACGCAAATTCCTTATTCCCACGCTGCTATTGAATGTAAAGCAGTCTTTGATAACGAAAATGACAGCTATTTACTGATAACTTTAGGCTGGGATGGTGTTAAACGAATTCACGGTTGTTTAGTTCATATTGACATTATTGATGGCAAAATTTGGGTACAACGAGATGACACAGAAGATGGCGTTACCTACGAATTAGTAGCAGCAGGAATTGCTAAAGAGAATATTGTCTTAGCATTTCATCCACCAAATGTTAGGCAACATACAGGATATGCTGTTGCCTAACGTCTAAAAAGTACTACAAATTAAGGCTACTACTTAAGCAAGGGATAGTGAGTATTGATTATTGGGGAAGATTCTCCCCAATACCCACTATCTCAAAGATTGCTTTCAATCAACTGCCGATATTCGCTCTTTTGCTTCACGCCTTTGACTTCCTTCACTAGTTCCTTGTTTTTGAACAATTGCACTGTTGGCGTTCCTGTAACATTAGCATTTTCAGCAATATCTCTGTCTTTGTCGATGTCAATTTCCACAAAGTGGATTTTGCTGTCAAATTCATCCACCACTTTATTTAAAATTGGCTTCAGGGTATGACAAGGACCGCAGCCAGGAGAGACGTATTTGACTAGGAGTAAGCGATCGCTTTCGTGGAATAATTTCCGTAAAGCATAACCTCCCTCATGACGCGTTGCACTCAAGTTAAATCCAGCTTCTTCCTCAGCTTCGGTCTTTTTAGCTGGTTGATGTTTCAATTCGTTATCTGCTGTCTCTGGCTGTTGATGGAATTCTTGAATCAAGCCACTGGAAGATAACCAACGTTCTGCCAACATCGCCGCCATACAGCCAGTACCCGCAGCCGTAATTGCTTGACGAAATTCATGATCTTGAACGTCGCCAGCAGCAAAAACGCCCTCTACACTGGTTTCTACAGAACCGTGCTTGGTGACAATGTAACCTACCTCATCCAGTTCCAATTGCCCCTTAAATAAAGAAGTATTGGGAGTGTGACCAATGGCGTAGAATAAACCCTTGGCGTGTAGTTGACTTTCTTCACCAGTTTTAGTGTTGCGGACTTTCACCCCTTCCATGTGTCCGTTACCGAAGATATCCACGGCTTCTGTGTTCCAATGTACCTGGATTTTCGGGTTGCTCAAAACTCGGTCTTGCATGGCTTTAGAAGCCCGCATTTTATCGGTGCGTACCAACATATTTACCTTGGAACCGTATTTGGTGAGGTAAATTGACTCTTCCGCCGCTGAGTCGCCAGCACCAATCACAGCCAGTTCTGCACCATGAAAAATGGGCGTTGCACCATCGCAAATTGCACAAGCGGAAATACCCCGACTCCAGAATTGCTGTTCGCTGGGTAAACCCAAACGTTTTGCTGTCGCACCGGTAGCAATCACGATGCTGTTGGTTTTGATTTCTCTTTCTTGCGATCGCACTATAAATGGACGCTGACTCAAATCAACTGATATAACATCTTCAGTATATAGTTCAGCCCCCCAGCGCTCTGCTTGCGCCTTCATCTTATCCATCAGTTCCGGCCCGGTAATCCCTTGGGGAAACCCAGGAAAGTTCTCGACTTCCGTCGTCGTCATTAACTGCCCACCAGGCAATCCCCCGACTTGAAAACCTTCAAATACAACGGGTTTCAGGTTAGCCCGTCCAGCATAGATGGCGGCTGTGTACCCTGCTGGCCCAGAACCGATAATTACTAAGTTTTCTACTGTGGGGTTAGTCATGAAAATACTACGAACTCATAACGACTACGTTTAATATAGCATAACAAATTGCGATCGGCTATATCAGATGGTAAGCGGTGGGAAACGCCTACAGTACTATGCGCTCAATACTTGCCAAAGATGCTCTTAGAGTGCGGTACTTATGATAAATATAGAAGTATTTTCCATAATATTATGTCTTTCACCGTTGCAGATTTAGAGCAGCTACAAACCGAACATCCAGAATGGCAGATGGAGTTGGTAGAGGGGAAAATCATAGTTATGGGGCCATCAGATTACGAGTCAGAGGAAATTGGCACTCGGTTGAGTACCTTCTTAAATATTTGGGTTATGTCGCGCAAACTAGGGCGAGTAACTGGTTCTAGCGCAGGCTTTATACTACCGAGAGCAGAAGGCGCACAAGAGGACGATTCGGGAAAAAGAAACCTGCGTGCCCCTGATGTGTCTTTTGTTAAGGCTGATCGCTTGAAGAAGACCAAGCGGGATTTTGTAGAGTTACTTCCAGACTTGATGGTTGAGATTAAATCTAAAAGCGACAGAATTAAGCCACTTGAAGAGAAGATTCAGCTATTTTTGCAACTTGGGTCTGTAGTCGGCATACTGATTGACCCTGACAAATTGACAGTAACGGTCTATCGACTAAATCAAGCTTCAGTAGTGTTGCACAATGGAGACACACTTACACTACCAGACTTGCTACCAGGTTGGGAACTGGCGGTATCAGAACTGTGGCCACCTGAGTTTGAATAAGTTACTTCGACAAACAAAATTGAAAATCTAGTAGGGTGGGTAAACCCATATTTTTAGGTTCTGGGCACTGCTTACCCTACGGTTATTGAGAAAGTTTCAGGTTTTCAATACATAAATTTTGAGGTTGTGATAGAACTTCCTAAAAGTTGGGAATACTCAAAGTTGGGTGTGCCGCTAACTTAGGCAGCATGGGAAATTTTCGCCTGTGTGTCGTAGTTCCAGAAATGAGTTTGTGTCGCGGTGTAAGTAGGTGGGCATAAAAAAACCAGACTATGTAAAGATAAGTAAATACGGAGAATGCATCTAGATGAGGTGACTGATATATGGGCGCTCGTTTAAGGGTATTTCTAACTCGTGAGCAAGACCAAAC
>JAESFX010000380.1_pt1 | contig 13581 bp, 15 predicted proteins | sample 9269501 | NCBI WGS metagenome assembly JAESFX01 (sample SAMN14515570, study PRJNA621655) | algae metagenome | isolation source: Desmonostoc geniculatum HA4340-LM1 and co-occurring heterotrophs from cave... | place: USA: Maniniholo cave, Kauai, Hawaii | collected 2009-07-28
GAGGATGGTTCAGTTGTGAAGTACACATGACAATGTGCCAATTCACTGAGGAGCCGTGTGATGTGAAAGTATCAAGCACGGTTCTGGAGAGCAGCGACTCTCGTGAGGGGGTCGCTGACTTTACTAGAGGTCAAAATTTTCCAACTGAACTTCCTCCTTCAGAAAATATAGTTGCATCACCTTCTTTGAGGAATCCGCTGTAAGCTTCCATACCGTGTTCACCGATATCTAAACCTTCTAACTCCTCTTCTGTGGATACTCTGATGCCTAAAGTAGCTTTCAGTACTAACCAAAAAATACTACTGAGTAAAACAGTGATGCCACCTACTGAGATAACGCCCAGCAATTGAACACCCAACTGTCCAAAGCCACCACCTGCAAATAAACCTTTTGCTGGGCCAAGTGCCTCACCATACCAGGAGTAAACACCAGGACCGACAGACCACAAACCAACTGCTAGAGTTCCCCAGATACCGCAAACTAGGTGAACTGAGGTAGCTCCCACTGGGTCATCAATACCAAGTTTGTCAAAGAATGTGACCGAGAAAACTACGATGACTCCAGCAATCAAACCAATGATGAAAGCACTGCCGATACTAACGTAGGCACAAGCCGCTGTAATTCCAACTAAGCCAGCCAAAATACCATTGATAATCATTGACAAGTCTGGCTTACCTAAGTAGACCCAAGCTGTAACTGTGGCGGCAATACCACCAGTAGCAGCAGCCATGTTGGTTGTTAAAGCAATGTGGGTAATTGCGCTAGGATCGGCAGCCATTACAGAACCGGGGTTGAAACCAAACCAACCCAACCAAAGTATTAAACAACCCAGGGTGGCAATACTCATGTTGTGACCTGGTAGGGCAACAACTTGCTTGTCTTGATATTTACCAATGCGGGGACCGAGAAATGCTGCTCCCATTAAAGCTGCCCAGCCACCGACGGAGTGAACCACCGTAGAACCAGCAAAATCCCAAAAGCCTTTGTCTGCTAGCCAGCCAGCTCCCCAAATCCAGTGTCCGGTGATGGGGTAGGCAATACCTACGAGTAAGAGGCTGAAAATCAGGAAGTCAAGGAACTTAATTCTTTCAGCTACTGCGCCAGAAACAATTGTTGCTGCTGTCCCAGCAAATACTAGCTGGAATAAAAATTTGGCAGCTAGGGGTACGCCAGCCCAACTAATGGCGCTGAAGACGCCTTTATAAGCTTCTCCTGTGGCAGGACTGTTATCTGTTCCTGATAAGAAAAACCCATTCAAGCCAATGAAGTCGTTGCCATCGCCGAACATTAAGCCAAAACCAATTGCCCAAAAAGCAACGGTGGCCAGAGCAAAGACAATCAAGTTTTTAGCAAGAACATTGACTGCATTTTTCTGGCGACAGAAGCCGGTTTCTAACATACAAAAACCAGCATTCATGAAGAATACCAAAAAGGCAGCGATCGCAACCCACAGCGTATCAATAGCAACTTTTAGTTCTGCTGTGGTTGGGCCAGCGGCTGGAGTTTGGGCAACTGCGGCATAACCCCAACCCAATACAATCAGACAGGCTAAAGGTAGGCAAGCTTGCCAGCTGGGAGTGAGTCGCTTAATTGCTAAATAGAATCTCTTGACTTTTGAGTTTGATTGTGCAAATTCTCTGTAATTTCTTACAGACAGATGCCTTCTTTTTGGGTTCGATTTTTGTTTGTACATGAATTTGAACATCATCCTTCAAAGCATCGTTCAAAATAGGAAAAAACTCAAGCGGTCAGTTAAATCGAGTAGTTCTTGATATTTTTCGTTAAGACCACTTGTTTCCAAAGCAGAAAATCAATTAACGCAGGTCGCAGGTCGCAGGTCGCAGGTCGCAGGTCGTTTTTGTAACGGGGATTTATACCCCGCTCGCCTAACTTTTCGCCTTCAAAGGCGAGGTTTTAGACCTGATTGTTTTGATAACCTTAGTAGGAGTGTAAAAAAATATTGGCACATCTGTAAATATTTTTCGTATATCTTTTTAATAAATTCAGATATTCTTTCTCAAACAATCAAATCTACTTTACTTAATCTTTATTATTTCAAAAACATAAACATATTTTTGCAGGTAAACTGCCCAAAATTATTTATCTAATGGGAAAAAAATACGGTATTTAAGTGCTAAGCAATTTGCACAATACACTTTAACTACCGTAGAATGACAGTTTTTCAGCTAAAAGTATGTTTGTTCGGTCTATTCGCTTTCAAAAGCTCCGACTTCTGAAGTTTTATTGCGATTTTTTTCTTGTTCTTCTAGTGAATAAACATCCGGCCATACTGACGCACCGTGTTCGTAAGCATCAATACCAATGCGATCGGCTTGGGGATCGACGCGCAGGCGTCCCAGGGCTTTTAGACCACCAAACATCAAAAAGCTAAAGGCGACGGTGAAAACTACAATTGCTACCACACCCAAAAGTTGTATGCCCAGCAAATCAAAGCCACCGCCTAAAAACAACCCTGCTTTTTTGTTCAGTGTGAGTTCTGCTTGACCTAAGAAGCCAACAGAGAGAGTACCCATCATCCCATTGATGGCGTGTACGGAAAATGCCCCTACTGGGTCATCAATGTGGAGTGACTCAATCAAATCCACCCCAAGTACAACCAAAATACCACCCGTTAACCCAATCACAACTGAAGCCCAAGGAGCAACAAAAGCACAAGGTGCCGTAATTGCCACTAATCCGGCGAGAGAACCATTGAGACAATAAACCAAATCCCACTTACCTGTGCGGATGTATTGGAAAATTATGGTTGCAAGTGCCCCCGCTCCTGCGGCGAGTGTAGTATTAATTGTTACTAAACCAATTAATCCTGGATTAGCCGTACCGAGAGTTGAACCAGGGTTGAACCCGTACCAGCCAAACCATAAAATCATTGTTCCGAGAGTCGCTAACCCCAAATTATGCGCTGGTGGTAGTGTTCCCCAAGCCGGACGACCAGGACGGGGACCAAGCAAATAGGCTCCAATCAGTGCTGTCCAACCACCCACAGTATGAACAACGGAACTACCAGCAAAATCATGATAACTGAGTTTGGCTAACCAGCCGTTGGAGTTCCAAGCCCAGTGAACGATAATCGGGTAGCTGATTGCCCCCATAACGGCACTGTAAATTAAGTCACCAATAAAATCTGTTCTTCCGGCCATTGAACCAGTAGTGATGGTACTGGCGGTAGCAGCGAAAGCAAATTGGAAGAAGAACAAGGTATAGGTGTTGATTGCAGCGGTAGAACCTGGCGCACCCAATGGATAGCTACCATCTGCACCAGGTAGCTGACTGAGGAAGAAGGTATCTATGCCAAATAAACCGCCAGCACTCGTACCAAAGGCGATACCAAAGCCGATCGCCCACCATGCCAAAATGGTTACGGCAGCGTCAATGAAATTTTCCAATAAGGCGTTAACTACACCTCTTTGCCGAATCAAACCTGCTTCTAGCATGGCAAAGCCAGTTTGCATGAAAAATACTAAAAACCCGGTTAGTAGTACCCAGGTAGTATCAATTGAAATTTGCAGTTTCGTTGTTGTTTCCGATAAAGATTGAACAGTCGGAGGATCTGCCGCCTGTACAATTGTTGGGGCAAAAACTGCAAACACCATTGAACCGATAGCTAGCGCCAGTAGGCGATGCCAGGGTCGAACATGCTTATTCATTGCTTCTTTTTTCCTGCTGGAAAAGCGGTAATAGATTTAGCGAAATTAGTTATTTTAGTTAGGTATGAGGTTACAAAGTTTTAGCCAAGCTTTGGGAAAATAATTATCTCATTATTTTCTAGAGAACACACTTTTTCTAATATCAAAAACTCTGATTGAGGAAAAACATAAACATTCTTCCACAGAAATTATGAGATTACTTCGTGTTGTACCCTTGAAAAATTTATGCCTAAACGGATAAATTTGACTGATTGTCTATTTACTCAAACCAAAAAACTGTATCTGTTAATACATTTTTTTCGCTACCCTATGGCAACATAGCGGCTAAGGCAAAATATCAAGCAACTATATCCTTTGTGGATAAGTATTTTCCGGGATCACAGTCGGACAAGTTTGTATATTTTTAAATTTTTATACAAATAATTAATTATTTGTTACTTTAAGGCTGTGTTCAGGTCAGTAAATGTAAAGTTTACAATTCAGCACGGAGTGAATCCACCGCTACCGCTAATACAACTCAGTGCTGAGCGGTATTTATTAGAACATTTGTTGTAAATATTGCTCATAACCGAGTTTTTCTAGTTTGGCTTGCTTGGCGATTACCGATTCGCATAGGGTTTGGCGGTATTGTTGGACTTTTCCTAACAATTCTGGTTGTGCTGTTGCGAGTATTTGTACTGCTAAAAGCCCAGCATTTTTGGCATTACCGATCGCCACTGTAGCTACGGGAATACCAGCAGGCATTTGTACTATTGAATACAAAGAATCTAGTCCTTGCAGGTTCCGAGTGGCTACAGGAACACCGATGACAGGAAGGGGAGTTAAAGAGGCTACCATTCCGGGAAGATGAGCAGCACCACCCGCACCAGCAATAATTACCTTAATACCGCGTTGGTGTGCGAGTTTAGCATATTCCACCATGCGTTCTGGGGTACGATGAGCGGAAACGATCGCCACTTCATTTTCAACGCCAAATTCGTCACAAATTGCGATCGCGTCCTTCATCGTGGGCAAATCAGAATCGCTGCCCATGATAATACCAACTAAAGGAGTCATAGAATTTTGGATTTTGGATTTTGGATTTTGGATTCAATCTAGAATCAGATTTAGCTATATTCTCGCAAATGTGATGACTCAAGCAACACAAAGTGCCCTAGAAATTATCAATGCTAGAGTGCCTGGATACAAAGATTTGCAAATGCTGTTGGTTAATCAAGAGGGAATAATTGAGCAAATCTTGCCAATGAGTACGGTTGGTGTAGGGACGCACAGCTGTGCGTCCCTACTAAATGTAGCAGGTGACTGGATTTCTCTAGGCGGCGTTGATTTGCAAATTAACGGTGCATTGGGATTGGCATTTCCGGATTTGAGAAGTGAAAATGCTGATCTTCTTGAGAAAATAACGCAATATTTGTGGGATGTAGGGGTAGATGGATTTTTACCGACACTTGTCACAACTTCGATAGAAAATATTCAGCGATCGCTGGCAGTTATTGCTAATTTTACTGAAAAACAGAGGTCATGCGCCAAAATTCTCGGAGTACATCTAGAAGGGCCATTTTTGAATTTCCAAAAGCGTGGCGCACATCCAGCAGAGTACCTGTTACCCTTAACAATTGACGAGGTAAAGCGGGTTTTGGGAGATTATGCCCATGTTGTGAAAGTTATCACCTTAGCGCCAGAATTAGATCCCACTGGCGAAGTCATTCCATATTTGCGTTCTTTGGGGATTAGCGTTAGTTTAGGACACTCCCAAGCAACAGCCGCCCAAGCAGAACGCGCCTTTGAACTAGGTGCAAGGATGGTAACCCATGCTTTCAATGCTATGCCACCACTACATCATCGTGAACCTGGGTTATTAGGGGCAGCAATTACCCATCCGGATGTGATGTGTGGTTTTATCGCGGATGGAGAACATGTTTCGCCTACTATGCTGCAAATTTTACTGCGTGCCAGCGATGGAGAAAAGGGGCTGTTTCTAGTTAGTGATGCCCTGGCACCTCTGGGATTACCCGATGGGGTGTATCCTTGGGACAGCCGGCAAATTGAAGTCAAAAATGGTACTGCACGATTGCCAGATGGCACATTATCAGGAACGACTTTACCTTTATTGGTGGGAGTGCAAAATTTGGTTAAGTGGGGAATTTGTGATGTGGAAAATGCGATTTTATTAGCTACCAATGCACCTAGACAAGCAATTGGTTTACCAGGAATTGTTCCAGTCCAAACCGCTAATTTATTGCGCTGGCATTGGGATAAACAGACAAAAGAACTATCTTGGCAACGATTATAAAAATTTTCTGTTGGGGAGCGATCGCTTGGGCTGATGCTTGCAAACTATATTACAGTAACTTTACGTAAATTTACAATAAAAACTCACTTTCTTCCACCGAAATTGCAATCGGTCTTGGGGTATAAATAATAGTATTTAAGGTTATCTGCCATTAGTGAGTTTCTCTGATAGCGATTCCCATTTATATGCGATACAACATTATATCCCAAGGTGTAGGGGCACGGCACTGCCGTGCCCTTACGGGTGTACCTCACGTAAACAAGAACCGCTATAGAAATAAAAAGTGATTAAAACATTGGAGAATCATGAGCGAAAAAGTAGTGTCTAGAGAATATAAAGTCTTGCTACAAAAAGATTTATTTATTGGTAATGAACAAGAAGTTTTAAAAAAATCCCATGATTTTTGGCAAGATTTTTCACAGGCTATTAATAATATTGTCATTAAGTTTAAATGAAAATTTTTACCTAGTTTTACTATTCGTGCAACTTGTCAAATACCCATGCCAAAGCACCATCAACATCAGTAACGTAATCCCCTGGTGGTATGGCTGGACGATTCACCATCACAACTTTCACCTCAAGTTCTCGTGCGGCAATGATTTTGGCGTAGGTTGCATCGCCACCGCTATTTTTACTGACTATGGTATCGATGTTGTGGTGAATCAGAATTTCCCTTTCATTGTTGAGGGTAAAGGGACCGCGATCGCACAATAACATCCCCGGTGGCACTAAGGCATCACGGGCAGGAGGGTCAATCATCCGCATGAGAAACCAAATTTCCTTGAGGTGAGCAAAGGCGGCGAGTTCTTGCCTACCAACTGTCAAAAACACTCGCCGTGATTGGTTTTGTAGGGCTGCGGCTGCGGCTGTAACGCTGTCAACTTCAATCCAGCGATCGCCACTTACTTTTTCCCAAGGCGAACGAATTAACATCAGATGGGGTACTCCAACTTTGGTTGCAGCATCTACCGCATTCCAGGAAATCTGGGTAGCAAAAGGATGGGTTGCATCAATTAGTAAGTCGATTTGCATTACTTCCAGATAACTAGCCAATCCAGCCACACCACCGAAGCCTCCAACCCGCAAATCACCCAAAGGAACTAATGGTTCACGCGTGCGACCAGCTAGGGATGTGATTATTTCTACCCCTTCCATACTCGCCAGTTTCGCAGCTAATTCTGCTGCATCTCCCGTCCCACCCAGAATCAAAACGCGCATCATAAAAAGGAGTCAGAATTCAGAATTCAGAATACTCTACCCATAAAGGGATAGAGTTTTAAATGAGTGAAAAAAATTTCATACTAGTTTCCCGCCACTTGTGGACCAGGTTTTGAACCAATATTCATTACCCAGTCGTACAGAATTCATACTGAATTCTGACTCCTGAGTTCTGAATTCTTCTTATAAAGATGGAATTTTTGCCAAAATGCCATTTTTCAGAGGCTGTGGACGCTCTGACCAAGGCAGTAAACCATTTGGTTTGCCATAGTATTGGCTAGCACACTCCAGTACCGCAGATGCACTGCCATCAACAGCTAAATCGCCAAATAAATATGTTATTTTGCCTTTGGCAGCAAAGGCAACTACACAGGAACGATTACAAGCACTCATGCATTCAACCTCTTGAATTGGGAATTCATCTCGCAAGTCCCAATCTTGTGCCAGGTGCCGAAGTTGCTGTAATAGTTGTTCGCCACCGCCTCCAGGTAAACGTTTTCCATCTTGCCAAACGCTGGCACAGGTTTTGCAAACAAATAAAGTGTGGTTAGGAACACCACAGTCATTAGTTGTGGAAATATTTATAGTCGCAGTCATCTGTACCTCGCAGAAATGTGGAACTGATAAATCTACTTCGGCGGGCATCCTGACTCACTCAATTTAGAATTTGGGATGACTAAGGCAAGCTAATCTCAAATCTCAAATTAGTTCACAGTTGCGGGACAGTGGCGGATTTGCACCGAACTTTCCCCGTTACCTCTGGTAGCTGACCCCCACCAGAACCGAATAACCTTAACGATCATACACTAGGGTCGAATGGTACTGAAATCATCTAGATTCTTTATCTTGCTTTTTGATATAGGTATGTGTTATTGTTGGTAATCGTGTGGTTAAGGACGTATAGCTCAGTTGGTTAGAGCGCTACGTTGACATCGTAGAGAGTGACTAGCGTCACCTTGACCCCTCCGTACCTTTCTGCTTTGCTAATATACCCAGAACTACCTTGACTGTCCCAGTTTTGTCCCAAGAATATCTGATGGAACAGGACTAATACTACAGTATTAAGCCGTATTTATTAATACATTTCCACTATTTCGGACTAGCCTTAAGTCTTAATGACCTTAATGTAAGCTTGTAACCCAATATTCTCTACTCTCGTCAATAGGCTCCCAGGTTAACCCCTCAGGATCTCTTTCAGTAGTCCACTGGGCTATCTTGTTTTTACCTATTCCAGTTAACACCTGTGGCAAATCCTTGAGAGTGTTCAGTCTACCTCTTTCAGTCTTGGCAGTTGATAATGAGATATGTTTAGGGGCTAGTCTATCCGCTAGGGCATCCCTAGTAAGTTTCAAATCGTGCCCAGGCTGATCTGAGGTATCACACACGCATGGGTTTAACATCTGTAAATAGTCCTCAGCCTCTCTAACTAAATCAGGTAAACCCCAGTGCCATTTGGTTGTTTGCCAACCATCAGCCAGTGCTTGAGCGATCGCCGGATGTTGCATTTTAGCTAACCTATCCTGATACTCGGCTAAAGCTCTATTAAGGGTAGTAACAGGTTGATATTTAAATCTATTGTCAGTTTTAGCCTCATGCCAGATTTCATCAGAATACTCAGCCGCTACCTCTAGCCACCTCTTAGCACCGTTAGCAGATTTCTGGGTAATAGCAACTACCCGATCATCAGGGAATACATACCACTTCCTGTTCTTGATGGTCTCTTCTATGGCTGACTTAAGTTCCCACTGAGGTGGTAGTTTATCACCTAGTTTACTCACACACACACTTTTGTCTACCTCATTATCTGATAAGGCTTTTACTGGTTTTAATACCCTATCTTGGTATACCTGTTTGAGTGCTTTGAATGCCTCCGCTTGGGTTTTATAATCCTTAGCTAGCTCTTTAAACCATTCCCAATCGTCGGGGTCTACTTTTACTGATAAGACTTTTTGTGACATACGTGTACCTTTATTGTTTAGTAAACCTCTCAAACACTTGCTATTTATGACGGTATACTTAGGTGTGTGTGTTAGCTTAACCGACGATTACCTACCTCATCAGTCCAGAATAAATACTGACCTGGGGAAAATACCTGATTACAAAGTTAATGGGGGTCATAATCAACTCAGGTATACCATATTTATTAGTATACCTCTAAAAATATTGTTTTACATAAAGGTATACTAAAATGTGTGTGTGTTATGCCAATAAACCAGCTACCTGTATACCAGCCTCTTGAGAACAACGTTTAGTCTCCTTATCCCCTTTAGCAGATGCTAAGGTCATCTTTTGAATGGCTAGCTGTTCGGCAAAGGATACGGCGGTTAACTCTAACATATTCATACCGTCTCTGGGATTTGAGTTATCTAATGCTGTCTGAAGTTCCTTAGCAGATTTACCGAATATAGGTTGGTAAATAGCGTTGGTATTAGCTCCATAACCAAACTTAGTGACCCCTCTAGCTTGTAGATCATCAGTGAAAGCCCGACGAGCTATCTTACCGTTTGTCCTAACTGCAATCCACTTTAGTTTTTCTGGATCATCCTCTCGCTGAATAATCTCATCAACTAGGGTGACATCATTTTCTAAGTATCGTTTGAAAGTTTCTTTGACAAATACATCAAAGTCTGGAGACAGCCACTCAGCTAACTTGATGGCTACCAGAGGGTGTACATAAGTCCCCCCACTCTTACCCCGTTTGACTTCCAAAATACCCCCATTAGGGGTAGTTCTGGAAAGCTTAATCCGTAAGGCTTCTAGATAAGCCTTAATCCCTTCGGCTTTTAAGAACTTATCGAGTCTACGGTTAAAGTGGCTACAAAGATATGTAGCGTTTACGTAGTCGTCATGACGCGTATTCTGTGTTAAAATCAAGCTATAGTTCATATTATTTTTACTTAAGTATCTGGTGAGGGTTGTAGTTAGCACTACATCCCTTGTTTGCTATCTAGGGGTTAATGTGCTTACGTCTGTAAGTTTAGGTAGGTAACAATCGCTTCTCTGATAACTCCGACCGCTTCATAGACGGGTAGATAACCCCTTGGGCTTCTATTTGTGACCTCATTTGAGCTATTAGCCTTCTCTCAGCCATTAAAAGAACTACACCCTCTCTAACCAGGGCACTAATCGGCGTGCCTGTCTTCTCAGCCTCAGTCTCTAACCACTTATAACTTTCTAAGTCAAATCTAATACCAGCTTGTTTCAGTTTAGCCATAGTAACCCCCTTTATTAACTAATAAGTCAACTCAGAGTTGACTAAATCCCTTATAAATAGAGGGATATATTAGATGGCTAAGGTAATCCGTGGGGGTAAGATACGTGACTGGAACCCCCATAAACATCCAAGAGGTAAAGGGGGGAGATTTGTAGAAACCCCCGACACACCCAGCACAACAGGTGGGCGATCGCCACTAACTCGTGCTGACATCATTAAGCAGTCGATGACCCTTAAGGCTACAAAGAAAGCCGCAGAGGTTTACCAGGCAAGATTAGAGTTTATTCAAAGCCTGAATCTAGAACAGCGTAGACGGTTTCAGCAGGTACTTGAGAAGAAAAAAAGTAAACCTACACCAAGTCCTCAGCCTGAACCAGTAGCCATACCAACCGCTACTAAATCTCCTAAGACCCCTAAGGCTCCTAAAAGTACTACTAATCAACCCATAAGCCCTAATCAACCCAGAGAGCCTTTTACCAAAAAGACTGATAAGAAAATCATTAAGAAATATGCTAGAGAGGGTGACTTATCACTGCTTACACCTAAGGAACTTGATTTAATATCTTCCATACGCGCCCCTGTACCTAGAGTTCCTGGTGATGATGAGGATATTAAGATAGCGGACACGGGTAAGATTACGATCTGGGACGGGCGCAAAAGCTCAAAGTACTCTAAGTTCGATCCCAGCTTTAAGGTACGTACTAATAAATCTCACAAATACCAAGTCACCTCGGAGGATGGGACAGATTTAGTACTTAACCGACATCCTAAGGTACTAACTTACAAAGGTGAGAAAGTAGATGGAGTACCCAGCCTACACCCTAAGTTAGCCGAAATGTCGGATAAAGCACTTATACGTGCTTTAGTCGATACCAAAGGATTTGTAGAAGCATCAGAAGCCCCTCCAGCCCCTCAATGGAAGCCTTTATATCATGGTTCCATACCTAAGCAGTATGTAGCTGATCGAGGCTACGGGGGTATGGAGATCCACCACATAGATCAGTGGGCTAAGACTAGATTTGACAAGGTAACAGGTGATTACAATAACGGATTAATCACACTAGATGAAGCTAAGGATCAAATGAGATCTTTATTACGCCCTAACCCAAAGGAAAAATCTGGGTACGAGATTGATATCAAAGATCAGGATGATCGTAAGTTCGTAGTATTAGCCGCTGGTACGCATAACTTTACTAGTCCCCTGTACTTCCAGAATCATCCTATGGGTCTTCATCCAGATACAGGTAGCTTTGTGCAGTTCGGTATACCTAAAAATGGCTCAGGTGGTAGAGGGGAGTTTAATAAGTGGCGTGATGGGTTTTGGCGAGAAGTGTACCGTAAAGAATCTTACGCATTATTAGGTGAGCTAAATCGTAGAGTATCTAAGGGTAAGTTATCCCGTGATGATGCTAGAAAAATACTATCTGAGGCACATCAGCAGGCTACCAAAGATTTAAATGGTGTGCTATCATATAGGAAGCAAATAGAAACCCGTAACGCAGAGATTAAAACAGCTAAAGAAGCTGCGGGGTTAACTAAGAGAACCAGTAATATCACTACTACAGTAAGTTAATATGTTTACCATTACGTTAGACGGCATTGAGCTAGAAGGTAGCGACATAGATTTTGTAACTGCCTACGCAGCAGACGGTCAGGTTACTGATGATTTTCTTAATGCTCTAGAGTATACGATTACGTTAACTGACTCAGGATTGGACTTGGCTGAGCGATCGGAGATATTTGTTACCCGTGAGGATTTAGACGCTACCACATACGAGAGGTTACTAGAAATCATTCAACCTACCTAAGTTGTGGCTCTAGTTACTCCCTATAGTTCGCAACCGATAACCCTGGAAGCCTTAGACTACCAGGGTTTTTATATGGGAATATTTCGCAACCGCTAGTACAGGACTTATAGTAGGCAGGGGACATGTGGACATCAAAAAGTCGATAAATGGCGATATTTAGGGGTAATGGGGGATATTCGACCATTTCAATATTGCCATACTGCTGGGCTAAGCAACAGCTAGATAAAATAAACCTAGTGAGTATTTATACTCATCATGGTATTTTAGGATGCCAATGACAACTAGGGTAATCGCCTGTTATCTCTGGTTAGCTTCTATTTCCGCCTATTATCTCCTGTTTAACCCAGTCAGAAGTATATTAGAGATTAGGGACTATGGGAAGTTACAATAGGGACTACATACAGAGGACATCGGATGTTTATAGTTACCTTAGATGGGGTTGAGTATTATATTCAAGGGTATAGGTTAACCCATTGGGCTATTAACAGTGCTAAGGCTCAAGCGATCGGTCAGGCAGTCCAGAGGAAACAAAAGGTTACCAAGGCAACTAAGATAACTGTTGAATGGGTTGATAGACCATTTGTTACCCCTGACCCCTGATTACTTCTCAGCCCCGCTTAGTCATCGGGTGTAGCTCATTATCAAAGGGCATCTGGTCATTTGAGTGCCTGGTTAGGTTATAGGCAACCAGCGATCGCCGAAGTTCCTTTAGTGCTGTGGCGATTATCAGATAGTCAGGGTCATCAGCAGAAAGACTAGCTCTGAGATTAATCAGGCTAGTCTCTAAGGTTTCATATTGAGTTTGAATAGTCATATAAGTGTTTAGTAGTTTAACTCTGTTATATCATTTACCTTCCAGTCTTTGATAGTGGTGTCCTTGGTTATTGGTATCCTTGACCTGGCTTATTTACCAGAATAGACTGATATGAGTAATATTAGATACTATTAATCTCAGTGCTAAATAAATACTTAGACCTTATTGAGAAGCACCCCATAAGAAGTGCGGCTGCTATGTTACCAGTATTGTTAGTTCTGTATGTATCCTATTCAGGGTCACATCAGCCACCAACACAGTCACAGGAGCAGGTTCAAACTCAAGCCCAAGTAGGAGAACCATTAGATGATTTAGAGGATGAACCCTTTGATAGAACCCAATGTAAGGTCTACTATGCGGGTGTAGTGTTAGGTGCTAATGTGTTCGGGTTTCGATATGGTTCTAGTAATATCTACTTAATGTTTACAGATAGTGACCGCTTAGTACAAGTCACCGCAAAAAAGGGTCGGAAATAGAGGAAGATATTTTTTGTAGGGTGGCAAAAAAATCACATATGCAGGGACGTAGCTCAAATATCCAGGTTGAAATGACAGGTGAGCAACAAG
>JAESFX010000381.1_pt1 | contig 13573 bp, 14 predicted proteins | sample 9269501 | NCBI WGS metagenome assembly JAESFX01 (sample SAMN14515570, study PRJNA621655) | algae metagenome | isolation source: Desmonostoc geniculatum HA4340-LM1 and co-occurring heterotrophs from cave... | place: USA: Maniniholo cave, Kauai, Hawaii | collected 2009-07-28
CGCGCTGCGGTTATTCCTACTCGTGTTTCTCTAATTTTACCACACACTGGTAGCTTAAAAGCCACCAAATAGTTTTCATCCCTGGACTGAAGTCACAGGGTTTTCAACATAGTATCCCTTATAAAAATAGGGAGTAGGGAGTGGGGAGTGGGAAACAAGGTGTTTTTTCATCCATAACGAATGGGGGTTGCCGTCAGTGAGTTGCTTTTAGATAGCTACACGAATGTTACAGTCTAAACTTCAACTAAATATATTTACTAATAGTCAAGCAAGTCTTCCTGTTTTTTTGTGACCAAAGCACAGCCGAACATGGGAATCAGCAGACTCCAGGCCAAGTTCATTCTGTAAATAGCCTTGAGAAGTTTCCTTACTTATTAGCAAAATTGGGGATGGCAACGCAATTGCTTACCCCTGCTCTTGGTAAAATCCTGGAAATAGCAGATTTTATACAGCACTCAGCCCGATCTGATACTGGTAAGTTAATCTAAAATCTCAAATCCAAAATTTCTTAATTCCGTGGTGTACGTCGGTTTTTCAGAAAATCAGGTATATCCAGTCCCAGTTTTTCTTTTGGTTCTGGAATTGGAGTTGGAGTTGGGGTTGGAGGATTAACTGTGGGTTGCTGTGTTGCTGGTCGCTTGGGAGTATTAGGTGCTACCCGAACGTTAGCTACGCTTTGTTGTGGTGCTGTTTGTACTTCACCTGTAAATCCGGTAGCAATTACGGTAATTCTGACTTCACCTTGGAGCCTGTCATCAATTACAGCACCAAAAATAATATTAGCGTTGGGATCAACTACTTCATAGATTGCTTCTGCGGCAGCATTCACTTCATGCAAAGTCAGGTCAGTACCACCAGTAATATTAAAGACAACTCCTCTAGCGCCTTCAATGGAACATTCTAGTAAAGGCGAAGAAATAGCTGCGATCGCCGCTTCTCTGGCTCTAGATTTCCCTGAGCTAACGCCAATTCCCATCAATGCCGATCCTGCATCTGCCATCACAGCTCGGACATCGGCGAAGTCAACGTTTACCAAACCTGGGATCGTAATGATATCAGAAATTCCTTGCACCCCTTGACGCAGCACATCATCTGCATAGCGAAAAGCTTCTTGCACAGGGGTTTGTTCAGGGATAACTTCCAGCAGTTTGTTATTGGGGATAATAATCAGTGTATCTACTCTACTTTTTAGTCCTTCAATACCTTGTTCTGCTTGGCTGGTACGGCGGCGTCCCTCAAAAACAAATGGACGTGTAACCACACCAACAGTTAGAGCGCCCATTTCTTTGGCGACTTCTGCCACAATCGGAGCAGCACCAGTCCCAGTACCGCCCCCCATACCAGCGGTGATAAATACTAGATCTGCACCCTCTAGAGCCGTGGCAATTTCGTCTCGTGATTCTTCAGCCGCCTTTTGACCAATGGCAGGATTCCCACCTGCTCCCAAACCCCGCGTTAGCTTCTGTCCAATTTGTAATCGACTGGGAGCGCCAGCTAAAGTCAGAGCCTGGGCATCAGTGTTAATTGACCAAAACTCTACACCAGAGACATCAGACTCAATCATGCGGTTAACAGCATTGCCACCACCGCCACCGACACCAATCACTTTAATGTTGGCAACCCGACCAGGGACAATCTCACCAATTCGGCTATTTTCCGGAGAAATCTTTTTATGATCGTGATTTTGTCCGAAGTTCAACCCAGAGTTATTAAAGGGATTGGTCGAGTTAACTGCCAGAGAGAACCCCGGCTGTCCTGTAGATTGGGAATCTTTATAGGTAAGTCCTTGGTTATTATCAAGTGTCATTGGATTTGTCAGAGGTAGATAAACGACTTTTTGGGGTGTTATTCAACTAGGAGTCAACTATAGTTTGACACTGCCATAATATTGTGGCAGTGTTTTTTATTGTTTTCACTACTGCCAAGCCTAACAGAATTGGTAGTGCGAAAATTTACTCTCTTATAAGCTTTCAATGCAGGCGATCGCACAGCTAATTCTACAAAAGTATAATTCCATCTTACGTAGTCAAATATAGCCGGACTAATGCACATAGGTTTGAGCGACACCAATTTCTGCATAATTACGTTGGCTATATTTAAATACTTACATGTATCTAAAAGTATTCTGTATAACTTCAACCAGATATTAATCTCTTCATTTTCCTTAGAGGATGGCATATGTAAGGACAGACCACAGCGGGTCTTATCTGGCTTCATAATATTGTTAATAGATTTCACCATTGGGGATGATTCCAATTTAAGACACAAAATTTACCTGATACTTACTTATCCTTGAGATGGAAGTAAGGAATAATTTGCTTGTCAGACTATACCTGATTAATTTGTTATTTGGGGAGTCTTAATGGACACTTTGTTGCAGCAATACTCTATCCTCTGAGAATCCTCACTGATGCCCTCAACAAACTCAGATTTGCTAAAAGGTTTTGTAACTTAATAGGGATTAAGGCACAGAGTAGTTCATAACTGATTGCCCAAAAGCAACCCTTAGGCAACTTTGAGTACCATTTTTACAGATTGAAACTTTGGTCAACTGTCTTTGGAAGTGTCCTTAACAGACCAAAGCCAGAGTCTTTTTGGCTCTGCACTTGAATCGCAACCTCAACCGTTCTCATCAGTGTTTTCTGTTCGTGAGTCAGATTTTAATGAAAAACTCAAACATTTTTCTCCTTTTTGCGCTGGGTTCAGTCGAAGAATGTATGGGCAGAAGGCCTTTTGTACACCATACGCCATCATTAGATTGTCTGACATTTTGCACCCCACCACATAGATGTTAGGGTCACAATTGGGGGTCTTTAACTCCCAATGGAGATTTTATGGTTGATCTTCTCATTTTAATTAGAAGTTAATGCCGATTTTCCTGCGATTAGCGAGAAAACTAAAAATAATAAATATCATTTATCAGCATAAAGCTTCTTAATTTCCTAAGAGCGCTCAATACATGAGATACCCTAAATTTTTCGAGGGATTTTGGGAGTTAATTTGGGATTTTCTTGGTTCATTTGTACTAATGGAGATTCGGGATTTTTCAAATCAATATACTCTATTTGGCCAGAATTGAGTTTTGTTTTTAAATGCCGCATTTGGGCTAGTACCTTAATTTGTTCAGATAATTGGGGGCCTGGAGTGCCAAGATGGACATTTCCTAATTCTGTTTTCAAAATTAAATTCGTTGGATTTTGGCAATCAATTTCCATCACTTTAACTGGACTTTGGTTGATAGCTTGATGAAGTTGAGTCCAATAGAGGCAGTATTGTTTTGGCAATCCAATAACTCTGAGATTGGGTAATTTTTTGCTGGGATTGAGTGATGTGTATTTTTCTAAGGGCATCCAAACTCCACTTGCATCTAGTAAGCCAATTGTGACTTTATTGTTACTAGTGCCTTGATTTTGCACTGTTGGTGTTTGAGTCACTGCTACAGGTACTCGTTCTTGGATATCGATGATTAAACCAGGAGGAAATAGGCGGCGTCTAACGATCGCATTGGCAATAGTTGGTTGTTTTTTCAGAGAGTTGGCGATCGCCGACGGTTCAATGCGCCACAAGGACTGGGGATAAGATAGCACCAACAGCGATCGAGTTGTCTCATCCGACAGTAATTTATTGCCTGATTTCATCACTATTTGTTTAGGACCTTTGAGCATCCACACTGGTTGGACTGCCACCCACAGCAATCCACTTGCCAAACTGGTAATGGCAAAGGTTCGCCAAATAGCCTGAATAATTCTCATCTGCCGTTGCCGACGCAATTTTTTACGACGCTGGGCTAGATCCGTGCGGGAAACTGATATTATGCCAGCCATTCAAACCCCTTTTTCCTTGCAGTCCAAATTCCTTGATGTGTTTGTATCATTATTAATTTCAGTAAACACTGTCGGTATCTGTTAGCCGCGCTCCTCAAGACTTTTTTTATTTTTAGTAACACTTTACAGTAACTACACAAAAATCATGGCGCTAGTTATTGCTGTTATTAAAGTTTCCGGTGTCCATTTTTAACTGACTGTAGTCTTTTTGACAAGTTTTCATCGAAGTTTTTTCCCTAAATGATTACAAAATATTAATTTAGATATTTATAATTTTGTTTTATTGACAAATACAATGTGAAATGATGTGCAGTATTCCTCAATCTCTGTGTACCTTGCTATAATTCATACCAGTTCTACCTCATCAGCTATAGAAATTGAGAATCATCTGATGTACGTGGTTGCATTGGTAGGTTCGGGGTTGGTGTTGCGCGTCAGAGAAGAATTAGGCGATCGCTACCAGGTAGTTCACGATTATTTAGTTGAACCAATTCGACAAAAAAATTATGGTATTGTCGCCGAATTAAAAAAAATCAAACTCGAAAAAACTAAAGCAGAAGTAGCCCAAAAACTTAGTCAACAGCAACTCAATTTGGTTTTGCAAAGGCGGTTAAGGGAAGCACGGATAGCAGGTGTAGTGCTGTCAATCATGGGGGGGATAATAGCAGCACTATGGTGGCAAGCTGATTTACACAAAAGAGCAGCAATTAGCCAAACTTTACGAGCTGAACGCAGTGAAACCAACTTGAAAATTAGTGCGATCGCACTGTCAAACTCTGGCGGCGAGATGGTACTTTACTCAAAACTTTCTCCCCCCATGACAGTTGGGTATTGGGTGTTAGCTTTAGTCCCACTGATGAGTTGTTAGCTTCTGCCAGCTGGGACAACACCGTACAACTCTGGCGACGGGATGGTACATTGCTAAAAACCTTATTAAAGGGCTACAGCGATAGCGTTAATGCCGTAACTTTTAGTCCGAATGGGAAATTACTCGCCGCCGCTGGTTGGGACGGTACAGTGAAGCTCTGGAGCCGTGAAGGCAAATTAATTAAAAGTCTCAACGGGCATCGCGCTCCGGTATTAAGTGTCAGTTTTAGCTCAGATGGTCAAACACTAGCATCAGCTAGTGATGACAACACGATAATTCTCTGGAATTTAGATCTTGATGATTTAGTTGTTCGTGGTTGCCAGTGGGTGGATGATTACCTCAAACACAACCGCAATCTTGAACAACGCGATCGCCATCTTTGTGATGGCATACTCTAGACAGAGGGGCATTGGGCATGGGGCATAGGGCATCGGTTTTTCACAAATGACAAATGACCAATGACCAATGACTCTTGATTTAACCAAAAGAGCGATCGCTCTCCAAAACCTCCGGGCTATTTTCTTGAGTGTTTTCTTGTGGCAAGTTCGCTAAAAAAGCTTGTAATTTCATGCGCTCAATATAAGGCCAGCCTCCCTCAGATTCAATATCTTTGAGCAGTGAGTAGAGTTGGCGACGGTTGACAGGCAAACTCTCTTGAAAAACCCCATCTCGGATTTCTCGGTGTAACTGCTCTAATTCTCGCAGCAAAGCTAAAAGGGCTACAGTATCGCCTTGGCAACTTTCGACTGTATGATGTACCACAGTTGCGATCGCTTGCAGTTTAGAAGACAAATTTTCTGATTCAATAGTTTTGTTGTTGTTCATCCCACCCTTTTGCGTAAATGAGGCCAACTCAAATTTACCGGAGATTTTTAATTTTCCCTAGTTTGCCAGCATTGATTCATCATCTGTCACTTTACCCAAGGAGACCAACCTTCTGTAAAGTTTCCCAGAAGTTTTTTTAAACTCTCCGCGTCCTCGTCTAAGAGCGTCCCCCACTCCCCACTCCCCATTCCCGACTCCCCACTCCCTCAATCACGGCTGAGTATAACTAGATTTGTATCTTTATGAAAAGCAATTGCGATCGCTTCTAAAACAGCGTAGTACCGTTTAGCATAGCCCTTACGGAAGCTAGAGGGGATCAGAATATTCTTGCTTGGGACTAGAGTACTTTGATTTTGAGTTAAAAAAAATCGTATGATCTGGCTGATTTACCCATCAAACAATAGGCGTATGTAGTGGCGTCACATACATAACACAGTTCGATGCAGTTTTACAACTTAGATATTAATTTTTGAGATTGAGGTTGACCATGAGGTATCGCGCTTTAATTGTTGCATTCTTGGCTTTGTGCCTGGGGCTAATAACTGCTTGTAGTGATGCTCCTGCTACCAGTAGTGGTAGGGATGTACTTACTTACGAACAAATTCGAGGCACTGGCTTGGCTAACAAGTGCCCTCAACTATCAGAAACAAGCCGTGGTTCTATTCCCCTTGATTCTAGTCAGTCATACACCATCAAAGAACTTTGCTTAGAACCAACTAGTTACTTCGTCAAAGAAGAACCCGCTAATAAACGGCAAGAAGCAGAATTCGTTGCTGGCAAATTGTTGACTAGATACACTTCCACCATTGACCAAGTACAAGGCAATCTGAAAATCAACTCAGATAATAGCCTGACTTTTGTGGAAACTGATGGTCTTGACTTCCAAGCCATTACCGTACAACTTCCTGGTGGTGAGCGAGTACCTTTCCTCTTCACCATCAAAAACTTGGTTGCTCAAACCCAACCCAGTTTGACCAGTATTAATACCTCCACCGACTTTGAAGGCACTTTCAAAGTTCCTTCTTACCGTGGTGCTGCTTTCCTAGACCCCAAAGGTCGTGGTGTCGTTAGTGGCTATGATAACGCTGTGGCTCTACCTGCCCAAGCGGATGATGAAGAACTCACCCGTACTAACGTCAAGCGTGCTGAAAATCTCAACGGCAAGATTTCTCTGCAAATAGCTAAGGTGGATAGCGGTAGTGGTGAAATTGCTGGTACTTTCGAGAGCGAACAGCCATCTGATACCGATTTAGGTGCTGGTGAACCTAAAGAAGTTAAGATTCGCGGTATATTTTACGGTCGGGTTGAATCCAAATCATAGCTAAATCCTCTTGAGTTAGGTAACTGACTAGCATTCAGAACCACAATTCTGTGAGCATTAAGTTTCATCACAAGAGTTAACCCCTTACCCCCTTTTATTTCAGGGGTAAGTGGGTTTTTGCGAAATCGCTATAAATTAACTACAACTTGGGGCATCTTGCCCTTTTTTTATTACTTGCGTAAATATACATACTATTTTTGAAATTTTATTTAGTAATTTTTGAATAGTAAATGAATTTCTTTAAGTCTATATGTAATTTTACTGTAAATTAAATTTACGCCGTTCCCATCAAATTTTAACTTTTATAGCTTTGTTTATAGAACTTAATTTCAGCATTAATTAATGAAGTTAAGTACAATCTCGGTTTGATATTTAGTAACTAATTATATATTTTATTTCTATGTAGTTATTAAATCAAAACTACAGGTAATACCAAAATTAATTGAACAATAATTCTTGAAGTCAAAAGAGAGGAGCGTCTTTGGCTCTGCTCTTGACTCGTGAATTCTTTTTGGACAACAAACTCAATTCGACGGATTTCAGCCGTTTAAATATTGCTCAATTGTCAAGTGAACTATGGAAAATTTCTAGAAAAATTTGTTATTTACCATAGATTTGCTAGGGCATATAGCACGATATTTTATTTGATGTCGTGTGCGATCGCAGCTGAGTTTAAGCGCGAGTTATTAATTCTTTATTTGCTCAATAAACCCGGTGCTATGCCTACCACAGTCACCAATGAACTAAAGCACGAAATTTGGCAGTTATTGCGAGAATATCAGCAATCCCGCTGCGAAAATGTTCGCAATCAACTGGTAAAACTCAATTTTGGACTCGTGAGAAAAGAAGCTCACTACTGGACAAATCAATGTCATGAAACCTATGATGATTTGCTCCAGGTTGGATGTTTGGGTTTAATTAGGGCTATTGAAAGATTTGAACTTTCCAAGGGACATGCCTTTAGTTCCTATGCTCTTCCCTATATTCGAGGCGAAATTCAACACTATCTGCGAGATAAAGGCGTCACCGTGCGAATTCCTCGCAGATGGTTAGCACTGCAACAGCAAGCAATAGGAGTTTCACGTTCTTGGCGTGAAACGCATAATCGCCAACCAACAGATTCGGAATTAGCAGCCGCACTGAAAATTTCTCCAAACGAATGGCAAGAAATTAAATTAGCGTGGGTGAATCGCGCTCCTTTGAGTTTAGATGTGCCAATCCAGGATGGAGAAGAAGGTTCTACTTGTTTGGGAGAATTAGTTCCAGATCCTCACTATCGCAGCTTTCAACTAGCACAAGAAGACCAACTTCGCTTGCAACAAGCATTAGTTCAGCTAGAACAACGTACCCGCGATGTCTTAGAATGCGTGTTTTTGCAAGATTTGACGCAAAAACAAGTAGCAGAACATCTGGGCATCAGTGTAGTAACTGTTTCTCGTAGAGTCAAGAAAGGCTTGGATTTAATGAAACAGCTGATGGGTGTAGCAGAGGATTAATTGTCAACAAACTAAAGCCGCAGTTATGCTGGGCTAGTGGTGCGAAAAATAACCCTTGAAAATCAGAAAATTAGGTTATAACGGGAACAGACTTTGCCTTGAATAGAAATTTTAGGCATGTTGATTTCCAGTTTTCAATTCTCCAATCGCTTTTGAGAAAGACTCATGGGCAGAAATTTAACAATTACAATTGCAGCTATTTTAAGCTTGGCGATCGCTGGATGTGCTTCTGAAGATGCACCACAAGCCATAGATCCAGCTCCGATTCCTAAAATAGCAAAAAAGTCCCAACCAGCGGTTCAATCCTTTAAGAATCCAGTCGTACCTGCCAAACAGGTTTCACAAGTTTCTTCTGCAAGTCTTAACTTAATTCAATCTACTAATGCTACAGAACGGGCACGATTAGTTTTGGTATCAAAAAACCGCACTGACCCGTTTGCCCAAATTTTTGGGCAGACGGTTGGTGGAGTGCCTAAAACAATAGGAAGACCTATTCCCGTGTTACCTAAGCTACCTACCGCATCAACCCCAAGACGAAAACCGCCGACAACTACCATAGCTTTAAATCAAAAGAAAAATAACATTGCTGCTGTACCAAAAAAAGTCAATACTACTTTGACTTCAGTCTTGCCTAAGGTTTTGCCTCAAGTTGTGCCTAACCCAACTTTAGTATCTGTGTTGCCACCAGCACCACAACCTGATTTAGCAAGGGCAGTTGTTGTCACTGGTGTAGTTCTCATTACTAAGGAACCCCAGGCAATTATCAAAGTCCCGGATGAGCCGACGAGTCGCTATGTGCAGGCGGGACAGCGATTAGCCAATGGCGTACTAGTTAAACGTATTGAAATGAATGGAGGTTCCAACCCGATTGTGATTTTGGAACAATATGGTATCGAAGTTGCCAAAATGGTAGGGGAAGGGCCTGTCAACTCAACGCCATCAGCTTCAGCAGCTACTGGCAATCCTATTTTAGGGACAACGCCCCCCCAAAATCCAATTAATGTGGGAGCTTCATAAAAGATGGAGACTAAGGAAAAAATTGAATTCCCTGGTTTGCCTTTAGCAGTTTATCGAGAAATCGCAGCGCATTTATGTCAAGTGGAAGGGGTAGAAGTAGATTTAATTCCCCAGTCATCCCAAGAGTTTGATTACAATCAAAGTCAAATTGGTGGCTTAAGGCTTACGCGCTGGGCAAACTCTACTTTAGAAAGTCGGCAAAGAGTTAACCAGATTTTGGCTTATTATCAAGATCGCTATATGAATCATATTTGATTTGTGAAAATCCCAAGCGTGAGACTCCTGATTTCTCTAAGAATTCGGGAGTCTTGTTATTTGATTTAAGATTGCTATGGTGTATGACGAGTTCAGTCGCTTACGATCGCATATTCCCAGACCTGAGACTCAAGCACTTGGCTTTCTCTGGCTTTTTGCATCATAGAACAGCGATCGCACAAAACTTCAATTAACCCCGGATCAAAAAGCAACGTTATGATTGTTAATGCATTAATCGAGCTTGAGTCTAATAATAAATAAGTTGGCACAACCTCCATACATACTACGGAGACGATTAATCGCCTCTCGACAGCAGTCAAAAACCATTGAACTACTTTGAGCTATGGACACGTGACTGTTATTTAGCTGCTGATACAACTAAAATCAGCCGTTGTACAAATTTCCATAAGGATAATTGAAGTGACTAAGACTAATTCAGATTTTCTCTCCTCCAGCGATCCGGCGATCGCGGAATTAATCAATGACGAACTAGGGCGTCAGCGAGACCATTTGGAGTTGATTGCTAGTGAAAACTTTACTTCGCCTGCTGTACTAGCGGCTCAAGGCTCAGTACTGACAAATAAATACGCCGAGGGATTACCTGGTAAACGCTACTATGGCGGTTGTGAATTTGTTGACAAAATTGAGCAACTGGCGATCGACCGCGCTAAACAGTTGTTTGGTGCTGCTCATGCCAATGTGCAACCCCATTCTGGCGCACAAGCAAATTTTGCTGTATTTCTGACCCTGCTGGAACCAGGAGACAAAATTATGGGGATGGATTTGTCTCATGGCGGACATCTCACCCACGGTTCCCCTGTAAATGTCTCAGGTAAGTGGTTTAAAGTTAGCCACTACGGTGTCAGCGAACAAACAGAACAACTTGACTATGACCAAATTCGGGAGCTGGCGCTAAGGGAGCGTCCTAAGCTGCTGATTTGTGGTTATTCGGCTTATCCTCGTATAATTGATTTTGAAAAATTCCGTAGTATTGCTGATGAAGTCGGCGCTTACTTACTTGCCGATATCGCCCACATCGCCGGTTTAGTTGCCAGTGGTCTTCATCCCGACCCGATTCCTCATTGTCATGTGGTAACAACAACTACCCATAAAACTCTACGCGGCCCCAGAAGTGGTTTAATTTTGACTGGCGACCCAGAACTGGGTAAAAAGCTAGATAAATCGGTTTTTCCTGGCAGCCAGGGCGGGCCATTGGAACATGTGATTGCTGGTAAAGCAGTAGCTTTTGGAGAAGCCCTCAAACCAGAGTTTAAAGCTTATTCTGCCCAAGTGATTGAAAATGCTCGTGCCTTGGCAGGACAATTACAAAATCGCGGCTTCAAGCTAGTGTCTGATGGTACTGACAACCATTTAATGCTAGTGGATTTACGTTCTATTGGCATGACGGGTAAACAAGCGGATCAACTAGTCAGCACAGTAAATATTACTGCTAACAAAAATACTGTTCCCTTCGATCCACAGTCGCCATTTGTGACCAGTGGTCTGAGGTTAGGTTCCCCAGCAATGACAACACGGGGCTTAGGAGTAGCAGAATTTACTGAGATTGGCAATATTATTGCCGATCGCCTGCTTTCTCCAGATTCCGAGGAAGTCACCCAAGATTGTAAACGACGGGTGGCTGTGTTGTGCGATCGCTTCCCCTTATACCCCCACCTGGAAATTCCTGTACCAGCTTTAGTTTAGGGCAATTCAATTTTAGATTTTAGATTGACGATTTTAGATTGAAAGGCGTTGCTGATTGCAGTATGAATTTTGTTTCACGCAAAGGCGCAAAGGCGCAAAGAATCTAAATTTTAGATTTTTAAAACATTAATTTTCATACCCTATTCAGCAACGCCGATTGAAATTTAATCCAAAATCCAAAATCTAAAATCTAAAATCTAAAATTCTTAATCCCCACTCCCTACTCCCTACTCCTTCCCCAATCCAATGAGCGCAGAAATTATTTGTGTCGGTACAGAATTGCTACTAGGAGATATCCTCAACGGCAATGCTCAATTTTTGGCGCAACAATTAGCGCAGTTAGGTATTCCCCATTACTATCAAACCGTTGTTGGCGATAATCCAGAACGGTTGAAGCAAGTTATAGAAATTGCTATTTCCAGGGCGCAAATTCTCATTTTCACTGGTGGTCTTGGCCCCACCCCAGATGACCTCACTTGTGAAACTATCGCCGATTTTTTTCAAATCCCCTTGGTAGAACACCCAGAAATCATCGAAGACATAACCCAGAAATTCGCCCAACGTGGTCGGGTGATGTCACCAAGTAACCGCAAGCAAGCTTTAATTCCCCAAGGTGCAGAAATTCTACCCAACCCCACTGGAACTGCACCTGGTATTATTTGGCAACCTCGTCCTGAAATTACGATTTTTACCTTTCCCGGTGTTCCCAGTGAAATGCACCCGATGTGGAAAGAAACAGCCGTTCCATTTCTCAAAAGTCAAGGTTGGGGTAAGGATACTATTTACAGCCGGAGTTTAAAGTTTTGGGGTATTGGTGAATCTGTTTTGGCGGAAAAGGTTGCTTCTTATTTAAATTTGCCAAATCCCACCGTAGCCCCTTATGCAGGTAAAGGGGAAGTAAGATTGCGAGTTTCTGCAAAAGCAAATTCAGAAGCAGCAGCAGAGGCTTTGATTGCGCCTGTTGAAAAACAAATTAAAGAAATCGCTGGGCTGGATTTTTACGGTATTAATGATGATACTCCTGCTTCCGTTGTCGGTGAGTTGTTACGCGCATCAAAAGAAACGCTTTCAGTAGCAGAATCTTGCACTGGTGGTGGACTAGGGCAAATGTTAACTGAAATTTCTGGGAGTTCTGATTACTTTTGGGGTGGAGTCATTTCTTATGACAATTCGGTGAAGGTTCGACTATTGGGGGTTAACCAAGAAGATTTAGATAAATTTGGCGCGGTAAGTGCTACCGTTGCAGAACAAATGGCAATTGGAGTCAAAACCCGACTCGCAACAACTTGGGGATTGAGCATCACTGGTATTGCTGGGCCAACTGGGGGGACGGATACTAAACCCGTAGGTTTGGTTTATGTCGGTTTGGCTGGGCCAAAAGATGAAGTGGCCAGTTTTGAGTATCATTTCGGTGCCGCGCGAGGACGTTCTCTAATTCGTCATGTGAGTGCAAATGCAGCGTTGGATAATTTGCGAAGGAAGTTGTTGACGAGGTAGCAGATATGTTATTCTTGTCATACAGTTGTATGACAAAAATTCATAAAAATGCGAATCAATGCCCGATTAGATGACGAGTATGCTGACAAGCTAGCCTATATTCAACAACAGACTAATCAAGCAGTCACAGATGTAATTAAGTCTGCCCTTGAATTGTACTACCAACAACTTCAGCAGCAGCAAAAGAATCCTCTCTCAATGCTCACCCAAACAGGTTTTATTGGTTGCGGTGAGGCACATCCGAATCTGTCTGTAAATTACAAGTCAATTTTGAAAGATGGCTTAAAAGCTAAGTATGATTATCGTTGATACTGGCTTTTGGTTAGCATTGGCAAATCGCAATGACTCGTACCACACTCAAGCAATCACGGTACTTGCTAATCTCAACGAACCTCTAATTACGACTTGGGCTGTCGTTACAGAAACTTGCTATTTACTCTTAACAACAATGGGCAATCATGCCCAAGTAAGTTTTATTAATAACTTATTCTTAGAGGTCTTTACAGTTTTTGATTTGCAACCCCATCATGGTAAGCGCATTTGTGAACTGATGGAAAAATATGCGGATTTACCAATGGATCTTGCTGACGCTTCGCTAGTGGTTTTGGCAGAAAACTTGGGGCATGGAAGAATTTTGTCAACTCACATCTTGCACCTGGAAGTATGAATGTCAAAACCACAACTACGTGCAAGGGGAGCTAGGCGTTCAATTTCAAGTAAAAGAATAGACACGACTATTTGGGGAAAGATAGACTCTAAAGCAGTT
>JAESFX010000382.1_pt1 | contig 13484 bp, 5 predicted proteins | sample 9269501 | NCBI WGS metagenome assembly JAESFX01 (sample SAMN14515570, study PRJNA621655) | algae metagenome | isolation source: Desmonostoc geniculatum HA4340-LM1 and co-occurring heterotrophs from cave... | place: USA: Maniniholo cave, Kauai, Hawaii | collected 2009-07-28
TAAGCCAAGCGTTCTTGGGGATAGCTAGGGTCGAGGGGTACATATGCACCACCCGCTTTGAGGATCGCTAATAGTCCGATGACCATCGAAAGCGATCTCTCTACACAAATCCCGACTAATACTTCTGGTTTCACTCCCAAAGTGCGTAGGTAATGTGCTAGTTGGTTTGCTCTAGCATTGAGTTCTTGATAAGTTAATTGTTCATCTTCAAACACCACCGCTACTGCATCGGGTGTTTTTTCTACCTGTGCTTCAAATAATTCATGGATACATTTATCTTGAGCATAGTCTGTTTTAGTATCATTCCACTCAACTAATAATTGTTGTACTTCAGATGGAGTTAGTAATTGCAAATCTGAAATCCGTTGTTCGGGCTTGCTAACTATGCTTTCTAATAAAGTCTGGAAGTGTCCCATCATCCGGGTAATAGTAGCATTATCAAAGCGATGGGTATCGTATGAAATAGATAGATTCAATAAATCTGATTTAGACTCTACTTTCACGGTGAGAGGGTAGTTTGTCCAATCAAATAATGACTGAGATTCATTCAATAACTGAGATTCGGCGATTCCTATGCTTTGAGCAAGCGCTCCCTGATTGTAATCTACTAACTCATTATCAAAAACTAAAATGCTATCAAATAGTTGTAAACCACGCGGTATCTCACTCCACTGTTGAATTTTGAGTAACGGGCTATATTCGTACTCCCGCATCTCAACTTCTTCAGCTTGCAGCTTTTTTAGCCAAGGTGACACAAAAGCATTACTATCTACTTGTACTCGTAGCGGCAGTGTGTTGATAAACAGTCCGATCATAGACTCTGCATCTGCTAGCTCAGTCGGCCGTCCTGAAGATGTAGATCCAAAAACTATATCTGACTCTTGACTATAACGATTTAAAAGTAAAGCCCAAGCTCCTTTCATTAAGATATTTAAGGTCAGCTGATGTTTGCGCGCATAGGATTTTAAGGCAGTTGTCATAGTTGCTGACATCAAGACTTCTTGCCTTTGACGATCTTCTTTTGGAGCAGAAAAGCTAGCAGAAGTCTTAGCCGCGATTATTGGTGTTGGTAATGTGAATCCTTTGAGTTTCTGCCGCCAAAAAGTCTCTGCTTTATCTATGTCTTGCTGTTGTAGCCAAGCAATATATTCTCGATAAGCACGGGGACGTTCTAAATGTAAATCTTGACCTTGGCAAAAAGCATTATAAAACTCATAGAATTCTTTCCACAACCAATTTAAAGACCATCCTTCCATAAGGATGTGATGAAAGCTGAAAATAAATTGATAATTATCATCAGCCACCTGAATCAATGTTAGGCGGATGAGAGGAGCTTGAGAAAGTTCAAAGCCGCGATCGCCATCTGCTTTTAAGAAAGTTTTGAGCTGTTTTTGTTGGTCTTGTAAGGATAATTTCCGCCAGTCAAGGAATTCCCAAGGTAAGTCTACTTGCCGATAAACTACTTGATAGGGTTTATCAAGATTATCCCAATAAAAAGAGGTCCGCAAAATTGGATGGCGATCCACAACTCGCTGCCAAGCTTTCTGGAAGGCTGGGATATCGAGCTGAGTTTGCAAGTTGAAGCAATTCTGCTCGAAATATACTACAGAATTGGGTGCAGCAAGTTTGTGAAAAAGCATACCCTGCTGCATGGGTGAAAGTTCGTATATATCTTCAATATTATTTTGTTTCATTGAGAATTGCTCCTGGTTTACTGCCCAATTTGAGCCAGCAAGTTACTCAAATTTTCTTGATTAATATTTGCTGCTGCAAAGTCTGAAGGGGTGTACTCTAAAGTTTCCAAAGACTGACAATAGGCGATAATCGACTTGAGGGATTTGACAAAATTATCTGATAATTTTTCTATTGTCTCTAGCCCATGAACATTCTTACTGTAGTACCACTCCAGTTGCAATTGACCTTCGACAACTGACACAATCAAATGTAACTTATGAGGACGAGTTGCTTGCAGACTGCCGGTTGCTTCAGGGGATGATTCACTCAATTGGAACAAAGAATCTTGAGGCATACTCTTAGCTAGTTGACCGACATAAAGGAACGCTACTTCTGCTGGGGGAAGCGATCGCATTTTATCTTGAACTACTGCATCTTTATTTAGATAACGTAGCACTCCATAATCAATACCCTGACCAGAAATACTCCGCAGTTGCTCCTTCACAACTTTCAATGCATCACCTAGATTGTCAGCTTTCTCTAAATCTAAAAGTACGGGATAGGTAGTAGTAATCCAACCTACAGTCCTTAATATATCAACATTATCTATACCACTAGTACTGACTTCTCGCCCATTTTCTTCGAGGTCAACTAAAAGTAAATTCTCGCCTGTCCATTTGGCAAAAGCTTGTACAAAAGCAGTAAGTAGAATTTCTTGTGTATGAGTTCGATAGGTTGCTGGAACTTCTTGAAGCAGGGCTAGAGTATCTTGAGAACTCAATGTTACTGAAAAGATTTCCTCTGATGCCACATTATTGATACTATCAGAATAATCTATTGGTAGAGGAGCAACTTGCTTGTGGCGATCGCTCAACCAATAATTTTGAGCTTTCTCTAAATTGGCTGAACGTGCATATTCTTCTAGGCGCAAAGCCCATTGTTTGTAAGAAGTTGTCTTTGGTGGTAGTTCAACTGCTTTACCCTGACGGATTTGCTGATAAGCTGTTTGCAGATCCTCTAACAAGACTCGCCAAGAACCGGGATCTATTCCTAAGTGATGGACGACAATTAGCAAGCGGCTGGATTTATTTGCACCCAAGTTAAACAGCGCCACCCGGATAATCGGCCCTGCTGACAGATTGAGGCTAGCTTGTAGTTGAGCAGTAGTTGTCTTGATTGCCAGTTGTTGAGCATCTGATGACAATGCTGATAAATCTATATGTGTAAATGGTATCTCTTCATATCCAGCATTCACTGCCTGCCAGCCAGATTCAGAAGGTATGAACCGCAGGCGCAGGGCATCATGATGTAATAGTAATTGCTGCCATGCTTGTTCCAACACAGTTGGATCGATAGCTTCTGCGGCTTCTAAAAAAATCGACTGGTTCCAGTGATGCGGTTCTGATATATTCCGTTCAAAGAACCTGTGCTGAATTGGTGTCAGGGGGAGCGAACCAGTTACTAAGCCTTGTTCAGCCTGGACTACTTGGGTTGTGTTTACCACCTCTGCTAATTTGGCAATTGTCTGATGTTCAAACAATTGCTGAGGAGTTAACCGAAAACCTGCCTTAGCAGCTCTGGCACTGACTTGAATACCCAGTACAGAGTCGCCACCCAACTCAAAAAAGCTATCATCGATGCCCACTTGCTTAATACCAAGGAGTTCTTGCCAGATATTAGCAATAGTTTGTTCCACCTCACTTCTAGGAGCAACATAGGCATTATCTAGATTAGGTCTTAAATAAGATGAAGTAGAACTAGTTTTTGGTGCAAGTTGAGAGTTTTGACGAAATTCAAGTTGAATCCATTTCTTGATGCTAGCTGGCAAATCTACCGTTGATGTAACTACCTGAGTGAGTTTTCTCGCAGATAAAACACGTTTAAAAGCTTCCAGCCCTTCTTGCCGTGTCATCATTGAGTCCGCACCCTTGGGTAGAGTTACTGATTCAGAGGATTCTTGAATAATCCAATCGCCATAATTGATGCTCTGCCAGGGGATAAGGCTTGTTTGGTTATGCTTGTGTACAAAAGCATCTGTGAATATGTGCGCTGCTGGATAGGCAGCCACACCTAGTACACCCAAAACCGATGCTAATGAAGATATTATTATACAAAAATCAAGGTCTTTTCTTTGTAGGATATTTTCTAATACAAATAGTCCATAGCCTGTGGAGCGGAATTGATTTTCACACTCGGCTTTAGTTATATCTTGAACAGTATTTTCTACTGTGACACTTGCGGCGTGAATTACACCATGAATTTCACCAAAGCGGTCTGATGCTTGAGCGATCGCACTTTGCATTTCCTCAAGATTAGCAACATCAGCGCTGCAAATTAAAACTTCCGCACCTAATACTTCTAATGCTTGCAATTGCTTGATTTTGCGACTGATGTTGTCGTTTTCATCATGAGTCGCTAGCCATTGAGACCATTCTTGTTTTGCAGGTAGACTGGAACGTCCTGTCAGAATTAGCTTGGCACAAGCTGTTTGAGCGAGATATTCTGCCAGTACTAAGCCAACATCTCCCAGCCCACCAACTATTAGGTAAACTCCCTCTTCCCTGATGGGAATTGTTTCACGGTCTGGCTCATCAAGTTGTATTGATTCAAAAGTTTGCACCCAACGATGTTTACCACGGTAGGCAACCATATTTTCAGATGCCGTCTGATTGAGTTCTACTAAGAGTTGATCTGTGAGTTGACTTTCCTCGGATGTCCCTAATTCAGGAATGACGATATCAATGTTACGGCAGGTGATGTTCGGATACTCCTGGGGAATTACCTTAGAGATTCCCATGACAGTTGCCTTTTCTGGACACAACTTTTCATCACCGTTCACCTCCTGCACATTGTTAGTCACTACTAAAATTTGCAGATCGTTGATGAGTTCTTGTTTTCCCAACGCTTGCGCTAGAAAAAGCAGACTATAAAACCCTAAATTCTGACATTCTGCAAAGAACTGCTGGGGTGATTCTCCCTTCTCTGGTATGAGACTCCAAAAATGAGCGAAATGCCATCCGGCACGCTCCGCAAACGCATTTGGTTTGAAATCCCGTAGTTCTTTCAGCAACTTTTCATAATCATAGCTCGTTTGCGGATTAATTGCGTAAGAGCGATCGCCTAACTTAATAAACTGTTCTCCAACAGTCACAGTAATTACATCATGCCCTTGTAATTCTAACTGTTTGGCAACTTGTGAACCGATGCCAACAGTATCAATAAAGACTAAGTAACATAACTTTTGTGCTGATTTTGATGATATATTTGGAGAGCGTTTCCAGGAAGGAATGTAAAACCAGTCGGAAATATTTGGTTTTTTGTGTAATGCTTGCTGTGATAACGTCGCCAAATTAGGTTCAGGATGAGCCTCAATCCAGTAACACTGACGTTCAAAAGGATACGTCGGTAAAGGAATGCGATTGCGTTGTTCATTCGCATAAAAACTAAACCAGTCTATTTTTACTCCTGCTACCCAAAGGCGACCCAATGTGTTCAGTAAAAATGCGACATCTGACTGTTGTTCATAGTCATGCCGCAGGGAAGGGAGTATCACTGATTTAGCTCTATCATCACTTTCTAGACATTGTGATGCGAAACTACTCAATGCCTGACCAGGGCCAACCTCTAGTAAAATGGGATTGCCTTTTTGCCATAATTGTTGTACTCCAGAAGCAAAGCGTACTGCTTGACACAAATGCTTTACCCAATAACTGGGATCTGTTGCTTGGTCTGCTGTAATCCAAGTTCCCGTAACGTTGGATAGATAGGGGATTTTTGGGGGTTGGAGTTTGAAGGTTTTGACTAAATCACCAAAAGCAGGTGCGATCGCCTCCATCATGAGAGAATGAAAAGCATGAGTTGTCTGTAAACGCTTACCAACTAAATTCTTGTCACTCAACCGTCGTTCCAATTCCTCTACAGCATCGGTAGCACCTGCAACCACACACAAGGATGAGCCGTTGATTGCAGACAGGTTAATTTTCTCACTCAGGAAAGGCTGTATTTCCTCCTCGGAAAGCCCAACTGCTAGCATTGCCCCTTCAGGCAACTCTTGAATCATTTGTGCTCTTTTGGCTACCAAAGTTAAAGCATCTTCTAAAGACAAAACCCCTGCTAAACATGCTGCTACATATTCACCTATGCTGTAGCCAATCATTGCCGTAGGACGAATTCCCCACGAAATCCACAATTGAGCTAAAGCGTATTCAATGACAAAGATAGCTGGTTGAGTAAGAAAAGTTTGATTCAGTAGAGACGTTGCATGCAATGTCTTTACATCTGTTGGTTCTTGCCCACGACCTAACATCTTTCGCAAATCTAACCCAGCAGAGTGAGAATTTTGTTTTTGCTTTCCATTCTCACTGTTTCTATTGGGATACAATACATCTCGCAAATCTAAACCAAGGTGTGGTTTGAGGAATTCGCAGCATTGGTCAACACAGGCACGAAATGCTGGCTCAGTTTGATAAAGTTCAACAGCCATCTCAACATAGTGAGTTCCCAGTCCCGAAAACATGAAGGCAACAGGGCGTTCCTGAGTTTTCTGAGTACTGGTGAAAACTCGCTTTGGTTCTTGAAGTGCGTTGACAGCATCTTGAATATCTTGGCAGACAACTGCACGCCGATAGTCGAAATTTCTGCGCCCAACCTGCAATGTATAAGCCACATCGGCAAGATTTAAATCGGGATTTTCTCGCAAATAATTAGCTAGATTTATTGTAGCCGTTTCCAGTGCTGAATCGGTTTTGGTAGAAAGAACTAACAGATGATATTTTCTCCCCTGCTCCCCTGCTCCTCTGCTCCCCTGCTTCTCTATAACCGGGGCTTCTTCAAGAATCACATGGACATTCGTTCCCCCTAATCCAAACGAACTAACTCCTGCACGTCGGGGAGTGCCATTTGTTTGCCAATCAGAAAGTGTGGTATTGATGTAGAAAGGACTGTTAGCAAAGTCAATTTCTGGATTAGGCTGCTCAAAGTGTAAGCTGGGTGGTATTTGTTTATGCTTCAGGGCGAGAACAGTTTTAATTAATCCCGTCACACCCGCCGCAGCGTCTAAATGCCCAATATTGGTTTTGACGGAACCAATAGCGCAGAATCCTTTCTTTTGAGTGCTAGCGCGAAAAGCTTGTGTCAGCGCAGCAATTTCAATGGGATCTCCTAAAGCTGTTCCTGTACCGTGAGTTTCAACATAAGTGATAGTCTCTGGTTCTACTTCCGCTACTATTTGGGCTGTTCTAATGACTTTTGCTTGGGTATCGATGCGAGGTGCTGTGTAGCTTACCTTGAATGAACCATCATTATTGATTGCCGATCCTTTGATTACAGCATGAATGGTATCGCGATCGCTCAAAGCATCTTCTAATCGCTTTAACACTACGATCCCCACCCCTTCACCACCTACAGAACCCTGTGCATTAGCATCAAACGCCCGACAGTGCCCATCAGAAGACATTATTCCTTCTTCTGTGTACATATATCCATCTTTTCTTGTCGCAGCGATCGCAACGCCACCAGCTAATGCAATATCACATTCACCATTCAGCAAGCTCATAATAGCTAAGTGGACAGCAACCAATGAAGTTGAGCAGGCTGTTTGCACCGCGTAACTTGGCCCTTGTAAGTTGAGTTTATAAGAAACGCGGGTGGTTAAGAAATCATGATTATTGGCAATTATCAGTTGCAGAGGATCTATAGAGTTGATAATATCTTGATTTGAGTAAACATTAAGTAAGTAACTGCTGAGACTAGAACCAGCATAAACACCAATAGCACCTTTATAATTTTGTGAATCATATCCAGCACTTTCTAAAGCTGACCAAGCACACTCTAGAAAAATTCGGTGTTGTGGGTCTGTGATTTCTGCTTCTCTAGGATTAAAGCCAAAAAACCCTGCGTCAAAAAGCTCTGCGTCTTCTATTCTTGCGTTTGCTTTTACGTAATTAGGGTCACTTATTAACGAAGAATCTATCCCTGATGATAAAAGTTCTTCATCAGTGAAAAAAGAGACTGATTCTATTCCTTGTTGGAGATTCTTCCAAAATTCATCAATGTTATTGGCTCCAGGAAAACGCCCTATTAAGCCGATAATCGCTATTTCTGAGCCATTTTTGGAAGTAGATGCTGTCGGTATACTCATAACTTTGTTTAATCCTTAAATTTTACTTTTATTTTTTTTGTTGAGTGAGGATAACTTGATGATTGAATTATTGGATTTTGGATTGAATAATTCAAAATTGCTCAAAGGTTTCCACTAAGTAGTTTAAATTATGAAAAAATCTCTAATTGAGAGCCAATGGTTAAAAGTATGGAGTCAATTTAAAATCCCAAAAAGTATATTTAGTTCGTTCTCTGACCAATTTTTCTTGCAAGCATTTTCTAAAATCTCCTTGACAACTGCCATACAGGCTTAACTTTTCACCAATGATTTGGACATCAGTTTAAGTAGTCTTGACAAGTAACTTCTCAATTTCATCCAGCACTACATGAGCCGCAAGAATGTTGTATCCACGCCAGACGGCGAAATTTACCAAATACACTTGGTTTTGCTGTACTGCCTTGACTTGAGACCATAGAGGTTTCTGTTGAAGCTCCTCTAGAAGAGATCGGTCATTTTCACTGTGTGTAATAATAAAAAGGATACCGCCAGCAATTTCTGGCAAAGTTTCTTCAGAAATAACGCCAGATGCTATAGATTTCGGTGCTAATAACCCTAGCTCGTCCAGAATCCTGTCAGCAAAATCTTTGCCGCTGTAGTAGAGTTGACCACCGGCAACATTGACAAATGATACCTGAATAGGTTGTTGACGATTCTCCTTTGAAGAAACTGTGCCTTTTTGATCTGCCGCAGGACTTACGCTCAATGCTTGCTTCAATTCTTGAATCCGACCGTCATAGTCGTCTAGCAGTTGAGTGGCTAATTCTGTTTTTCCAAGCAACTCTGCAATATCTTGGAGGTGCTGTTTCCAGTCACCTTTAGTTTCCGTCCAAGGCAGAACGACTGTAGGAGCAATTTGTGACATCTGGTTATAGAATACTTGAGATTTTCCATAAGAAGCAGCAATAATTAAGTCAGGATTGAGTAGTAAAACTTGCTCTAAATTGGGTTGCGAACCATACATCATCTCAACCCCATCTGTTTTGTCTGCAAGGTAGTCAGTCTTTACAATGCCTAGACCCATGAACGCCCCGACAGGTTTGCTATTCAAGGCAAGCATAGCAGCAAGGCTAGTGTCAAACATAGAGACAATTCGTTGTGGATGCACAGGGATGCAAGTTTCTCCTCTAACGTGTTGTACGACTCGGCAGGGAGTTGGCGTTTCGCTCTGATCAACAACCGTGCTATTACAGGCTGAGACGATCGCGACTGTGAGGAGTGATAGCAATAGCCGTTGTTTTACCCCCCTCAATCCCCCCTTGGTAAAATGCACCCCCCTCAGTCCCCCCTTGGTAAGGGGGGAAGTTAGAAGCTGTTCCGGCTCCCTCCCCTTACTAAGGGGAGGGTTGGGGTGGGGTCGATTGACGCAACTGACAAATTGTCTGAGCGATCGCCTCCACCACTTCATCCAATTGCTGATAAACCTGCTCATTGGTAAACCTCACTACACGAATACCCTTAGCTTCTAAAAATAGTTGTCGTTCTTTGTCATATTCGATTGCATCAGGTTGAAAGTGACTATCCCCATCAATTTCAATTGCTAATTTGAGTTCAGGAACATAGAAATCAACCACAAATGCACCAATGCTGTACTGTCTACGAAATTTGCAGTTTTCAACTTGTCGTCCTTTGAGTTTTGCCCAAATTTTGGTTTCGGCTGGGGTTGAGTTATTACGGAGAGTACGCCGTTTTTCCAGTTCGGAGGTTTTGTTGTAGAGCTTGGTCATTTGTGTTTGGCATAGGTTTGTTCCTGTTTAGGATTCCCGCTTTTACCCCCCCTTAATCCCCCCTTGGTAAGGGGGGAGACTGGAAATCTAGCTCCCTCCCCTTTGCAAGGGGAGGGTTGGGGAGGGGTCGAAGGCTGGGGTGGGATCAAAACTCCCACGAAATCGTGCCCTGCACCGCAAAGGGTTCACCATAAAAAATCCGCCCCCTACTGAAGGAACTTTCAAAATATGTGATATCGAACAGATTTCTGAAATTGATGGCAGCGCGAAACCGATCACGCTGGTAATAAAGCGCCGCATCCGTCCGCAGGTAGCTGGGGAGTTCAAAGGTGTTACCAAAATCACCGGCTCGCTCTCCCACATAGAACAAGCCCAAGCCCACACCAAACCCTTGCAGAGCACCACTCTGAAACTCATACTTGGTCCACAGGTTAAAGGAATTTTGAGGTACACCCCTAAAACGATTACCCACGGGACTGGGAATCGAATTATCCGCAGTGACTTTGGCATCGGTGTAAGCATAGCCCGCAATGATGCTCCATCCCGGCAAGATTTCGCCCCCAAGGGTCAGGTCGAACCCCCGACTGCGTTGCTCACCCACTTGAATCGAAAAGCCAGGGGGGACGCCGGGTCTGGTGTCAGTCGTCAGACGATTGGAGAAGGTGAGATCGTAAAAAGCCAGGGTTGCCGATAGTTGGTCGTTCAAATCTGCCTTGATCCCTACTTCATACTGGGTGCCGCGCTCGGGTTGAAATCGGTTCCCGTCAAAATCGGTGCCACCAACTGGGGTGAAGGAGCGAGCGTAGCTGGCATAGAGCGAAATGGGTTCAATGGGTTGATAGACGATACCCACACGGGGAGAAAAGGCTTCGCTTGATTCGGTTGTTTCTGTATTGGCGAGATTATTTTCGGTGGTCTGCCTGACGAGATCAAACTGTCCGCCGAGCAGTAGCTTGAGATTGGGAGTCAGCGTCACCAGGTCTTGAACATAAAATCCTAATGAGTCGGTTAAACTGTCAGTCTCACGAATGAGGGCAAGAGGTGGCCTTGGCTGCCCATACACAGGGTCGAACAGGTCAAGGGGTGGGGCAGTTGCTAGGAAGAATTGCCCTGCATCTTCGTCACGTCTATTCAGATCGACTCCCAAGACGAGCTGATGGTCAATTGAACCCGTTGAAAATTCGCCCGTCAGGTAGGTTTGTAGACCATAGGTTTGAGAGTAACCACCGGATAATTGAGTCGCAACCCGATTAACCGTTCGCAGATCTGGATTCAGTCCAGCAGGATAAACTCCTGAACTTTCAGATTCAAAGAACGATGCCCGAAAGACATTTTGTATCGACCAGTTGTCGCTGAACTGATGCTCCAACCGATAGCCAACTCTGGTCAAGGTGCGATTTAACTCAGCTTCTGTCGTATTCCGATTGCGCGGGATGCGACCATTGGGGTTGGGTAGCACTGTGCCTTCGATCGGCAGACCCTCGACCAAAGAACCCGGTGTGTCTGTGTATTCACCCTCTAGGGTTAGGCGGGTGCGATCGCCCAGTTCCAGACTGATAACTGGTGCAATAAAGAACTGACTCTCGTCAAAAAGATCGACAAACGCATTTCTGTCTTGATAGGCAACATTGAGGCGATACAACGCTGTCCTGGAGCCGTTTAATGGACCAGACAAATCGATCGCGCCCCGATAGAAGTCAAAGCTGCCAATGGTGGCATTCACGGCATAAAAGGGATCGCGCAGGGGCTGCTTGGTCACGATGTTGACAACGCCACCAGGCCCAAAAGCGCGACCGAAGAGCACGGAAGCTGGACCACTCAGCACCTCGACTCGCTCGATATTAGCGAAGTCAACGATTTCATCTGTGTCCTGATCTCTTACGCCATTCCTGGAAACAGTGGTGTCAAAGCCCCGCACAAAAATACGTTGATCCCTAAAGGTGATGGAAGAGCTAAATTGACTTGCCCCAGCGATATTGCGAGTGGCATCTTGTAAGCGGGTGACGTTTTGATCGCGCAGTACCTCCTGCGGCACGACCTGAATCGTTTGGGGAATGTCGCGTAGCGGGGTGTCGGTGCGAGTGCCGACACTAGTATTCGGCACGCGGTAGCCTTCATCTTGCTCCCCTGTCACGACTAATTCAATCGGCTCATCTACTTCTGCCGATGGTGTTTCCTGCGGAGTCTCACTCGTTGGCTGCTCAGGTTCAGGCTGTTGCGGTGGCTGCTGTGCGGTTGCAGCAGTTGTTATCCCGAAAACCAGCCCGGCATTATCATCAAATAACTCAACTGTGGGCAAAGCCGTCTCACCTACTACGGTCACTCGCACAGTATTTGGATCAACATTCGTCACTGTGATTTCAGTAATTCCCGTAATTGGCTTTTCAGAGCGAAATGTAAAAGCTTCTCCGTTAGGTAGTCGTAATTGCCCACCTGATACATCCGTGATAAAATTATTACCCATACTGCGATTTGTCACTTGCAGTTGAGTTCCAAGGGGTGTCTCTAAAATCACCTCCACACCTTTATCTGTGGCATTGGCTTTAACTCCCGTAATTGGTATAACTTCACCCCCCTGTTTCTCCCCTTGGGAAGGAGGGTTATTTGGTGTTGGGGACTGCACTAGCATAGTAGCGCTGGTGCTGGGACGCTCCATCTCACTGAGTCGGCGAATCTCTCCAATTGACCGGGAATTGTTTAGTACCGATGCCAAAGATTTATTTTGCACCTCTTTCTTGGGTACTTCAGTTGCAGTTGCGCTCATTGCAGACCAAACACAAACAAAACTCGTCAATAAGAAAATTTTTACCCACACCATTAGTCTCATTTGCTACTTTTTACACTTATATAATTGACTGAAATCATGACAATAGTACAGCAAATAGCTGATTTTATTGAGAAAACTTACTATTAGCTTTAGAATAAAAATTACAGTAAATAGATAACCGATTGCAAGCATTTAGCAGCTTTTATTTACAAAACAGTCACAAAATCAAGTCGCAAGTCGGAAGTTACAATAATGGTCTAAGGTAATGGGCGTCTAAATTGCATAACTACTCGTGGTAGTTGTTAACCAAAGCAGAAAAGGATATGAGCTCGTTCCGTTGTTCTGAAGACTGACTTCCAGTGTTCAGACTTCTCTCTAAATTTATTTACGGAGATAATAATTTTGAATTTTGAATTCCCCCTTTACGTAGCGTCTTTGCAGGATAAGGCGTTGACCTGGATATTCTGTAATCTCAATTGTGACAAATGAGGCTGGAGCATTCATTATTCGATTCATCCTTTAATGTTTTCAATAGATTTAAGTTTTTGCAGACGCTTTCTTTGTTGAGTTTTCCCATCTGCAATTTTTTCAGTGACGATTTCTGTGACATAAGAAGATGGTTGTTGATTTTTAACTTGATTAAAATAATCTGCTAAAGAACTAATGGTCGGATATCTAAACAATTCGAGGACTGATAACTGCCTTTTAAAAACTTCACGCAACTTACTATGAACCTGAACTAAGAGCAGCGAATGACCACCCAACTCAAAGAAATTATCATGGATTCCTACATTCTCAACATTGAGTACTTCTTGCCAAATATCAGCAATAGTTTGTTCTACCTCAGTTTGGGGTGGCTGATAAACTGTTTCCAATTGGGGACGTGCAGTATCAGGAGCAGGTAATGCTGTGCGGTCAATTTTACCATTGGGTGTCAGTGGTAGTGCCTCCAATGTCACAAAAGTTACTGGTATCATGTAACTTGGCAATTTCGACTCTAAAGAGCCACGTAACTCATAAATTGCCAGCATTTGTTCTTCTTGAGGAACTACATAGGCAACTATTCTTTGAGAATTTTCTGAATCTTCCCGTACTACAACCACAGTTTCTCGCACTGCTGGGTATTGGCTGATGATTGCTTCAATTTCTCCCAGTTCAA